>OCOJ01042611.1_pt3 | contig 21084 bp, 17 predicted proteins | sample 1539251 | NCBI WGS metagenome assembly OCOJ01 (sample SAMN01911457, study PRJEB22624) | soil metagenome | biome: Soil | place: Malaysia | collected 2012-04-30 | depth RA_metagenome m | reverse complement strand
CGGCTACATCGGCCGCATCCTGCGCAACGAATACCAGGGCATCAACATCAACGCCGTGCCGTACATGATCACCGCGGGCGGCCAATCGTTTGCCAAGGCCTATGCCGCCGCGGATCTGGCCTACTGCGGAGGAGTAGCCGGCTTGGCGGGCGGCGGGTGCAATAACTCGGCCGCCAATGTGACCGCGGCATCCTCGACAGCCCAGCCCTTCTTTGAGACCGCGCTGGGCGGGGCCACTTCGGCCTACTGCGCGCCGTTTGCCGCCGCCTTTCCCACCTCGCCATGCACAGCGGCGGTGGTGCAGAACGAAGGTTCGGTAAAGACCGCGATCATGCCGAATGGCGGCACGGGCAACCTGGACATTCAAAACGTGTGGAGCTTGTTCAGCGATCTGGACAAAGCCGGATTCACGTTCGGGCGCACTATGCTCAACACCCCAATCCCCGGGTCTCCGTTCGGGGCCAGCGGGCAGTTGACTTCCGGCATTGCCGAAAACGCCAGCATCGGCTACGGCAACTACAACGCGCTGTTCTTCACGCTGAAGAGCAGCGACTGGCACGGGTTGACCGCGCAGTCCAATTTCACCTGGGGCAAAGCCCTGGGTACGGGCGCCAATGTGCAGTCCACCAGCTCCTTCACGGTGCCGGATCCCTACTGGCTTGGCCGTGGGTACACGGAGCAGCCGTGGGACCGCCAGTTCTTGTTCAACACCTACTTTGTGTACGCCCCACCCGTATACAAGGCCCAGCACGGGGTGATCGGACATCTGCTCGGTGGGTGGTCGTTCTCGCCGATTTTCGTGTCCGGCAGCGGCCAGTCGATCGACTTCGCCAACACGAGCAACCTCACCGTGAACGGCAGCGGTCAATCCTTCGGCGAAGCAGACGCCAATAGCTTCGCCACTTTCGAAAACCTCGTTCCCATCGGGCCGTACAACACCGGGAGCGCCTCGCGGCACACGTGCACGAACCCGGCGACGAAGCAGTTGTATCCCTGCTCGGGCCCAACCAGCGGAGCGAACAATTTCCGCGACCCCATTCTGGGATTCGACACCGGCCGGAACGCCGCGGTATTGCGCGGCCTGCCGTTCTGGAACCTGGACTTCGCCGTGGTGAAGAACACGCACATCACCGAGCGCGTAAGCTTCGAGTTCCACGCCATGTTCGCCAACTTCCTCAACCACATGCAAGCGTCGGATCAAAGCATCGACCTCAGCAACACCGGACAGTGGGGTGCGCTGAACGAAAACGTGCTTGGCAACGGCCAGGTGCAAAACAACACGCCGCGAAACATCGAGTTCGGATTCCGCGTGCGGTTCTAATTCATCCGGCGGATCCGCAGGGGTCCGCGACGACAAGAAGGGGAAGGCCGGAGACGGCCTTCCCCTTTTTCCTTTCTCGCCGCGCTCCGCGGGCGCCTGGGCGGGTGAGTGGGTCTCGTCAACCCCCTGTTCCGGTTGCGCGCCGCCCGCGCGTGTCGGATACTCGGTGTTGGCAGTCTTGAGGGCAAGTCCGGGGAGGCACAGAAATGGCATTCGGCTTGAAGTCGAACAATCCGACCTTGCGCTCCAACCCGTTTGCGGCCGCTCCGGCTCTCGCGGTGGAAGGGGCCATGACCGTGGACGGCACGGTCAATAAGACCGGCTTGCTGATGATCTGCGTGGCGGTGCCCGCGGTATGGACCTGGAATCTGGTCCGTGGCGGAGACGTGCCGCTGGCCTCCGCGCTGCTTCTGGCCGGTGTGATCGGGGGATTCGTCACCGCGCTGCTCACCATTTGGAAGAAGCACTGGTCGCCGGTCACTGCGCCCCTCTATGCGCTGCTCGAAGGCCTGGTTCTGGGCGGCATCTCTGCTTTGACAGAAGCAGCCTATCCGGGCATCGCCATCAATGCCGTCATTCTGACCATCGGGACGCTGGTAACCCTGCTGGTGGCCTTCCGGGCCGGAGTATTGCGCGCCACGGAGGGCTTCAAGCGCGGAGTTTTTGCGGCTACCGGAGGCATTGCGCTTCTCTACCTGGTGACCATCGTTCTCGGTTTCTTCCACGTGCAGATTCCGCAGATCTATGCCGCGGGGCCCATCGGTATCGGATTCAGCCTGGTGGTGGTGGTGATCGCGGCATTGAACCTGGTGCTGGATTTCGATCTGATTGAAACGGGCGCCAGGCAAGGCGCGCCAAAATACATGGAGTGGTATGGCGCCTTTGCCTTGCTGGTGACGCTCATTTGGCTGTACCTGGAGATCTTGCGCCTGTTATCGAAACTTCGCAGCCGCCGGTAGCGCGCCCGGCCTCCCGCTCGGCGGGAGGCGGGTGCACGCCAGGTGAGGAGCAGCTGTGTCCGGGGAACCGCCGCGCGCAACCAGTTTGTCCAGCCGCTTCGACGAGGCCTTCCTGTATGCCCACGAGGCACATCGCCACCAGCGGCGCAAGAAGACGGACCGCCCTTACATCAGCCACCTGTTGGGCGTGGCTTCCCTGGTGCTTCAGTATGGAGGCGACGAGGAGCAGGCCATCGCCGCTTTGCTCCACGATGTGGTGGAAGATTGCGGCGGGGCGCCGCGGCTGGAGGAGATCCGCCGCAAGTTTGGGGAGCGCGTGGCCCGCATCGTGGAGGGCTGCACCGATTCGGATCAGATGCCGAAGCCCCCGTGGCGCGAACGCAAAGAGGGTTATCTGCGGCGCGTGCTGCACGAAGATTCCGAGGTGCTGCTGATTTCCGCTGCGGACAAGCTCTATAACGTCCGCGAAATTCTGATGGATCTTCGTGCACACGGAACCGGCGTGTGGGAGCGCTTCACCGGAAAGCAGGCGGGGTCGCTCTGGTATTATCGCGCGCTGGTGGAGGCTTTCCGCGGGCGCGCCCCGGAACCGCTGGTGGATGAACTGGGGCGCGCGGTTGCCGAGCTCGAAGGGCTGAGCGGGCCGAACAGGTGAGCGCGGTCCCTGACTCGTTTCCAATTGCCGGGAGATTCTTCGAGGTTCACAATAATGTAGCGCCGCATACTGGGCTCCCATGAACGCACTCGAACCCGACGGCATTTCGATTTACACGCTCGGCCACTCCAATCTTGAGCCGGCCGAGTTCCTGGAGGCCCTGCGGCGCCACGCAATCGTAGTGCTCGCGGACGTGCGCAGTGCGCCGCGCAGTTCGCGCCATCCGCAATTCAGCCGGGACAATCTCGAGCCGGCTGTGCGCGAGGCGGGCATGGACTATAAGTTTCTGGGCGAGGAGCTGGGCGGGCGTCCGGCTGATCCCAAGCTCTACAGTGCAAACGGGGTGGTGGATTACCGCGCGCGGCGACAGTGCCGGGACTTCCAGGGGGGTATCGAGCGGGTGATCGAATTGGCCCAGCGTGGGCCGCTGGCCCTGTTGTGCGCGGAGGAGGATCCCATCACCTGCCATCGCTTTCTGCTAATTACGCCGGAACTGGTGCTCCGCGGCCTGGCCCCGAGGCACATCCGGAGGGGCGCCACGCTGGAAAGCCAGCAGCAGGCGGAGGACCGGTTGCTGGCTACGCATCAGATGGGCGCCTTTGCCGGGAACTCGCTGTTCCCCGCGGACCGCACCACGGCGCTCGAAGATGCGCTCCAGGCGCAAGCGGAGAAATGCGCGTTTCGCGCCGATCCCCTGGCCCTGGAATACAGCCAATACTGATGCCGCCGAAGCTTTGCACCATCGGGTTTGCAGGGAAAACAGCGGAGGAATTCTTCCACCTGCTGGAATCAGCCGGAGTGCGCAGGGTGATTGACGTCCGTGAAAATCGCATCGGGCAGCTTTCCGGCTACGCAAAATTCCCGGACATCGCCTTTCTTCTGGAGCGCGTGGCCGGCATCGCCTATCGCCACGAGCCTTTGCTGGCCCCGACGCCGGAGATCCGGAAGCGCTACCGGGACACAAAAGACTGGGACGGCTACGAGCAATCCTTTCTGGAGTTGATGCGCGAGCGCGGCTTTCCCGGGAATTATTCGTTGAACGGCGCCGATGCCGTGGCCTTCCTCTGTTCGGAGCCCGGCGCGGAGCGTTGTCATCGCCGCCTGGTGGCGGAACTCCTGGCCGCTCGCTGGCAGGAGCAGGGAGAAACCGCGGAGATTCAGCACCTGGTGCTGGAAAGAAGCAAAGCGAAAGGAAAAAGGAAGCAGCGCGCCGATGGCGGAGCTCATTCTGAGTGAACTCACACGCATGGGACAAGGCTTTTGCGTCATTGGCCTGGAGGCCCAGGGCTCCGGGTATCGCTCCGTGCGGCCAATGCCGGCTCGAGGTCACGCTTGGAGCCCAGCGTGGCCCCATCGCCGGGGAGATCGTTTGAGGTTTGAGCTCACCGGGGCCCCGGCCGCCGCTCCGCACATCGAGGACCGGCAATCTTCCGGCTGGGTGCACCGCCTGGGGAGCCTTTCGGAGGAAGATCTCGTGCGCTGTTTGCGGTCCGCGGAAGTTGCGAGCGGAGTGTCCGAGCTGTTCGGCTGCGCTCCCAACGTAAATCGATTTGGAGCCGGTGCGGGTTGGGTGACCCCGCAGCAGGCCGCGCGTTCGATTTGCGGCTGCGAGTTTCGCTACGTGGGCTTTGACTGGAGATTCGATCGCTGGCGCGCGGAACTGGGGCTTTGCTCCGGTGAGGTTCTGCGCGGGCTGCCGATTGTGGACCACCAATGGAGCGGGTTCCTGGAAGCGGCAGCGGACGCGGCCGGCCCGATCAACCAAGCGCAGCGTCTGCGCCGGTTCCTGAACGAAAGCATTGCGCGGCGCCTCTCGGTGCACAAACCCCGGTTTGCCCGGCTCGGGCTGGCCCGCCCCAACCTGCAGCAGCAATGCTGGATCATGCTGGACTCGCTCTTTCCCCTGCCGCGAGTTGAATGGCTGGAAGGCCTCCGTGCCACGGAGGAAAGGGTCTCAAACAGGTGAACCCCCAATGAATCACCCGGCGCAGGGAGAGCGCGACTGGCGCTCTGTGGTGGTGAATTGTCTGCGCACCATGATCCCTGCCGATGCCGTGCTTCCCGGCGAAGATTCTGACTGGCTCGAAAGCGGATTGCTGGACTCCATGGCCCACGTGGAGGTGCTGGTCTGCATAGAAAAGTCCGCGCATCTTCCCGGACTGTTCAATCATCTCTCCGGCGGTCCCCCGCGCAGCATCCGTGCCGCCGCCGATTGCCTGGCGCACGCCTCCGCCCTGGCCCCGCCGGGCGCCGCGGTGGCCAGGGAAGCCAGGGAAGCGAATGCGGCGGCTACCGCTGGCATTGCCGGGTGGGGACACTGTGTGGGGGAGCAGGCCGTCCCCGCGCAGGCTGTCGAGAAGGAGTTCAGCCTTCCCACCGAAACGATTTCCCGGCGCGCGGGCATCGAGTCTGTTGCCCGGACGCCTGCCGGCGTGACCGAGTTGGAACTGGTGGCCAAAGCCGCCGCCCTGGCGCTGGAGCGGGCCGGGCTCCATGCCTCCGCAGTGGACTGCCTGATCGTCAGCTCGGAAACATACGTCGGCCTGCCTTCGCTGGGTTTTCGTTTGCATCGCCGCCTCGGCCTGCGGGCCGACTGCGGCTCACTGGACGTAGGCGGCGCATGCGCCGGGCTGGTAAATGGAATGTTCGTGGCATCGTCCACGCTGCGCGCCTCTGCCGCCTCGGCGGTCTTGGTGGCAACCGCGGATCTTCACCAGCACGCCCTGCCGCCCGGGAAAGTGGACGGGCGCTTTGCAGGGCTATTCGGCGACGGGGCCAGCGCGTTTCTGCTCTGCGCCGAACCCGGCGCGCGGCAAGGGCCATACTTCCGCCTGGGGGATTTCGTGCTCGGATGCAACGGCGACTCTTCCAACCTCTTGTCCGTGCGCCTGGACGAACAAAGCGCCCTGCAGCTCGAATTCGATGGTGATGCCCTGGGCCGCGCTGCCGTCCGCCAGCTCGACGCGCTGCTGCGGCGTTTGGAGGCGAAGTCCGGCTGCCCGCTCACCTCTGCCGCGCATTTCGCCACGCACCAGCCCAATCCACGGCTTCTCGAAATGCTGAGCCGGCAATCCGGCCTGCCGCTGGAGAAGTTCCCCGTTGTCTGCAAACGTTATGGAAATCTGGGCTCGTCCACGTCGGGTGTGGCGTTGAGCCTGGCCTTAGAGGCCTGCGCGTCAGGGTCCGGAAGGTCCGCCGGGCCAATTTTTCTAGGGGCCTTGGGACCCGGCTTGGTCTGGGGCGGATGCGTGATCACAGCGGCGTGAGCCGCACCGATCTCCTCTTCATCCTCTTGGCGAGTTCCGGCTTCTCAGGGACCCCTGTACTCATGCGCGCCGCTATAAGAAGAAGCCAATCATGACCGCGTTATCTTCTGTTACCTTTCTACCCAGTCCCCCACGAGCCCAGCGCCGCCTTCGCATGGACTCATGACTCAAGACTCTTAGTTTGAGCGAGTTAGGCTGGATTCGAATGCGGCGACTAAAATGCTGTTCCACTCGTGAATCTTCTGGGTTCTTCGTGAGTGGGAGCTTTACCAGAAGGAGTTGAACCCGTGACTTACAGGCCGAGACCAAACAGGCGCACTGGGACTCCAGGATTCAGTTTGCTGGAAATGATCCTGGTGATTACCCTGATCATGATTCTTGCCGGGATGGCCATCATCAGTATCAACGGCGCCCTTCCGCAGGAGCAAGTTACCGCCGGCATGAACGCTGCCGAAGCGGTATTTCGCCAGGGGCGTGATACCGCCATCTCCGAGCGGCGCAACTACCAACTGATTTACACGCCAGGAACCCCGCCCGCGCCGGACGAGGTTGGTCTGGAGCGCCTGGAACTCGGAGGAGGGGTTACCGTGTTGCCGGCGATTCCCCTGCCTTTGCCTGCGCGGTTCGGGCTCGACCCCAGCATCACCATTGATACCCCGGACGGCTTCGGCACCTGCGCCAGTGGATTGTGCTTTGGCGGAACTCCCACGCAGCAATGGTTGAGCGACGGGACGTTTGTGAATGCCCTGGGACAGCCTCTGAACGCCACCGTTTTCGTGCACGTCCCCGGCAATCCCAGTGCGCAGCGCGCTTTCACCGTGCTGGGCACCACGGGCCGCATCCGGGCGTACAAATGGACCGGCGGTAGCTGGGTCTTGCAGTAGGGAGACGAGTCCATGACTTGCCGGAAAACAAACGCACTCGCCGCCCAGCGCGGGATGACCTTGATCGAAGCCGCCGTGGCTATCTTGATCCTGAGCATCGGCGTGGTGGCGGTCGCCGGATTGTTCGTCGCCGGGGTGAAATATATGAGCGGCTCGCAATATCGCTTCATCGCCAAGACCAAGGCGGAAGAAGCAGTGGAAAGCGTGTTTGCCGCGCGCGACGATCAGACCCTTTCCTGGTCACAGATCTTAAACGTGAAGGGCGCAACCGGTACCGATGGCGGGGTGTTTATTGATGGCCCCTGCCCCATCAACGACCCCGGCGCGGACGGACTGGTGAATACCGCGGACGATCAGCCGGGAACCGCAGAGTACATCGTTCTGCCGGGCCCGGACGGGGTCTATGGCACAGCGGACGATATTAAGGTGCCGCTCAGCCGGCTCAGCCGGCAGATTCAGATCACCAATGTCACCGGGCTCACCGTCAACGGCAATCCGGTCCCCTTGCGCCAGTTGACCGTCACCGTCTATGACGCCTCCACTTCGAATGGGGGAGCATCTTGCGGGTCCAATTCAACCGCAGGCTTCAACGGCATCATCCTGTACCAGATTCAGACCTACATCTCTCCCTACACGTGATGGCCAGGCAGAGCGGAACCATGGAGAAAAACATGAAGCGCGAGCGCGGATTTTCGCTGCTGGAGTTGCTGGTGGCCATGACCGTGACCCTGATTATCCTGGCCGCCACGCTCAGCCTGTTCCAGACGGCGCTGCAAACCAACGATAGCAGCACGCAGATGACCACCATGAACGGAAACCTGCGCAGCGCCTTGAACCTGATCGTGCGCGACCTGCTCCAGGCCGGCCAGGGAATTCCCAATGGAGGCGTTCCCCTGCCGATCGGTTCCGGCTGCAAGAAGATCAACCGGCCCATGCCTTCGGGCACCGCCACTTTCCCGTATGGATGTGCCAGCCCGGCCAGCGCTCCCAACCTTCCCGCAGTCATTCCCGGGAATGCCCTGGGTCCTGCAATTCCGGGGCTGGGAGGAACAAATCTGGGAAATCCCACGCTCACGCAGTTTCCCACGGGCGGTCCCAACAGCGATATGGTCACCATGCTTTATCAGGACAACAACCTGGTGACCAACATCATTCTGGTCAACGGGCAGCCGGCCAACAACTTCCTTCAGCAGCTCACCACCACCTCGATGACGTTTTCGCCCGCGGTGACCGTAAACAATCAGAATAACGGCATCAATATCGGTGATCTCTTCCTGGTTTACGGCGGCGGGTTGTACCGCTATGTGGTGGTCACGGCCACCAGCGGCCAGTCGGCCACCTTTACCCCCTCCGCGGACGCGTTCAGTTTGAATCAGCAGGCAACCGGCACGAGCTGCGGCACGATCACCGGCACGCTTTGTGATTTGCAGGGTGTGGTGTCCAATGCCTTTGGCGGAACGTGCACGTACGCAGCCGGGCCTCCGGTCACCTTCACGCCGGACGCTGGCCACCCCAATGCCTGCTCGTTCACCGCGCAGCGCGTGCTGATGGTCAGCTACTTCCTTGATGCCGGCACGATCATCAATGGCCAGGTGGTGCCCCGGCTGATGCGCCAGGTCAACATGACCAAAATCCCGGCAAACTGCAATACGTCCACGCCGCCGGCGGTAGGCTGCCCGGCGTCCGTGGCGGAAGTCATCGAAGGTCTGGAATTCTCCTACGACTATGTGACCGGGACGCCGCCGCCCATCACCAACCAGGTGTCCACTCCCTCGTCTCCAACCGGCATCACCGACAATCAGATCCGGAAAGTCAACGTGTACATTGCCGGGCGGTCGGACACGCTCCTTTCGCCTACCGCTCAGTACATGCGCGCCAATCTCGCTACGCAGGTGGATATCCGCAGCCTGGCCTTCGTGAATCGCTACCAGTGAGGAACAGCTTTTCGAGTCATCTTGGCATGAGGAGAACAACCATGTGGGTCCCAACGCAACGCGGAGCAGAGAAGGGCATCGCCCTGATCACTGCCTTGTTGATCCTGCTCTTGCTCACCTCTTTGGCGGCCGGTTTCACTCTGCTGGTCACCAACGAGCAGCAATCCAACGGCCTCGATCTGGACCATACGAAAACCTTCTATGCGGCCTACGGGGCCATGGAACAGCTCAATGCCCAGGTGGGCACGCTGTTTTTCTACAACCCGCAGCACGTGACCGCCGGGGACATAAAGAACGCCATCGCCGCCCTGCCCCCGCTTCCCGGTGTCAATCTGGTGGATCCCAGCAACTACTGCCCGTCCGGAGACTACACCGGCACGTATAACGGGTACTGCGTGAACTACGAAAAGGACGCGAATGGCAATCCCAAGGCCACCACCGGCCTGATTACTGAGGGGCCTTATCAGGGTTTTCAGGGATTGATCACAAATTACACGATCACCATCAACGCACAGTCCACCAATTTCTCGCTGACCACGGATGAAGCCGGGAATACCGGGACCAACCGGTTTGGCTCGGAGATCCGCCTGCGGCGCACTTTCCAGACGGTGGCCATTCCGGTCTTCCAGTTTGGCATCTTTTCGCAGACCGACCTCAGCTTTTTCCCAGGCCCGAACTTCAATTTCGGCGGAAAGGTGGCCACCAACGGCGATCTCTACCTGGCGGGCGGAAACAGCCTGGTCATGAGCGACAAAGTCTCGGCCTACGGAGATGTGATCCGCGACCGGCTGTCCAACGGCTACTCGGGTTCAGCGTACACGTCCGCATACGGTGGATCCGTGTATCCCACGGCGTCTCCCTCCGGGCCGTTCACCGGCACGCCGCCGCCCCCGGTGCCTCCCTATCGCTCTCTGGCCTTCACAGAAGGCAGCATCTCAGGCGGCCCCTCTGGCGGATGCAACACCACGAATGGCAATCCTGTGAACAGCGGAGTCACCCCCAACTCCAGTTGGACCACTATCTCCCTGAGCAACTACAACGGCAACCTGAGAGACGGCGCCTACGGATGCCCGCGCGGCACAGGAGCCAAGAATCTCCAGCTTCCGTTGCTCAGCCCCACCGCGGTCTCCCAGGGGGCCACGGCCATCGCGTTGATCAAGCAGCCGCCTGCTTCTGAAAATCCAAACACCAGCCCCATCTTTCCTTATCGTTTCTTCTCCTACCCCACGGGCGCGGGCTATGCCATGCTGCGCATTCTGATTGCCGATACGCCGGGAGAAATTCTGGCCGAGCCGACGGTCAGCGGTCCCCTGGGCAGTGTAAACGGCTACCCGGTTCCGCTCTTTTGTAAACCGGTCTCCGGCAGCAATCCCTGCACCACTCTGGACACGGGCTCGTCTCCAGCCAACAGTTATGCCGGCAACCCAGTCACCAGCGGTGTGCAGGTTTACACCAGCACGGCCACCGGCTACGCCCCCTGCCTGCCGATCAACAGCGCTCTGTGCGTCAGTGCGATCGTGAACGGAGCCGTCTCCAACTCCGCCTCAAAAACGCTGCCGCCCTGGGCCGCTTCCGGCGGCGTCGTGAACGCGATGCAGAAAATTGGATCGAACCTTACGGGCGCCAGCCTTCCGGAAATGGACTGGTACGTCCAGGGCCAGCCGCGCCTGTGGGGCTACATCAAAATCGATTACCAGGATCCCGGCACAGGAGGTTGGACCGACGTCACCCAGGAAATCCTGTCGCTCGGCACCACCGGACGCAACCTGAGCTCAATTCAGTACTCCGCGGCCAACAACGGCTGGCTCGTGCCCAGCGGCTCCGGAAATCCGGGAAATCCGGCGCAAGGCGTCGCGGGCAATGGTAATGGTGTCCTCTCCGCCACCGCGGGGAGCGTGAGCTGCTTTGAGCCCCATCCCAACGCAGTCCTCCGCTTCCAGCGCCTGAATGACGTGCCCAGCGGCGGTGGTTGCGGCTACACGAACCTCGGCGCCGGGGCTTGCCCGACCGCCACGAACACCGCGGCGTGCGGCATGTCCACCACCGCCTCTGATTACATCCCGCTCATGCTCTACGATCCGCGCGCTGGGCTCTTGCGCGATACCATCGGGGCCGGGCTGGCCACCGGCTTCACCACCCCCAGTGCCCCCGGAAACAAACCCGGATACTACCTGACGGCCTCCGGAGCTATTTACTACGTTGAGCTCGACGTGACCAATCTGGCGCGGTGGTTTACCGGCACCATCGGCAAGACCGGCCGCCCCGCCGCCGGCACCACAGGATATCTGGTTTATTTCTCTGACCGCCGCGGGAACCAGCCATGCGCTCCTACCGCCAACTGTCCAGGCGGCGTCCAGCAAAAGCTGGGGAACCTGGGGTTCGAGGACATCATAAATCCCCTGAGTTCCACCTCCACTCCGAACGGTGTTGTAGATACGGGGGAAGACCTGAACGGCGCCAACGCCACTCTGCCGGGACAGGCCCCCGTCTCCATGCCGTTGGACACTTACGGCCAAGTGCCCGTCTTCAATTGCTATCCGCTGAATACGGGCTGCCCCGCGCCCCCCACGCCATTCACCAATAGCTATACGGCTCCCTACCCCATGCCGAGCCAACTGAACAGCACGGCTCTGCTGAATACTTCGGGCGCCACCGCCGCTTGCAATACGCCGGTATCGCTCACGGGTGCAAACACGCCGAAGACCGGGAACCCGAATCGGATCTGCCCGAGCCAGGCGACGCAGCTCTATACCAACACGGGCGCTGCGGCTTCGCCGTACACGGCCCTGACCATTGAAGAAGCGCGCGACAATCCCCCGCTGTTCTTCCGCCGGGCGCTGAAGCTTACCGACGCCCAGGCGTATAACCTGGGGAACTGCGGTACCAGCATCCCCTGCGGGCTGACCATTGCCTCCGAGAACTCCGTGTACGTGGAAGGTAACTTCAACGCCACAGGTACCTGCTGCCCGGTAGCCTATGCGGGCACGGATTACCCATCGGCGATCATTGCTGATGCGGTCACCCTGCTTTCTACCCAGTGGAACGACCTGAACTCCTTCACCCATCCCTACGACCTGACAACCTCGGGCGGCGCATCGAATCCCGGCCGCGCCGGAAACACCACCTATTACCGCATGGGCGTTCTGGCCGGAAAAGGCTTGAGCTTCCCGCAACCGACCGTTGGCGTCTCCCCGCAGGACTTCGGTACGGATGGCGGGGTGCACAACTTCCTTCGCTACATCGAGAACTGGGGCGGAACGCTGGCGTATACGGGTTCGATTGCCAGCTTCTACTTCAATACCCAGGCCGTCGGCATTTACAAGTGCTGCAATACGGTGTATTCGCCGCCCACCCGCGGATACAGTTTCAACACCAATTACCTGACGCCCACGCTTTTGCCGCCGCGAACCCCCGCGTTCACGGACACCAACACGCTGGGCTTCACACAGTTGGTCTTGCCGGGCCAGCAATAAACGGCGGGAGCGCGCGGGGCCGGAGGACGCAGGACCCCGCACTGGCTGCTCAACAGGGACAACGGCTCTCATCCCCGCGTGGGGATGGGAGCCGTTGCTTTCCAGGCGGTCGTGCGCCGGAAAGCTTGCGGTTGCTTACGGCTTCGTGCGCGGGGAGAAGAGCGTATCCGCGGCCGGGGGCGTGCATGCGTTTGCGCTGCCCGCGCGGCAGGGTTGCTCCGCCAGCGGACCCGGCAGCATGGCGGCACCTACCGGTCCGGTGAGCGGCTCCGCGTAAATGGAATAACGGCGCCCCAGCGGCAGGCCGCCAATCGCATAGCTCCCATCGAAGTTCGTCTGCTGCACCGAGGGGTCGCACGACCAGCCGCCCAATACGCCGGCCAATACCTGTCCGGTGTCCGCATCCACGGCCACCACGTGCGTCCCGTAATAGCCGCTCACGACCATTCCCGCGGCCGTGGGCGGCAACCCGGCGAGCGAAAGTGAATTCACCGGCACGATCCGGCCGGCGATGCTTCCGAACACGGTTCCATCGGGATAATTCACGCGCATCGCTGCGCGGTCGTCGTCAGCCAACGGCCCATCGGGAACTGCGGGGGTCGGCCGCGTGCCGCGGTAGCTTCCGGCAGGCGGAGCGAAGGGAAACATCGCCGCTCCCGCCACGGGCGACTCGGCAAACCCCAGCGCGTGGCCCAGCTCGTGGATCAGAATGCTTTCCAGGTCGTAGGCCGATGGGTTTGCCGCAAGCGCTCCGGGCGTGGCGAAGAGCACATCCGGATTCAGTTCCACGTCCGCGTCCAGTATTTCGCCCACAAAGGCAGCGCGCTTCGCTCCCAGGCTCTGGCCTACGGCATCGGAAGTGACCACCCGCGTGAAGGCCAGGACGCCGCTGGCGAAGCTGCCGTTCTGCGCGAAGCAGATGGTGTTCAGGCCATCTGTGGGAGTGCAGCTCACTCCGCCGGAAGTTTGTCCCAGCGCCGCATAGGAGCCGGGAACAAGGCCGCTGCCGCTCACCCCCGTCCACACTCCGTAGGATTCGAGCACCATCGCCGCGATTTCCGCCGGCGGCCCGCCCNGCATATCCCGCGGTGGTCAGCAGATTCGCGCCCAGGGTGGTGTCCCATCGCCGGTCGATTCCGCCGGGCTGTCCAGGGTCCATGCGCGCCGGGAGCGGACAGGCCGAAACGCCGGCGTTCGCCGGATTCTGAGTGTCGGCAATCTGATAGTTCAGGACGTACGCGTCCAGCAAATTGCCGCTTCCCCAGAGGATCGCCGCTAGGGCTGCGCTGCACAGCTTCCGGCAGATCATCGCCCCCCTCCTGCTTCCAGCCGCGCCACCGCGGCACGAAGATCCCCCACGGAAAGCACATGCCCTCTTGAAGCGTGAAAAGCTCCGCTGCGTGGATCGAGCAGAAGCATTCCCTCCGCATCCGGTGCCGCGCGCTCCACACCGCTCCGTGCATCGCTCCGGATGCGATACGTTCCTTGCGCCCAGCCCACGATGGTCCAATTTCCCGCGCGAAGCGGCTCCAGAAACAGCACCGCTTCCTCCCCGGCGGTAAATTGCGGCACGCCTTCCACCGTTTCGCGCAGGCCGCCGGAGGCCCCGCCCGGCAGGCGCACTACAAAGCGCAGCGGGACCTCGCCCTTCCAGAGTTGCGTGCGCTGGAAGGTGGTAAGCGTCCACCGGCCGCCCGCCTCCGCGCGCACTTCCACGGCGAAACACCGCGCGCGGACCACCGCAGCCGCCTGCGCCGTCAACTGGCCGAGATCCAGCCGCGCCAGCGTGGTGGCCATGGCCGGCCGCGCCGTGCACAGCAGCGCCATGGCCAGAGCTGTAGTCAGTGGGACGAGCAGGGCGATGGCCGGCGCAACACGGGACCGCGCCGCGCTTTGTCCGCGTTCTGGCCCAGCGCGCGCCCCGCGGTGGCAAGCCTTTGCCCCTGCAAGCAGCAAACCGCTGAGCTCTCTTCCGTGCATGGCTATTGCACCTCCAGCGCCGCGGTCAGCGACGCGGCGTCCAGATTTCCCGTCCACACAAAGAGGGTCCGCGGACCCGGCGCCGCGCTGGCCGCCAGCGTGAGATCGAATTCGATTAGCACGCTCCCCTGAGACGTATCCAGATTTGCGGTGGTCAGGTCCGGCACGGAGGGTGCGCTGAACCAGACCTGCGCTACCTGGTCCAGCGAAGTGCCGAACACACACAAGCGCAGGGTCGTGCTGCCCGTGGCCGGCCGGGTTACCGCCACGGGAGGAATGCTCAGCGAGCACGCCCCCGTCCCGGAGTCCACCATGCCGATCTCCAGCAGGGCCAGTTCATCGGGGGGCTCGTTCCCGGCAAGCGTGGGCTCGACCACGGCGATGTCTATTCCCGTGGCCGAAGGGGATGCGGCATCGAGAAAAACCACGGTCACGCTGCTTTGCGGGGCCGCCGCGATCAGGTTCACAGCATTGCTGGTGGCCGCGGGCCTCCCGGGATTCGCCACGCTGATCGCCAGCGCGCCGGGGGAAGCGACGTCCGCGGGATCCACAGAAGCGTCGCATTCCGTGGCGCTGGGACAGCTTGTAGCGCGCGGCACGCCGTTGACCACAATCGCGGAGCCGGGCCCCGGCTGCGCGGGCACAAACTGCACGCCGGTGACGCGCACTCCGAACGGCGCGGCGACTCCGGAAAAGACGCTGGCCGGCACCAGCCCGGAGATGAACGGCGCGCTGCTGATGCTCACCTGCGCGGTGGCCTGTGCCGTGGCGTCGGCCTCACTCCTTGCTCGCACGGTCACCGCGTTCGGAACGGGTGCCGCGGTGGGTGCGCGGAATTCCACCGGGCTGGAGCTTGCCCCATTGGGCGCCTGGCAGGGCTGGCTCGCCGGGAGGCAGATGAAGCCGTCGGCGATGCTGCCGTTGGGCGAGCCGTTTACGTCCCAGAAGACGTTCTGATCCGCGGCCCCCAGCACCACGGCGGAAAACACTTGCGCCTGGCCGGGCGGCAGCGTAGCGCTGGTGGGCGCGATGCTCACGGAAACCTGCGCGGCGACGGTTACTGCTGCGGCCGCGAACTGCTCGGGGTCCGCCACGCTTACCGCTTTGACCGTTACCGTCGCGGGAACAGGCGCGGAGGAGGGCGCCAGATAATCCACGCCGCCAGCCGGACCAGCCAGCGGCGGAGCGATGCACGGATTGCTGCCCGGCTGGCAGATCTGGCCGATGGCGGAATTTCCATTCGGGACATCGTTCACCGTCCAGGCGACCTGCGGATTCGAAGTTTGCTCCACCGTGGCGGAAAACGTCTGCCGCGTTCCGGGTACACGCGTGGCGCTGGTGGGCGCGATCGTCACCAGGATGTTGCTGGATAGTTCCAGCGTTGTTGTGGCGCTCTGCGAGGGATTGGCCGTGCTTGCCGCGCTGATCGTCACCTGCCGGCCCGCAGGCATGTCCACCGGCGCCAGGTAGAGCCCATTGAGGGCAGGCGAGTTCGAGATGCTGCCCACGGTCGTGTTGCCGCCGGGGAGATTGTTGACGCTCCAGGTGACCGCCTGCGTCGGGGTGCCCCCCAGGCTGGCGGAAAATTGAATCGAATGTTCGAGTGCCACAGAGGCGTTTGCCGGAGTGATCGTGAGCGTGGCCGGAGCCGTCACTTGTACGAGAGCGCTGGCCGACTGGGATGGGTCCGCTACGCTCGTGGCTGTCACGGCGATGCCCCCCGGTTGTGGCGCTGTGGCTGGAGCGGTATAGAGCCCCGCGGCCGTGATCGAGCCGCACGCGCCCGCCGCCGTGCACCCGGCGCCTCCCAGGGACCAGAGCACGGCGCTCGAGGGATGCCCCGCGCTCACAATGGACGCGGTCAGTTGAACGCTCGCGCCCGTCTGCACGCTGGGGTTCGCGGGACTCACTTCCACACGCACGTCGCTGGTTACGGTCACGCTGGCACTGCCGCTGCTTCCCGGGTCGGCCTGGCTTTCAGCGCCCACCGTCATCTGAGGTTTGGCGGGAAGCAGTGCCGGAGCCTGATAGCTTCCGCTGCTGTTGATCGTTCCCATCTGCCCGTTGCCGCCGGGGATGCCATCCACCATCCACGTTACCGACGTGTTGGAGGCGCCACTCACCGTGGCGCTGAAGCCCACCACATTTCCCAGCAGCACGCGGGCGGAGGCCGGCGCAACGCTCACGGTGACTTGCGGCGGGGGTGGTGGAGGTGGTGGCGGCGCGGTCGAACTGCCCCCAGCGCCTCCCGCACAGGCCGCCAGGTTCATCACCCCCAAAATCGCCGCAGCAGCGACCGCGAAACAGCGTTTGCAAGCGCCATGAGCGTGAGTCTCTCTGAGCGCTTTATTCCCGAAACGGGAGCGGACTGTTTCAGTGCGGCACAGTGCTCTCCCCGCCGCCTGCGCTAACTCCTTTTCTTCGCCTCGGCTCATGGTTGACATGCCTACTCATGTGCACAACCATTGCCGTCATGGCGCATCCGGAAGTTCCGCGGCGCGTGAAGAGCTATTCCGCGGCCACGGGCTACGTCTATCAGTACGTGTTTCGCGAGATCCGCAAGGGACGGCGCGGGCTGGCGGCGGGCAACGAATACGTTTACCAGGTGTCCGCAGACCGCAAAAGTTCCTTCCCGCTGGTCATCTTCGTCGCCCAGGAAGCGGTGCGCGGATGGTCGCGCCGCGCTGGCCGCGAACTCTCCGGGACGGAGGAGTACGCCGCGGCGAAAATGCGCTTGTTCCAGTTGTTCGACGAAGTGGAGAACCTGGCATCCGGAGCGTCCCCGGATATTCGCGTGGATGAAGCCGCTCTCTTCGACCTGCTCTCCCGCCTGGATCTGTGACCAGGTCTGCTGCTATGGCGCCGGTTCCAGAGCGGCCTTCAGCGACACATCGCTGTCTTTCAGGACCTCGAGCGTGCGCTGCCACGTCTTACGTCCCTTGGCGCGCACTTCAATCTGGTGCGGCCCGGCCGCGAGGCGCAGCATCGAGGGCGCGGTGCCTACGAATTTCCCATCCACCAAAATCTCCGCGCCATCCGGATCGGAGAGAACGTGCACGGTGCCCTCGCCAGGCGCCTCCGCCGGGGCGCTCAGCCGTTCAATGCCTGCGTCAGGATAGAAGCGGCGCAGGATGCGCAGCATGTCCGCGGAACTGAGCGCAAAGCCGATGCCTTCGAGCGGGGCTCCCGCCCCGCCCGAGGCTGTGGGACCGGTGAGCGCGCGCGCGGTGGTGATGCCGATGACCTCGCCCGCAGAATCCAGCAGCGGCCCGCCGCTGTTTCCCGGATTCACCGCGGCATCGGTTTGAATCCACGTTCCGGGGCCGAGTTCGCGCTTCGGCCCCACGGCGCTCACGATGCCTTTCGTGACCGTGTTGGCCATACCCCCTCCGGGATTCCCGATGGCCACCACGCTTTGTCCGGGCGAAACCCGCGCAAGGTCCGCAAGCGCCAGGTGGGGCATCTCCGCGGCTTCAATTTTTACCAGCGCGAAATCCACCTCTCCGTCCAAATAGGCCACGCGCGCGGGATACTCCCGCCCGCCCGCGGCCACCGCCACCAGGCGCGGCTCGTCCCGTACCACATGCGCGTTGGTGGCCACCACCCCCGTGGACGTGATCAGAAAGCCGGTGCCCTGCTTCCGTGCCCCGCGCAACAACAGCACGGCCGGCGAGGTCCGGCGTACAATCTCTTCCAGCGGCAGCTCCGCGACGCGCGCGGCAGCCCGGTGCCCGGCGCCGCCCGTCTCCACCGCGCCGGTCAGCGTGTCCGCCACGGGCTCCAGTTCCACCTCGAAATGATTGGTTTTGAAAAGAAAGTATTTCTGGTGAATCTTTCCGGTCGTGTTCACGCGCTCTTGCGGGCCTTCGGTCAGCTCCAGCTCCTTCGTCAGGTAGCCCTTCAAAATGATGCGCGCGTGCAGGGGATGCTCCAGCATTTTCCCGTAGATGGTCACGGTACGGTGGAAGTATCCGCCCGGGTATTTCAGTTCGCACGGCGTCGTGCAGGCCGCTACGCCGTCGATTTCCACCGTGGCGCCCGGCGGCGTGCTGCTGATCGTCAGCGTGTCTGCGCCGGCCGCGCGCACCCCCAGCATCTCGCACGCGAGCATTACACCAAGAGCCAGCGCCCTCGAAGAAAACGTCATGGAAGGGGTCTCGAGGGAGAGAGTCGGGCGGAGTATACATCGGCAACGGTACCGAATGGGAATAAATCTCTGTGGCCGCCGCGGGCAGGGTCAGAATGCGCGGACAAAGAAATACACAGTCATGCCCGCGCCCACCAGCAGCACAAAGCCGCGCAGCAGGAAGGCCGGCAGGCGCTGCGAGTACTGCGCGCCAAAATACCCGCCGAGCACCGCTCCGGCCAGGATCACCAGCGCCTGCGGCCAGTAGACCGCGCGCGCGGCGATAAAGGTGACCACGGCCACGCCGTTGATCGCCGTGGTCATCAGGATTTTCAGCGCGTTCATGTCGTGGATGTCCGTCATGCCCAGGGCGCCCAGCATGGCCAGAATCAGGAAGCCGATGCCGGCCCCGAAGTAGCCGCCATACACAGCCACGACGAAAACGAACAGGACCGCCGCCGCAATTTCACCCGCAGTGGCTTCGTGCAAATTGCGGCCTGCGCGCCCCAGCAGGCCCCCAAACGCGAAAAGTACCGTGCCGAGCAGCATGAGCCAGGGCACCAGCCGCATGAAAATGTGTCCCGGCGTGCGCAGTAGCAGCAGTGCGCCCATCACTCCGCCCGCCACGCTGGTGCCCAGCAGCGGAAGGAGCAGCCGCGGGGAAGCCTTCAGCCGCGGCCAGAAGGCGCGCACGCTGGCGGCAAGCCCCGGCCAAAGCGCCACCGTGTTCGTGGCGTTCGCGGGAACTGGAGGCATGCCGGTGAAGAGCAATGCGGGAAACACCAGAAACGTTCCACCGCCGGCCATGGCGTTCATCGCCCCGCCCAGAATTCCGGCAAGAAACAGCGAAATGGCTGTGGCCAGTGTCAACGCGTCACGTTTCAGGATTCGGGGAGCGATTCGGAGAGCAGCCGCAGGACGTTCCCACCCATGATTTTCGCGGTTTCTTCTTCCGTGAATCCTTCCCGGAGGAGCGCATCGGTGAGCTGGACAAGGCCGGCAGCATCAAACGGCGTGGTGACCGCGCCGTCAAAATCGGAACCCAGGCCCAGGTGTTCGATGCCCACGACGCCCGCGGCGTAGCGCGCGGCTTTTGCGATGTACGCCGCGCCCGTGCCGCACACCGCCGTCTCCCAGAAGCCGATGCCAATGACGCCGCCGGTGCGCGCCACGCCGCGCAGTTCGTCATCCGAGAGATTGCGGCGGTTGTTGCACACGCCCTTTACCCCGGTGTGAGAGACAATCACCGGCCGTTTCGCCATGGCCAAAACGTCGGCAATGGTCTGGGGTGAGGCGTGCGCCAGGTCCACAAGCATCTTCTTCGCTTCCATGCGCCGGACCAGTTCCCGCCCTTTGTCCGTCAGGCCGTACTTTTCCAGCCCATGCGCTGAGCCCGCGAAGTCATTGTCGAAGAAATGGGTCAGGCCGATCAGGCGGAACCCGGCGTCGTACAAGGCGTCCAGATTGGCGAGTTTGCCTTCGAGCGCGTGCGCCCCCTCGGCGCCCAGCCAGCCGCCCGTAATTCCAGAATGTTGGCCCCGGGAGCGAACGTATTGCGCCAGGTCCGCCTGGCTGCGCAGGAACACCAGCGCGCCCCCGGAAGCAGCCGCGGTTTCGCGCAGCCGCCCCGCCTGATCCAGCGCGCGGCTGAAGGGACTGGACCAGGTGGCCGGCGGCCGCAACTGGGCCAACATCAGCCAGCGCAGCGAATCCGGCGTGGGCGCATTGCGTTCAATGTTCAGGCCGGAGGGAGTTTGTGTAACCACGGTGAAGGCTTCCAGCGCCACGTTGCCTTCCAACAGGCGGGGTATATCCACCTGGCCACGCGAATGCCGTTTCAGCAGATTCCGCTTCCAAAGCAGGGCGTCGCAGTGCAAGTCCGCGACGAACAATTTTCGGTGCAACGTGATTGCCGCGGCCGAAGGCGCCGGGGCGGAAGGGTCCGGTTTGACCACGTTCATCCGCCCATCCGCCAGCCGCGGCGCCAGCGTGAAAAACGCGGCCGCCAGCAGCAAGAAAGCAATTCCGCCAACCGTGAGAATGCGCTTCACCATTTCCCCCGCTCTCTCCGCGCTGGCCGGAGCCTGTGCAGTGTAGCCCTCGCCTCGCGGAAGCACAATGCGACCGAAGTTCCGTCGCGCATCGGCTTTGCTCTCGCTTGGAATTCTGCCGCCATGGTGCAAAGATGTGGCGCCTGCTCATCCAGGCACGTAAACGACGGAGGAACGCGACCATGAATCCGCATGCAGCCAGGCTGGCGCGCCCGGAGCGCATTCTGGTATTGGCCGCAGCGATTGCCGCGGCGCTGCCGCTTGCCGCGCAGCAGCAGAAGCGCCCCATTACGTTTCAGGACCTGGCGGCGATGCACCGCCTGGGCGAGCAGCAAGTGTCACCGGATGGCAAATGGGTGGTGTACACCGTGGCCACGCCCAACGTGGAAGCCAACCGGCTGGAACGCAACCTGTGGCTGGTGCCCGCCGCGGGGG
>OCOJ01038207.1_pt5 | contig 21088 bp, 15 predicted proteins | sample 1539251 | NCBI WGS metagenome assembly OCOJ01 (sample SAMN01911457, study PRJEB22624) | soil metagenome | biome: Soil | place: Malaysia | collected 2012-04-30 | depth RA_metagenome m | reverse complement strand
GGACGGGGTCGCGGTCCATCGCGTCATCGGCGCCTCGGCACGCAGCACGAACAAAGTTCCAGTACCCGGGAATTAACTATCTCTAAGGAGGAGGAATGCGAAAACTTGCACTCTCGATTTTGGTCCTCGGCCTCGCGGTCCCGCTGTGCGTGACCGCCCGGGCCGCGGGGGGCCCGGGCGATGCGGCACCGCCACCGGCCGCCGACAAGCCCGCAGCCGCGAGTTCGACGAGCCTGCCGGAGGCACCGAAGCCGGCCGCGACGGCGACGGCGGCAGCTCCTGCCACGGCACCAGCGCCAGCCACGGCAGCTACACCGGCTCTCGAGAGCGAGTTGGCGGAATTGCGGGCGTTGCTCCACGCACAGGCTGCGGAGATTGAAGCGCAACGGCACGAACTGGCGGAAATGAAAGCGAAGCTGGCCGCGCCATCAGCAACACCAGCACCGGCGGGCATTGCGGTGACCGGGCCCGTGCCGCCCGAGGACCGTGTGGAGGGTTCAGGTTCGCCGATCGGCTCATACGTGGACGCCGCACCGCCTCAGGAGAAAAAGGAGTCGCCTCTGGCGCTGCACTTCAAGGGCATTACGCTGACTCCGGGCGGATTCACCGCGGCTGAAACCGCGTTCCGCAGCAGGGGGCTGAGCGCCGACGTCAACACACCGCTCACCGCCATTCCCTATCCATCAACGGCGGAAAGCCGCATCTCGGAATTCAACTTCAGCGGGCGTCAGTCGCGCATCTCCATGCTGATGGACGGCAAGATTTCCAACGCCAAGATCGGCGGCTATTACGAGGCGGACTTCCTCTCCTCCGCGATTACCTCGAACAACAACCAGAGCAACAGCTATGCCCTGCGGCAGCGGCAGTTCTGGGGCCAGGCGCGCCTGGATAGCGGCTGGATTTTCACCGGCGGGCAAATGTGGAGCCTGGCGACGGAAACCCGCAAAGGTATGGACAACCGCACGGAAGCCACTCCGCTCACGATTGACGCCCAGTATTCTGTGGGCTTTACCTGGGCGCGGCAATACGGGTTCCGCGTGGTCAAGGACTTTGGCGACAAGGTGTGGCTGGGCGCGTCGGTGGAGGGCTCACAAACTCTCTTCGCAGCGCACGGAAACCTGAACAATTTTATCTTCCAGGCTCCCGGCACGGGCGGCGGCTTGTTCAACGCCACCAACAACTACACCCTCAACCAGACTCCGGATTTCATTTTCAAGGCGGTATTCGAACCGGGTTGGGGCCATTACGAGTTGTTCGGGATCGTCCGCACGTTCCGGGATCGGCAGTATCCCTGCGCCCTGGCGACCGTGGCCGTGCCTTGCCCAGTGGATTCTACGATTACAGCGCCTTCGACGCTTCACGCGACCAACGACACGCGCGCGGGCGGGGGCATTGGCGGCGGCTTCCGCGTTCCGGTGTTCAACAAGAAACTCGACGTCGGGCTGAAGGGCCTGTACGGAGACGGAACCGGACGCTACGGGTCCGCCACTCTGAAGGATGTCACTTGGCGGCCGAATGGGACGTTCGCTCCGATCCACAACGCTCAGGGTCTCGCCACGCTCGAGTGGCACACCACGCCAAAGTTGGACTTCTACTTCAACGCCGGCATCGAATACGACGGGCGCACCTTCTATCACCTTGGGGCAGGCACCGTCGGCTACGGCTCTCCGCTGTTCAATAACTCCGGTTGCGAAGCCCCTCTGGAGACTCTCCCCGGCGCCGGTGGTACGGCTCCTGGCCTTCCCGTCACTCCGGCGAACTGCGCGGGAGACATCCGCACAATCGACGAGTTCACCCTGGGCTTCTGGCACCGCATATACAAGGGTGACCGGGGCACGGTGCAGTGGGGCTTGCAGTACTCCTACTTGACCTTCTACGCCTGGTCGGGCACGACGGCGGTGCCCAGCGCTGCTGCGCAGTTCAAACCCACGACACAGGACAACATGTTCTTCACCTCATTCCGTTACTACCTGCCGTAGAAGAAACGGCAGCAACTACACGGCCGGACCATCCATCCGGCACTTCGAGGGCAGCCCGCTGCGGCGGGCTGCCCTTACTTTTTGGGGTGGCTATCGCGCGCGGCGGACTGAATGCCTACNCAATAGCAAAGGGCCGGCGCCAGGGGAACGCCGGCCCAGACTGATAGGCCAGAGGTGTGGTGAGGCAGCGGCCCCAATGACCCTCGGAACCGCTGTACTGCTCGGCTATGGTTGTACAGCGGGGGCGTTACGCCGTTATTGGGCGAATGTGAATTCTGTTTGAATCGCTTACGCGGGCTTCTCGGTGGGCGCAGGCTTGTCCGCAGCTTCAGCCTGCTGCGCGGCCTCACGGGGCGCGGCTGCCAGCTCGGATTCCCAAACCGGCAGCGAGACATAGAAGCGCGAGCCTTTGCCCAGTTCGCTTTCGACCCACAGGCGTCCCTGGTGAGCTTCCACGATGTGTCTGGCGATGGCCAGCCCCAGGCCGGTGCCGCCGGCCTCGCGCGAGCGGGCCACGTCCACGCGGTAGAAGCGCTCGAAAATCCGTTGCTGGTCCGTGCTGGGGATGCCGATTCCGGTGTCGGCGACGCAAAGGACGGCGTGGTCGCCATCCCGCTCCGCGCTCGCGCGAATCGAGCCCGGCGGCGGCGTGTACTGGATGGCATTCTCCAGAAGGTTTTTCAGCACCTCTTCCAGCCGCAAGGAATCCCCGCGCACCTGAGGCAGATTCTCCGGCGTGTGCCACGAGAGTTCGAGCCCGCTCGCCCGGGCTCTCAGGGAGACGGCCTCGATGCAGTGCTCGATGAGCTGAGGCAGGCTGACCGGTTCCATACGAAACGTCATGCTGCCGCCCTCGATGGCGGAGAGCTTGAGCAGGTCGTCGGTGATGCGGCCGAGGCGCGCGGCATGGTCGCGAATGATTTCCAAGAACTTGCGGCGCGCTTTGGGATCGTCGAGTGCGCCGCCGAGCAGGGTTTCCGCGAATCCCTGGATGGTGGTGAGAGGGGTGCGCAGCTCGTGGGAAACATTGGCGACAAAATCGCGGCGCACGCGCTCGAGGCGGCGGATTTCGGTCACATCGTGGAGCACCAGGACCGCCCCGCGGGCCGCTGAGGCCGCAACCGGCGCGGCGGTAAGGGCAAACGTTCTCGGCCGCACGGTGCCGAATTCGACCTCGGCGCGCATCGTCTCCGCGCGGGCCAGTGCGCCCTCCACGGCTTCAATGAGGCTGGGATGCCGCGCCACTTCCAGCAGCGGGCGGCCGCGAGCGCCGTCCGCCGAGCCCACAGCCTCCGCAAAGGCTGCATTGGCAAAGAGGACGCGCGCGCGGTTGTCCACCACGGCCACACCCTCGCTCATGCTGGCGAGCACCGCCGCGGAGAAGTCGCGTTCGTCCGTCAGGCGTTCAAAGCGGGCGGCGAGCTGCGTGGCCGCATCCGTCAGGGCGCCTCCCACCGCCGACCAGGCGCCGGTGAATTCCCCCGGGCGGGGGGCGCGGAATTCGCCGGTACTCAGACGCTCGATGGCGCGGCGAAGCAGGTAGACGCGCACGCGCGACCGCTGGGCGGCGATGCGCCACACCACCACGGTTGCTGCAAGCAGCAGGAGAGCGCCGAAGATGAGCAGGTTGTTATTCGCCACGCGCGTCGAAGATGTAGCCCGCGCCGCGCACCGTCTTCAGGTACTCGGGCTTTTCCGGATCCGCTTCCACTTTTTCCCGCAGCCGGCGGATGTAGACGTCCACGCTGCGCGGGGTGACAAAGCGGTCCGTACCCCACACCGCGTCCAGCAACTGGTCGCGGGAAAAGACGCGGTCGGCGCGCCGCGCCAGATAATACAGCAGCCGGAATTCGAGCGTGCTCAGGGCGATGGGCTTGCCCCCGCGGGTGACGCGATAGGAAGCGGGATCAATGAACAGGCCGCGGATCTCGACGGGCTTTTCCGCCTCTCCAGCGGGCTCGGTGCGGCGCAGCAGGGCCTTGACGCGCGCGACGAGTTCGCGCGGGCTGAACGGCTTGGNCGGGCTGAACGGCTTGGTGACGTAATCGTCCGCGCCCATTTCCAGGCCCACGACCCGGTCCGCCTCTTCTCCCCGCGCGGTGAGCATGAGGATAGGCAGGCGGTTGAGAGTCTGATCGCGGCGGATTTCGCGGCACACTTCCAGGCCGGGCAGCTTAGGCAGCATCAGGTCGAGGATCACGAGATCGGGCGGAGATTTCTTCAGAGTGGAAAGGGCCGTCAGCCCGTCGACGGCGACGTTGGTCTGGTACCCTTCTTTCTCCAGGTTGTAACGCACCAGCTCGACGATGTCTTTGTCGTCTTCAACGATCAACAGCCGCCTCACGTCCCCCAATCCTCCCGTTCCCGCAGGGCGCGTGGGAAGTCTGCGGGAACAGTTCAGTGTATAGCGAGCGGAGTTTGCATGCTCCAGATTTTTCGGCGGAGACTGCAGCTTTTTCCCAGTAGTCATGCGCAATTCATCGTCTATTAACATGGGCGGCGTGAAGCGCAATTGTGCGCCCGAAGCCGGCTCGGGAAAAGGGCCCGGCCTCAGTTTCCGCAATTGGGCTCCGGCGGAAGGGGCGGCAGTTCCCCGATAACCAGCAAATTGTTCTTGCCGAGCAGGTCGTTCAGGGCCGCCAGATCCTTGCTCTTGATCTCCTGCCACGCCGCCAGAGTCTCCTTCAGCGCCTTGCACAAACGGCCGGAGGCAGCGAACTCTGCTTCCGACGGGGCAAAATCCGCGCCATCGACCAGGGCCATCAGCGAGATCAGGCCGTCGTTCACCACCATAAAACTTGCCTTTTTCGGGGTCCCGGTTTCCGGAACCCCCGCCGCTTCGCCGGCAAGCGCCGCCACCTTGGCATCCAGCTCGGCAGCGGCTTTGGCGAGGGGATCTTCTTTCGGCCGCTTAGCCAGCTCCGCGAGACGCGCGCGCACACTTTTCGACTGCTGGAGGCCGGCGTAGTTCTGTGCCAGCAGAGCGGAAATTTGCAGTTGCAGCGCGAGAGAGCTTTGCAACTGGTTCCTGACGGCGTCCACGCGCGGGTCCATCTTCACTTCCAGCGGCTGGCGAAGTGTCTGACCACCGACGCTGAGCCGCACTTCATACTTCCCCGGCAACACCAGCGGCCCCTCCGGAGGCAGCGGCGTCTCCCCCACAATGGCCGCCATGGGATAGTTATACGGAGACTGGGTGTGAACCGCGGGAGGATTCGGATAGCGCAGATTCCAGACGAAGCGGTGCATCCCCGCCTCTTTCGAAAGCGGCTGCGGATGAGCGAGCCAGTATTCAGCAACGTAGGGGACGCCCAGCTCTTCCTTAGGTGCAGGGGCGCTCGAAAAGCGGCGCACCAGGCTTCCGTTGGCGTCGTAAATTTCCAGTTGGATTTCTTCGGACGGCTTGGCCGGCAAAAAATAATCCAGGATCGCTCCGTCGGGCGGGTTCTTTCCCGTGGGAACCTCCGGCGGGAGGGGCGTATCCTGATTCTCGTCGCGGCGGACGCGGATGGCGGCGCGCGGGGCGAACAGGTGAGCGCCTGCTCCGGCCATACGCGCATCCACCTGCCGCAGCGGGGTGACGTCGTCCAGAATCCAGAACGCCCGGCCGTACGTCGCGGCCACCAGATCGTCCTGCTCCACGGCCAAATCGTGCACGGAGACCACCGGCATGTTCAGCCGCAGCGGCTGCCAATGCGCGCCGTCGTCGAATGAAACATATACGCCCTGTTCCGTGCCCGCATAAAGCAACCCCTGGCGCACGGGATCTTCGCGGACCACGCGCACGAAATCATCTTCGGGAATGCTGGCGACCGTCTCCTGCCACGTCTTCCCGAAATCCCGGGTGCGGAAAATGTGCGGGTGAAAATCATCGAGGGCGTTGCAGTTGATGGCCACGTATGCCGTGCCGGCATCGAAGCGCGACGCTTCCACCATGGTTGCGGCGCTCCAGTCCGCCAGGCCCGGCGGCGTCACATTTTCCCAGGAGCTTCCCGCGTTTTTCGTGAGCTGGAGATTTCCATCGCTGGTCCCCACCCAGATCAATCCCTCCCCGACCGCGGACGGGGCAATGGCCAGGATCGTGCCGCGGACTTTTTCCGGATTCTTTTCGTCCGCGGGAATTCGCGCGAGATCCGGGCTTACCTCTTCCCATNCGCGTTCCCGCGTCCACGGTCTTCATGAGGAATTGCGTGCCCAGATACAGCAGATGCGGATCCTGCGGCGAAAACGCCATCGGAATGTTCCAATTGAAACGGAACTTGCTGCCGAAGGACATGGGCGCGGGCGAAATGTCCCGCACCTGGCCGGTCCGCTTCGACAGCCGCACGACGCTTCCATCCGGCCCCGCGTTGTAAACGACGTCCGAGTCCAGCGGATCCGGAATCGTGTAGCCGCTTTCTCCCCAGCCGACGGGCATCCACTCGCGCTCGGTGATCTGCCCGTCGTTTCCGCGGCTGGCGACGGCCGCGGTGCCGCTGTCCTGCTGCGGTCCGTAGACCCAGTAGGGATAGCGGTGGTCGGTGGCCACCCGGTAAAACTCTCCGGTGGGCTGGTTGTACCAGGTGCTCCAGGTTTCGCCGCCGTCGATGCTGATGGTCGCACCCTGGTCAACGCCGAGAATCATTCGCCGGGAATTCCCCGGGTCTATCCACACCGAATGGTAGTCATCTCCGCCCGGCGCACCCTTGATGGCCGTAAACGTGTGACCGCCGTCGGCCGAACGGTAAAGATTCTGCGACGGCACATAGACGACGTCCGGATTGTTCGGGTCCACGAAGATTTCGCTCATGTACCAGCTTCCCGTGATGCGCTCGTCAACGGTGGCTTGTTTCCAGCTCGCGCCGGCGTCATCGGAACGGTACAGCCCGTTGTCCTTGCCTTTCGCTTCCAGAATCAAATAGACGCGCTGCCCTCGCATTTTCGGGGCAACGGCCACGCCGCCCCGTCCCCAGTCTCCCGGCGGCAGTCCGTGCCCGGAGATTTGTGTCCACGTCACTCCTTCGTCCAGCGATTTGTAGAGCCCGCTTCCCGGCCCATACGAAATTCCGCGTTGCCCGGGCATGCGCACGCCATGCAAAAGCACGGCGTACACGACACGCGGGTTTCCGGGCTCAAAGCAAAGATCCACCGCCCCAGTTACTTTGTCTTTGAACAGGACTTTCTTCCACGTGCGTCCGCCATCCGCGGTGCGAAACACGCCGCGGTCCTCGCTGGGACCGGAAGGACGGCCGATCGCTGCGACCAGCACGACGTCCGGATTTCGCGGATCAACCAGGATGCGGGCGATGTGGCGTGTGTCTTCGAGTCCGATGTGCTGCCAGGTCTCGCCCCCATCCACGGATTTGTATATTCCGTTTCCGTGGGTCATGTCGGAATAGACCATATTCGTGCCGGTTCCCACGTAGATGACTTTCGGATTCGAAGGAGCAATCCCCAGCGCGCCGATCGTTCCCACCGGCTGCCGATCGAAAATCGGCTTCCACACGGTGCCGCCGTCGGTGGTCTTCCAAACCCCGCCGCCATCCGCGCCGAAGTAGTAGACGCCCGGCTCACCCGGAACACCCGCGACAGCATTCACCTTTCCGCCGCGAAAGGGGCCAATCATGCGCCACTTCATCTCGGAGAAAAGCGATTCCGGAATCTGCTGCGCACGCGCAAAGGCCGCCGCCGCAAACTGGACAGCCAAAACGATGGCAATTGAAACCACTCTTCGGTGATAGCTGCTCATCAAAATTCTCCACTCCCCCATGCAGACGTGCAGTCGTGCAAACTCCCTGTAGTCAACAACACTTATCGTTAACCGACCCGGGAGAGGAATACCCCCCGCTCTTGATGCAAACATTCATTCTACAGGGGTTAGCAAAAGTGGAAATGCGAACATTCATTCGAAACGACTTCGAGGGAGCATGGCGTGGTCGCTCAGTGTTGCCAGGTACAGATTGGATTTCGGCCGCGCGCATGGCGGGAGGGTAAGGGAATCGGGCGCTGCTGACAACCCCGTATAAAAGCGAAAGAAAGGGGCATTTGTTTACACCCTCTTTTAGAGGATGGCGGGTCAGTTTGCCATGATGGAGTCGAGCAGGGGCCAACTTCTATGCTGCTGGCGTGTGTTGAGGCAATTGAGCGGCGCACAGGCAGGAATGCCTGTGCTACTGGCAAACTGACCCGCTACGGCCGTGCGGGAGTGAGGGAGGTGGATTGGGCGCCGAGGATTTGGCCGCCCGATGCGCCTTCCAGAAAGGCTACCACGCGCAGGTTCTCCCGCTTCCAGCCCGGGGCAACGAGGGCGTTCACCTTTGCCGAGAATGGGCGGCCGGGCTCCGTCCGGCCGGCGGAAATCAGTTTGCGCACCACGGCACTATGCGCCAGGCGCCGTCCGGAATTCTCGCCGGCGGAAACGTCGGAGGCGAGGCCATCTTCGGTCACGGCGAGGTAGACCTGGGCGATTTCGCCAATTTCCGCGGGAAGCGGGCCCACCTGGATGGCGGCGCGAAGCGAATCGTCGGGTGGCGCGCCGCTCGTGACTGCGAGCGAGACCTCAACCCTCTGGGCGCGAGCGGCGGCGGCGATGGCCGCGCGAGCCTGGTTGGACGCGCTGCCCAGCAGTTCCGTGCGCCCGGCCACGACCATCTGCGGCGTGTAAGGCCCAGAAATGCCGAAGCGGCGCACGTACACCTCCTGCCGCTCGGTGAATGCCCCCGAAGAGAAGGGGTCGCGCCAGCCGTCGGAATTCCAGTAATCCACGTGCTCTTCCAGCGGGATGACTTGCGCTTCCGCCACGGGCTGGGTGCGGTCCAGCTCGGCGAGCAGGGCATCAGCGGGCGGGCAACTCGAACAGCCCTCGGAGGTGAACAGTTCAACGACAACAGGGACGCGCGGCGGGGCCGGAGAAGACAAAACGGGGACGGAAAGGATTAAGAGGAGAGCAGCGAGGCGGGTATGGCGCATGTATGTGGGCGGCGCTCCGGATGATCTTACAACTGAACTGCGGAAAAGGGATTGGACAGACAGCTAGTGTCCTGATTTTCAGACCTGCGGGCCCGAACGGCCTCGATGACCCCGTGGGCCTGGGTGATAAAAGGCGAGAGGCGCAGGAAAGGCTGCGCCTCTTGCACTCAACGGCCTGCGGGCTGCCCTCCGGGCGGTCTAGAAGGAATAGGAGCCAGGGTGCGTTCGCAAATTAGGACAAACCAACAGAGAGAAGCGCCACGCAGGGCTATACCTCTCTCACGACCCGGAGGAAACACGCGCCCGATTCACTCGCGCGTTCCGCCTAAACACCTTCGTGGATCACACGCAAGAGCATCCCCGTACCGCTGGGCACCTTCAGCCCGCCAGCGCGAGCGCTCAGCACGATTTCCCCTAGAGGGGCATCGCGCCCGGTGCGGATGATGCTCAGCAGGGGAAGCCCATAAGCTCCGCACGCATCGGAAGAGAACACCCAGAGTGCCTGCGGCCGATCATTAGTGTCAAAGGCGCCGCCGCATCCTGCATCAGGATTTGGGCGCAAATGTACGAGAACCCCATCGGGAACCGGCTTCCCCACCACCTCATGGCCATTCATCACCGGCCCGCCGCCGCGGTACACCACGTCGTTCCCCACCTGTACGGTGGTATAGGCCGCCGGCATGGTTCCTCGGTCCGCGCCCATAGCCGGAACCTGAGCGTCCTCAGTCTCCATGAAGGAGGCCATGGCACGAAGACTCACAGTGAGAGAAGCCGAGGATCGGGACGTCCTCAAACTGTCGAACTGAAATGCGATCTCGGCGCTTCCTTTGTCGCTTGGGCTGCTCACCCGAATCACATGGCCCACCAGTTTGGAACCGGCGCGGATGACGCCCCCGTCGGGAAGCGGGACAGCCTGCATCACCCGCGCGGTAATTCGCTGCCCGGGCCGGGATTTGCTCGAGGAAAGCGAAGTATTCAGCCGCACAGGAAGAATGGTGCCAGCCGGGATCGTTTGCGGGCCGGAGACGCCCGGAAAAAGCGCCAACAGCGCGATGAACAGCAAGGGGTTCATGGCCGATCGACCTCCGGGGAGCGAACCTGTGAGCGAGTACATCCGTTCGGTCGCCAGCCAGGGCTGGCCCCCGGACGCCTCGGAACGCCCGGAATTTCGTGCTCCCAGACATGTTAGATGAAATTTGCAGGCTTGTGGGAGGCACTGAAGTGAGGGAGCCAGCGCCCGGCGTTGCAAGAATCAAAGGGGCTAGGGCTTGAGCGTCGGCGCGGGATACTCGGGGAGCTTTTCCTTGGCGAGATCGGCGCGTTTGACCACGAGCTCATCAAACAGGATCGAGGGGCTGATGATGGTGCGGGGGGTCGCGCCCAGGCGATTGTTCACGAGGTAGTCATTTCCCGCAGCGATGACATCGGAACGAAGGCTTCGCGTGTCGAGTTCCTGGAATTCCCCTCCCCGCACCAGTTCGCGGCGGCCGTCCTTGGTCCACATGCGATAGAGCACGCGCGGAGAGAGGCGCTGCCCGAGCGTCTCCACCGAGTAGCAGTAGGGACGATCCTGCTGGCGGCACAAATCGAGCAGCTTTTGCACCATCTGCTCGTGAGAGAGGGGCTGGGCGGGCTGCAACATCAGGACGCCGACGGAAGGCTCCGCCTGCCCGCCCTGCGTGATCCGTCCGTGGCCGTTCGATTCCGTGAAACCGCGGATGGGCCGCCGGCCGACGAGAAAGTTATCCAGAATCCCTCTGTCCACCACGGCCACGGGCTTCGCGCGCACCCCTTCGTCGTCCACCTGGTAGCTTCCGACGAGCGAGTGCCCGGCGAACTTTTCCTGCGTGGGATCGTCCACGAGGGAAAGAAATTCGGGGAGAACGCGGCTCCGGTAGCTCGAGGCAAAAGCGCCCAGGGTGCGGCTGGAAACGTTGGGTTGCGGGCGGCGGCCGATGATATTGGCGGCGAGCAGCGTCTCGACGACGTCATTCGCCGCGTCCGAGGAAAACAGCACCGGGCCGCGGTATTCCTCCTCGACGATCGGCGCGGCACGCAGATCGGTGAGGCTCTGGAGCATCTCGCGCGTATCGGCCAGGAGCTTCTCGCGGGTGGGAAGTTCAGAGGGCTGCGCATAGGTATCGCCGGGGGAGCGATCGAGGCGCATGCCGTCAGGCGCCTGGGTGCTGCCGGATTCGGAAACGACGTAGCAGGCCCTCCCGCTGCGCAGCACGGTGCCTTCCGTGTTGATAAAATAAATGTTGGAGGCGAAAAAGTGGGCGTTGGCGCCGACGGTCTGGACGTCGGGAAATTCGCGGTAGAGGGCGGTGGCGCTTTCCAGCAGCCCGCGCCACTTCGCGGAATCGAAATCCAGGTGCGCGAGCGGGGCCAGGGACTGGACCGGCGGCTCCTTGGCGAAATCGTCCACGGTTTGCTCGACGGCGAAGCGCTGGTAGAGAGCTTGCTTGGCCGTCAAAGCCTCGCTGGCAGCCTTGTAGGCGCTGTCTGTGGCCAGCCAGAGCGCGTGGCGGAGCGCGAGCGTGTTGTTCTCCAGGGGAATGGCAGAAGCTTCGCCGCTGCCGGACTCGTAATAACTGTCCAGATGATAGTCGCCGACGCGGACGATGACGCGAGCGAAGCGGAAATGCGCGCGCCGCTCGCTTTCCGTCGAACCGAATTCGGCCTGGAGCTGGTAATCGTCCGTGTCCACGACGCGATATTCGATGTAAAAGGGCGCNAAGGGCGCGGGAACATTCTCCATTTTGAGCTGGGCTTTGGACCGTTCCAACTCTTCGAGCATGGCTTGCAGGACCGGATCAGAGGCCGCAGCGGCGGCGGTTGCGGATGCGGTCCCGAAGCTTCGGGACGCAGGACCGGCCGCGCCGCGCGCCGCAAAGCACAGAGCGAGAAACACACTGACCAGCCCGACGAGAAGCGCGCGGCGAGCGTTCATCGCGTGGTTCCCGTGGACTTCTCGACGGGCTTGGCGGGAACGGCAGGGGGGGCGCCTCGAGGAGCGTCAAAGCCCGGAGGAGGAAGCAGCGGCGGGCGCTCGCGGGAGTGCTGCCGCTTTTGCACCTCGATCTCGGAGAACAGCATGGCAGGCGCAACCGCCGAGACCGGGACGTTGCCGGATTCCGCGCCGCAGATGCCGTTGAAGACGTGCATCGTGTCGCCCGTGACCAGAATGCGATTCAGGGCCGAGAGCGGAGTACCGACAATGTCCACGCCGCGGACCAGTTCATCGGGCCGTCCGTCGGCATAGACGCGCCAGACGATGACGGGAAGAACCTGGAAGGCCTGGGGCAGGCCGCGCTGCGTGAGAGTGAAGCCGCCCTGCACGTCCTCGAAATAGAGCCCGTAGGGTTTGCCCTGTTTCTTCACTTCGTCGAGCAGACGCTGGTGCAGCTCCGATTCTTTCACCGTGTTCGTGGACGTGACGATGAGATTGCCCTGGCGGCCGGTGGGCATGAGCCCGGGTTCGGCGCGGCCGTGGCCATTGGAGCGGCTGAATCCCTTGATGGGCTTTCGCGACATGAGAAAGTTGCGCAGCACGCCGTCCTGGACCAGTTCGACCCGCTCGGCGGGCCGGCCTTCGTCGTCAAAGGCATAACCGCCGCTCAGCTTTTCGCCGGCCATGGAGGAAACCGTCGGGTCGTCCACGATGCTGAGAAAGGCGGGCATCACCTGCTGGCCGACCTTCTTGGTAAACGTCTGTCCCTCCTCATCGTCGCGCTGCCGGTGACCTTCGAGCCGGTGTCCGACGACCTCGTGGAAAAAGACAGCGGCGGCGCGGCCGGAAAGCAGAGCCGGCACCGTGACCGGATCGGCGACGGGTGCGGAGCGCAGGGCTTCCAGGTCCGCGGAAATTTTCGCGACGGCTGCGCTGAGCGCAGCCTCACTGGGTAGGTCGGCGGCCTGGGGGGCCTGGTAGGTCTCGACGCGGATCAGCTCCATTCCGTCATCGGCGCGCGTCATGGCCTCGATGACCATACGAACCAGATGGCTGGGTTCGGCCAGGCGACTGCCTTCCGTGGAGGTGAAGCGAAAGCCCGAGTTCTGCACCTGCAAGACGACTTCGGAGTCGAGGACCAGCGGGCTCTTGAGGAACAACGCCGAGACGCGGCGGAGGCGCGCCTGCCATTCGGACATGTCCAGCCCGGTCGAGGGCATGCGCGCGTCCACACGCACCTGGGGCGGCTCCGCGGAAAAATCGGGGGATTTGTCCTCCTCTTCGGAGCGCACCGCGGCGTCCGTCTTCACCTTCAGAAAAGCGGGAGCGGAAGAACGGTAGCCGCGGTTGGTGAGCCACCAGAGGCTGCGCGCCAGCGCGTCGCGGTCGTCTTCCAGAGGGAGGCTGCCCTGGACGATAGCCGAGCGGCGGTTCTCGCCGTGGGTATTGTCGAGTTCGGGAGAGCCGACGCGGACGACGACTCCGGCGCGGCGATACCGGCCTTGCACGGTACTGAGCAGGCTGCCGTTCGAGGCGGCGATGGTGGCCACTTCACCCTGGTACGCCGAGTAACTCAGGAAGTAGGCGGGCGGATCGGCCTTCGAAAGCCGCGCGGAAGCCCGCTGAAGCTCGCCCTGCATGGAGTCGAGCAGCGGGTCCGCGGCTGGATCCGCAGCGGCGGAAGCGGCATCGGGAGGCGAGGCCGGAGCGGCAGAAAGGGTTGCGGCCAGGAGAGCGCCGAGAAGTGCGAACCGAGCTGGTTTGTTCATCTCTATGGAGGCCTGTCAGTGCGAGAGGTTGAAATTACGAGTATGCGGGAACGAAGCGAGAGGAGCAAGCGGGCGAATCCAGGCGCTCGGAAGAGACGCGGGCATGTCAGGAGTCGATCTGGACGAGCCCTGCGCGCGGAGCCGCTGCAGGCGCCGGCTGCCAGCGGGCGGGCTTTGAGGCGCGGGCGCGCAGACGGTTCATCAGCGAGCCCACAGCAATCGAGCCGCGGACCATATGACCGACGGTGATCGGCCCGGCGATCTTCACGGTGCGCATGCCGTGAAGCGCGCTCGAAATAGCGCATCCGCACTGGCTGCAATCCGGCTGGCCTCCGAAGACGCACGGTTCCACCTGGGTGCGGAAATCCGCGGAATAATTCACAGACAACTTCGCGAAGAAGCATTCCGAGGGAGAACGTGGCGGCGCCAGAATGCCGCGGGCGATGACCTCGTTGAACAGGAATTTGGGGCAGCGTTGCCGCAGGGGAGTCAACTTCTCGACGATGGCCAGACGATCGAGCGGGCTCAGGATTTCCTCGGCGGATTCGCCGATCTGCGGAGTGTACACGCTGACCCACACGCGGTTCACTTCCGGCCGGGCGTCCCAGAAGGAGATGTATTGCTCGGCGTAGTTTTCCTGCTTCAACGCCGCGCGGGTGATCGTCCAGTGGATGTTGACACGGCAGCCCTCGATGTTCTTGAGGATGCGCGCGTAGGTGGCGGGCGCGCGGCGCACGTCGTGGTCTTCGGGCAGACCGTCCACAGAAACAGCGATGAGGACGCCGGGGAGGGCCATCCACTCGCGCGGGATGGGGATAACGGCACTGGTAACCACCATGGCGAAAACGCCCATTTCGCTCAGTACCGGGAGGATACGGCTCAATTCTCGATGGCGGACCAGCGGCTCACCGCCGACCAGGGAAACGTGAAGCGGGCGGTGTTTGCGCACCAAGGCGAGCACGCCCTCGACCAATTCGTCGCCGCGCTTGTCGTTCAGCTCGCGCAGCGTGACGCCGCCGCCCAGGTGGTTCTCGCCATAGGCGTAACACCCGGGGCAATGAAGCGGGCATTCGCGCGTGATCTCAATGGAAAGCATCGGCGCGCTGCCGCTGAGAATGTTCCCCCAGGAACGCAGAAAATGAGCAGTGGAAAGCCCTGGCCTCGACGCTGTCTGCATGCCTCCCCCAAGCTAATGCACACAAATCTCCAGTGCCGGCGGGCGCAACACCAGAGTCAGCCGTTTAGATTCGCGAGGCCGCAGGGTAGGTTGCATGCAATCGTGACTGGTGACTTCCAATCAGCACATGGGCGGCGTGGCTGCGGGGCAGCGAGGAGCCGCCGGCGGCGCCCGCTACTGCGGGGCTTTGAGGGCGCCGAGTTTGGCGAGTTCGCGCGCGAACAGGGCATTCTGGGGAAACTCGGCGGAGAGATGAGCGAGGAGGGCCTGGGCGCGCTGGGGATGCTTCTCCCGAAGACTGGTGAGCGCGAGCAGCAGTTCCGCATAAGGCTGGAGATAGTTTCCCGTGGCCACGGCCTGCTCCAATTGGCGCATGCCCACGGATTTGTCGCCATGCACGCCGCCGAGCCGGAGAAAGAAGCGTTTGTAGGCGGGGAGGCAGGCCAGGATGTAATTGGAGACGCCGAGGGCCACATAGGCATCGCCCGCGTGCGGATCCACGGCCAGCACGCGCTGGGCAAACCCTTCCGAGGCGCCGAGCAGATGGAGCGTAGCCATCTGGCGCTTCTCTATCAGACTGGAGTAATCGGCCATCATGCCATTGGTCATGGTGAGGGCAAGCAGGCCGGCGACATCGCGCGGGTCGCGGTCCAGGCGTGCCTGGCCAATTTTCTGGGCGCGGTCCACGACGGCGTGAAAAGCCGTGCTCAGGCGCTCGTCGGGCTTTCCCGGAATTCCGCCGAGCAGGCGTTTGTCGTCCAGGAAGAATTCCGAGGTAAGCACACCCTGCTTGTTGAACTCTTCAAAGAGGTAGCTGGCGGCTTCGGCGCAGAAGCCCATGGGGTCATCAGGATGCCGTTTCTCCCACTCGGCGAATTCTTCGCGGGCTTCGGAAAATTTGAGCTGGTACAGCAGCCGGAAGCCCGCGTCCACGGGCGTTGCCGGCGCGGCCACCCAGGCGGGCTGGACGAGCGGGACCTGCGACTGGTCATCGGGAAAGACTGTAGCGTCCTGCTCAAGCGCGCCGCTGATGGGAGACTCGGCCTGCGAAGCGGACGCAGCCACCGCCGGAACGGGCCCCAATCTGCCGTAGGAAGCGGCCAGATGGCCGAACAGGAGTGCCGGGAGCAGCGCGGCGACAGAAACGATGGGACGCGCGATCATGCAGGCGAGCCTCGGAAGGCAAGGACGGCGTTGAGGCCACCGAACGCGAAGGAATTCGAAAGAGCGAATTCGACACGCAGGGGGCGCGAGGCGTTGGGCACGACGTCCAAATCGCATTCCGGGTCGCGCTCCGTGAAGTTGGCCGTCGGCGGAATAATGCCGTCGCGCAGGGCAAGCAGCGTGGCTGCCGCTTCGAGCGCTCCCGCCGCGCCCAGCGCGTGGCCATGCAGCGATTTTGTGGAGCTGACGGCGAGACGGTCCGCGTGCGCGCCGAACACCTGGCGGATGGCGCGAGTTTCCGTAGCGTCGTTGCCCGGCGTGCCCGTGCCGTGGGCGTTGATGTAGCCGATGGCGTCGGGGGGCAGACCGGCATCGCGCAGCGCAGCCGAGACGGCCAGGGCAGCGCCATCAGCCGAGGGCTGGGTAATGTGATGCGCGTCGGAGGACATGCCAAACCCCACGAGTTCGCCCAGGATGCGGGCGCCGCGGGCGCGGGCCGCGTCGTACGGTTCGAGCACCAGCATGGCCGCGCCTTCACCCAGGATCATACCCCTACGGTCGCGGGAGAAAGGCCGGCAGGTGTCCGTGGAAATCACGCGCATGGCTTCCCAGGCCTTCAGGAGCCCATAGCTGAACGGGGCCTCGCTGCCACCAGCCAGGGCGAGTTCCACTGCGCCGCTGCGCACCATCTGGAAAGCCAGACCGATGGCGTGCGAGGAAGATGAGCATGCCGTGGATATAGTAAACGCGGGCCCGCGCAGGCCGAACTCCATCGAAAGCATGCTGGCCCCGGCATTGGCCATCGTGCGAGGAATGGTGAGAGGATGAACGCGGTTGCGGCCCTGCCGGTAGAGGGTCTCGAATTCGGCATCTTCGGCCGTCTGGCCGCCGAGGCAGCAGCCGGTGACGACCGCGGCAGAATCGCGCAGCGCGGGCGTGAACTCGATGCCCGCGTCGCGGACAGCCTCGCGCGCGGCGACCAGAGCGAACTGGGCGAACCGATCCAGCAGATCCAGACGTGCCGGCTCGAAGTGCGCCGCAGGCGCGAATCCCGGAACCTCGGCGGCATTCGAAAAGCGCAGCAGCGCCGGGTCCACGGCTTCGAGGCGCCGAATGCCCGGGCGGCCGGCCACGAGTTCGCGCCAGGCATCGGCGACGTTCAATCCCACGGCGCAAACCATTCCCAGGCCAGTGACGGCCACGCGGCGGCGGGACTTGGAATCAGCAGGCAACGCTGGAATCAGTCGGAAGTGGTGGCCGTGGCCGGGCCGGGGGCGGCGAGCGAGCGCTCGATGGCTTCGACGATCTGGCGCACGGTCCGCAGCGAGCGGACCACGTCGTCGGGAAGAGTCAGGTGGAAATGGTCTTCGAGCTCGAAGAGCAGGGTGATGGTGTCCAGCGAGTCCACGCGCAGATCGGCGAGCGCGCTGTCCAGCGAAATGCTTTCACGGGGCACGTGCTTTACTGCGGCCAGCGCGCTGAGAACTTTGTCGGCCACTCGATCCGACATTCTGGAGGCTCCTCTCGTCCCTGCCTCGGACGGGGGGGCAGCAGCCGTCCGTGGTCCCTACAGTGTATTGCAAATTAGACGCAGGAAACGAGTGGCAGGTTGATTTCGGGGGCGCCTNCAGGCGGGCCGGCTCAGGTAGGGCTGGAGCAAAGCCCCACAAACGGCTACCATCGGCGGGCCGCCGGACCCCGGGAAATTCCCCGGGAGGCACGGGCGTCCCGGAGAGAGTAAAATTAGGGGCCCTGGAGAGGCCGGACGCGGGCGGGGTGAGGCGCGCCCTGCCTGCAGCGGCCAGGGGCCCGGGGTGCGGAGAAAGCGTGAAGCACACTTCCTCGTTTCAGAATCAGGCGGAACCCAACGGGGCTGGAGCGGCGATTGCCGCCACGGCCACGGCTTTGCCCGAATACGAACTCAGCCGGGAGAGCGTGCGCTACTACCTGGACCGCGTGTTTCCCCTGCAGGGCGTGCGGCTCGAGGCCATGCAGGCCATCGTGGAGAATTCGCAGATCGAACGGCGCTACTGCATCCATCCTGTCGAGTACATCGTCGAGCCGCGGCCGCTGGAGGAATTGAGCCGCGACTACATCGAGCATTCGGTCGCGCTCGGACAGCGGGTGGCGGAGGAGTGCCTGAAGCGGGCGGGGTGCGGCGCGCGCGACGTGGACCTGCTCATCACCGTTTCCTGCACCGGCTTTATGATTCCCTCCCTCGACGCGCACCTGATCAACCGCATGGGCTTCCGCTGCGACGTCCGGCGGCTCCCGGTGACGGAACTGGGCTGCGCCGCGGGGGCTTCCGCGCTCTCGCGCTCGCTGGATTTTCTGCGCGCATTCCCTGGCGCGAACGCGCTGGTGATTTCGGTGGAGATTCCCAGCCTGACGTTCCAACGGCGCGACATTTCGCAGGCCAATCTGATTTCCAGCATCCTGTTCGGCGACGGTGCGGCGGCGGCGCTGGTGAGCGGGAACGGCGCGGCTGGGCCGCGTCTGCTGGACACGCGGAGCTACACGTTTCCGGACTCGCTCGCGGCCATGGGCTTCGATTTGAAAAATTCGGGATTCCACATCGTCCTGTCGCGGGACGTGCCGGACCTGATCCGGGGGAAAATCAAAGAGTTGGTCACTTCGTTTCTGGGTTCGCACGGGCTGCGGCAGGAGGAAATCGCGGCGTTTGTGCTGCACCCGGGCGGGCAGAAACTTTTGCATTACATCGAAGAGGAGTTGGGACTGCCGCGGGAGCGCACGCAGCCCTCCTGGGACGTGCTGCGGCGTTACGGAAATCTCTCCAGCGCCTCCGTTCTGTTTGTGCTGCACGAGTGGCTGGCCAGCGGGAAACTGGCCCCGGGCGATTACGGATTGCTCGCGGCGTTCGGCCCGGGTTTCACGGCAGAAATGCTGCTGGCACGATGGAGCTGAGCCGGGCGCTCTACGTCGGGCTGGTCGCTATCGTTGCCGTATTGCGCTTCGTGGAGCTGCGGATCTCGAAGCGGAACCAGCAGCAACTGGCGGCGCGCGGCGCGAAAAAGGCGGCGGACCCGCGGTTCCCGGCGATGGTGNGCGGTGCACACCTGTGTGCTGGCGGGAGCGGCGGCGGAAGTAGTGTTCCTGCGGCGTCCCCTCTTTCCGATTTTGGCTTCCGTGATGGGCGCACTGTTTCTGGGCGCGAACGCGGTGCGCTGGTGGGTGATCCACACGCTGGGCGCACATTGGAACGTGCAGGTGATGGATTCCGCGCGGCTGGGCGTGGTGACCAGCGGCCCCTACCGCTGGGTGCGCCACCCGAATTATTCCGCAGTGTTCGTGGAAATGCTGTCGCTGCCGCTGATCCACACGGCGTGGATTACTGCCCTGGTTGGCACACTGGCGCACGCCTGGGTGCTGCGCGGGCGCATAGCGGCCGAGGAAAAAGTGCTGCTCGAAGAGCCGGCCTACCGCGCGGCGATGGGCACCAAACCCCGGTTTGTTCCCTTCCTTTTCTGAGCCAGTCCCCCTCGCGCATCCGGGTGGCAGGCAGTAACTCTTTAGCGTCTGGAACTTCCGGGCTATGGCAGGGGTATGCGGGGGCCGCAAGCATGGCCATTAACTGCGGGAGTGTTCCTGCGCCGGAGGGGTCGGAAAGAGGCAGGGGCGGGGACGCCGCGGCAGGTACTGAGGAGGCTTCCATGCTGATTCCCATCGGGCATGAGAACCTGCGGGGACGCCGCTGGCCGTACATTTCTATCGCCATCATCGCTTTAAACGTGGTGGTGTTCCTGGGCACGCACTGGACGATCGAGGCCGAATCCTCGCAGGCCGGAGAGGTTCAGAGCCATCTGCTGATGCTGTGGGGCGCGCATCCGGAACTGAAGATGAGCGATGAGGCCCAAAGATTTGTCCAGAGCTTCGAAAAAGAGCATCCGAATCTGTCGGCGCGGCTGAAGGCCCCGACCCGCGACCTGGAGGATGCCTGGGACGCGCACATGCGGCTGATGGAGGACCCCGCCGATCTGCAGGCGGAGATGGACACGCTCTGCCAGCAATACGCGGAGCAGACGCACAATTCCCTGCTGCACAACTACGCCTATGTGCCGGGCGACCCGCACATGCTCTCCTACCTGACCTCCATGTTCCTCCACGGCGGATGGCTGCACCTGATCTTCAACATGTGGTTCCTGTGGCTGGCGGGAACGATTCTGGAAGATACGTGGGGCCGCGTGATCTATCCGGGGTTCTACTTGCTGTGCGGGTTTCTAGCCACCGCGGTGCATGGGATGGTGAATTCGGGAAGCCTGGTGCCGTCGCTGGGCGCCTCAGGAGCCATCGCCGGGCTGATGGGCGCGTTCCTGGTGCGCTTCCCGAAGACAAAAATCAGGATGATGTGGTTCTTCCTGTTCGGCTTCCGGCTGATCCGGTTCAAATTCAACGCCCCGGCGTTTGCTCTGCTCCCGCTGTGGCTGGCGCAGGAGTTGCTGTCCGGTGTTCTGTTCGGGCAGTCGAGCGGAGTGGCCCACTGGGCGCACATCGGAGGATTCGTAGCCGGGGCGGCGCTGGCGCTGGTGCTGCGCACCACCGGACTCGAACAGAAGGCGGACCAGGCCATTGAATCGAAGGTGACCTGGACGGCCAGCGAGCAGCTGGTCGCGGCCACGGACGCCATCGAGAAGAACGATGTGGAAGGCGCGCTTACCTCGCTGAAGCAGCACCTGGCGCAGAAGCCGGAAGACGTGGAAGCGCAGACCATGCTGCTGAACCTCTATTGGCGCAAACAGGACATGGCGGCGCACCGCGATCAACTCGGCGTGCTCTGCCGCGTGCTGGTCAACGCCCGGCAAATGGACCAAGCCTGGGAGCGTTATGAGGAATATCTAGGCGCGGGCGGCGGGAAGCTGCACAAAGCGGTGTGGATGGAACTCTGCCGCCACCAGGAAGGCCGGCAGAACTGGGAGCGGGCGGTCGCGGAGTATCAGAAATTGGCGGTGGCCTATCCGAACGACCGCCTGGCCGTCAGCGCGCTAGTTTCAGCGGCGCGGATTTGCAGCAAACAACTCTTCCGGCAAAGCGACGCGGTGCGCCTCTACCAGCAGGCCAAGACTTCGCCGGCGCCGCACGG
>OCOJ01033101.1_pt7 | contig 21094 bp, 23 predicted proteins | sample 1539251 | NCBI WGS metagenome assembly OCOJ01 (sample SAMN01911457, study PRJEB22624) | soil metagenome | biome: Soil | place: Malaysia | collected 2012-04-30 | depth RA_metagenome m | reverse complement strand
GCCGGCACCGGCATGGAGTACTACCGCAACGTGCGCCTCTCGCCAGAAATGGAAGAGGCCGCAGCCAAGGTGCAGGCGGAAGTTTCGGCTGCCTATGAAGAGGCGGAGCGTGCTCTGGAGATGATGCGGCAAGAGGGCGAGACCGAAGAACTGGCGGCCGAGTAAGCCGAACGAAAACAGCGGGGGCGAGCCTATCGCCCCCGAGTTATTTACGGCCGAATGTTGTGGGGACAGCCGCCCTCNCTCGGCTGTCCGAGCCGGGCGCAGCCCGGCAGTGCTGCTAAGTTACTCTGACTAACCAATGCACGCTACCTCCCAGAGAGTGCGCATCGAGGAACCTGTCGAACTTCCCTCATTGCGTCCCGTGCCTCCGGGGCCTAATCTAGCGCAAAGGACGATGCGCTTCCTCCGCCTGTTGCGACTGGCCTTCTGGCGTGCCTTTCTGCACGACGCGTTTGCCATTGCCAAAGCGTCGGCCTACTCGTCGATCCTCACTTTTTTCCCCGCCTTGCTGGTGGTCGGCTCGTCCTTGGCGACTTGGCGCAAGGGCCAGCCTTATTTGCGGGAGATTGCGACCGCGCTCTCCCATATTCTGCCGGCAGGAAGTAACACGGCGCTGAACTATCTTCACGGCGCGACCAAGCGCCCCGTCGGCCTGCTGATCACCGCTTCCCTGCTGACGCTCTGGACCGGTTCCGGTGTGATGATCTCATGGATGGAAGGATTCCGCCGTTGCTACGAGCTGCCCAAAACCTGGGGACTGGTCAAAGAACGCCTTATCGCGCTTTCTCTCGTCGTTCTCGCCGGCTTGCCCATGACCTTCGCCACCCTGCTCGTGGCGCTCGGCAGCAAAGTGGAGACCCAAATCCTGTTCTACATCGCGCGCGAATTCAGCCCCTACATCCTGCTCATGTGGACCTCGATCCGCTGGCTGATCGCCACTCTGACCGGCATTGCCGTGATTGCTCTGATCTATCACAACGCGGTCCCGCGCACGCAGCCCTGGCACAGCGTGATTCCGGGTGCAACCTTGGCCACGGCTATGTGGTTCTCGGTCACTCTCGTGTTTCGCTCCTATTTGCAGCACTACGCCGACTACAGCATCATTTACGGTTCGCTTGGCGTCGCCATCGCTCTGCTGGTCTGGATGTACCTGGTTTCGCTCGTCGTCCTCGTGGGGGCCGAGTTTAATGCCATGCTGTTCCCGCGGGCCATGCTGGGCAAAGAATTGAACGCAATCGCGGGCCCCAGGGCGGTGGCAGACCAATCGTGCTGAGGGCGATGCAACCTTCGGCGAAGAGCACTTCCAGTGCAGAACGCTCTTGTTCGGATGTCTCCTCCAATTCCCACTGCCGCCGCGCCAAAATCATCTGCACCATCGGACCCGCCTGCCACTCCGAAGCCATCATGCGCGATCTGTTGCGCCTCGGCATGGATGTTGCCCGCTTGAACTTTTCTCACGGCTCGCACGAGGAACACGCGCACAATATTGCCCGCCTGCGCCGCGCCGCCGAGCGCGAGGGACGCACGGTCTGCATCCTGCAAGACCTGCAAGGCCCCAAAATCCGTACCGGACAACTCGAACGGCACGAACCCGTCCTCCTGAAGACCGGTTCGCTGGTCACCATCACACCCCGCGATATTGCCGGAACGGCCACGCACATCGGGACGACGTTTCCCGACCTCGCGCGCGAAGTTGCTCCCGGCGCCCGCATTCTGCTGAGCGACGGCTTGATCGAACTGCGCGTGAAGCGAGTGCGCGGCAAAGACGTGATCTGCGAGGTCGTGAACGGAGGCCTGCTCGGCGAGCACAAGGGTATCAATCTGCCGGGCGTGGCTCTGTCGATTCCCGCACTGACCGATAAAGACCGCAAAGATCTCGAGTTCGGACTCAAGCACGGCGTGGATGCCGTGGCGATTTCATTCGTTCGCACCGCCGCCGACGTGCATGCCGTCAGGCAGATCATCTCCCAGCACGGCAGCGACATTCCCGTGATTGCCAAGCTGGAAAAGCCACAAGCTATAGAGCATCTGGAAGAGATCCTGGAAGTGGCTGACGGCGTGATGGTGGCTCGTGGCGACCTCGGCGTAGAAGTCGCGCCCGAGAAAGTCCCGGTCATCCAAAAGCAGGTGATCCGCCGCGCTGCCGCTTGGCGCAAGCCGGTGATCACAGCCACGCAGATGCTCGAATCGATGGTCGAGAACCCGCGTCCCACGCGCGCGGAAGCCAGCGACGTCGCCAACGCCATCTTCGACGGCACCGACGCTGTGATGCTCTCCGCCGAAACTGCCAGCGGCCAGTATCCGCGCGAAGCTGTCTCCATCATGGCGCGCATCGTGGTTGAGGCCGAGTGCAACATGGCCGAATTCACGCATCCGCGCCGACGCCGCGACCATCGCGCGCTCTCCATCGCTGAAACCATCTGCGAGTCCATCGCCCACGCCGCCGAAGACCAACCCATGGCTGCCATCGCCGTCTTCACCGAGAGCGGCAACACGGCCCGTATGCTCTCCAAGCACAGGCCGCAGGCCGCGATTTATGCCTTCACTCACATCGCACCCGTCATGCAGCGCGCGAATTTGTATTGGGGTGTTTATCCTGTCCGCTGCCGCCAGGCGCGCTCTGCGGAGCAGATGGTCGCGTTGGCCGAACAGGCGCTCCTGCGCCGAGGCGCCCTGAAGCAGGGAGATGTGCTTGGAGTCGTTGCCGGCACGCGCCAAGCCTCGGGATCGACCAACTTCATGCGCCTGCACCTCGTCACGCCTCAAGAGGCAAAAGCCGTCACGCACGGAAAACATCCCGGCTCGTCCGGGCGCCGCAAGCTATAATCCGCAAGATGCCGCACGAGATCCTGTCTGTGGCGGTCTGGCAACCGGTTCCNCGGCTTGGAAGAAGCCTCCCTCGCCACCATCCGTGAACTGATCGCTATTCTCTCCAGCAAGGGATACAGCCGCGATCTTCTCTATCGCGATCGCGAACACCACTATGTTCTGCTGCGGTATTGGGCGTCCGAACAATCCCGCCGCATGGCGCAAGAAGACCCCGCCGTCCAACGCTGCTGGGCGCGGCTAGGGAATGAGATCCAGATCCTGAAAGTCTACGAAACGCTGACCGAAGTTCCGCCGGACAAGGGAAGGTAAGCCCTCGCACCGCAGCTGGGTTTTGAGTTAAACGCCGATTTCAACAATTGACTCCGGGCGTACTCTTTAGAGCATTTTGGTCAACCCCTTCGTTTGGTGGCACAGGTGCGGTCATCGAATCGGACGGCATTGTAGCGCTGGTTTGGTTAAAAGGAAAAACGGCTCAGCAGTTGCGAGCCAACGAGCCGTATACTTGGAAACCACAAGTGAGGTGAACGCGAATGATCTGCAACAAGTCGTTTAGCGCACACCGGTCCCGCGTGGCAGCGCCCGTCGCCTTGCTTGCTCTTTGCGTGGCTATCACGGGTTGCCGCAAAGAGAAATCTTCTGCAGAGTCTGGAACGTCTCAGGAGACGCCGCCCACAGCGCCCCCGGCAGCGTTTTCTCCAGCACCTTCCGGTGTGTTCGTGCACAAGGATGTCGCAACTTCCGCAGGCGGCCATGAAGTCGAGTTCTATTCGATCTTGCGTTTTGGAAAAGATGGGCAGGTCTGCAGCGTCAATGTTTCCACCGAACTGGATGATGAGGTCCTGTCCCGATACGCCAGGTCGTGCGATGCGCACGAGAAGACCCGTGAATATGGGAAATACACGTTTGTAAACNGGGACGATCACTTTCAGCCTGGGAGACAGCGACTATTCTGGGGTGTTTGACAAAGACAGGCTGATCCTGAGCTCCGTCTATCGGCCCACCCAGAAGACGACCACGGACGAATACCGTCACCATGACGTGGGGGACGATAGTCAGGAACAACAGAGCATTCCGTCGGGACCGAAGTGATCTTCACTCGCGAGGCACGTTGGAGCCTCATCTGAAAACCGCGAGCGATTTAGAATCGTCTCGTGGGTGAAATCCCCATCCGCGAATTCGCCGATACCGCTGTCGATCCCCAAGTTCGCGGCTTCCTGCATCTTCCCGACAAGCCCAACGGCAACGGCCTGGTTCTGACCCACGGCGCGGGATCNGAACGCTCGGTCCCCGCTCCTTGTTGCCCTCGCCGATGCCTTCTGCGCCGCCGGTTTCACCGTGCTGCGCTGCGACTTGCCCTACCGTCAGTCCAGATCCTGGGGACCGCCCGGACCTGGCGACGCCGCCCGCGATCGCGCCGGATTGAAGAATGCGGTCGCCGCGCTCAAGAGAAATTTGGTTGCCTCATCCTTGTCCCGCTGTTCTTTGGCGGGACAGGGTGGGGATTTTGACGAGGGTGCTCCACCCAACGCGGCTTTCGTTGGGTGGGAAGGCAAAATCTTTCTCGCCGGCCATTCCTACGGCGGACGCCAATCCAGCATGCTCTGTGCCGAACAGCCTCATCTCGTCGCCGGCCTTCTGCTGCTCTCCTATCCGCTGCATCCCCCGCGCAAGCCAGAACAGCAACGCACCCAGCATCTGCCCAATCTGCGCACGCCCACGCTGTTCGTGCACGGCACCCGCGATCCCTTCGGCTCAATAGCCGAAATCGGGCAGGCGATGAAGATGATTCCGGCGAAGACGAAACTCCTGCGGGTCGAAGGCGCCGGTCACGACCTGGGCTTCAAAGGAAAAGCGAAGCGGGAGGAATTGCCGGGAGAGATGGTGTCGGAATTCTCGACATTCTTCAGTATGTCATCGTGAGCGGAATGCGTGCTTCGCGATCGCGAAGCACGCATGCAGTCGAAGGATCCCTAGCGTCTAGGACGCCGATTGCCCCAGCTAGGCATTCTCACGATGCTGCGTTCACGGTGAGAATTCCTCGATAAGCACGTGCAACCTTCTGGGGGCATGGGGTCCTTCGCTTCGCTCAGGACGACAGAATCGGCTGTTGGACCGGGGCTAACCAGGAAAATCCACGGCCTGATTTATCCGCGTGAATCCGTGAGAATCCGTGGCCGAATACCTCAATTCACCCACCCCGACCTTCCGCCACCGTTCCCCTTGCGCGCATCGTCGTCGGGAGGAATGTAGTTGCCGTGCTCGTCGAAGTGAACGTCGCGGTCGTGCTGCCGCATGTAGACTTCAAACTTCTTGGCCGCCTGCCGCCGCTTCCAGCGATAGTAGTCGTTTCGCAGGCTGAAATAGCGCTCGCTCAGGCCGAACAGCAAGCCGCGCTGCGGCACGAACTTGATGTACAAGAACCCGAAAAACAGCCCGCCCAGGTGCGCGAAATTCGCCACTCCACCTTGCGATGGCTGGAACGTGGCCACAACCACCACAAAAATGATGATGGCCACCAAGTACTTGGCCTTGATCGTGAACGGAAACGGGAACAGAAACACTTCCCGATCGCCGTAGAGCATGCCGAAGGCAATCAGCAACCCGTAGATGCCACCGGAAGCCCCGATCGTTGGGATGTTTGGCGACGTGCCAGGCAAGCCGGTGTAAGCGACTCCTATGGTTACGAGCGCGGCGCCGATGACGCAGAACAAGTAGAACTCCAGAAACTTCCGCGAGCCCCAGTCCTGTTCCTCCTGCGAGCCGAACATCCACAGCGTCAGCATGTTCACCAGGATATGGCCCAAACTGGCGTGCAGGAAAGAATAGGTGACGAGCTGCCAGACGAATCCATAGTGCAGGACCAGCGCCGGAACCAGGCCGAGATAAACCTCCAGGCCGCGTTTGATGTTATAGGCGGCGGCGCCAGAGATCACCTGGAGCAGGAACACTGCCGCGCAGATGAGGATGATCCTCTTCACCCACCGCGTGAATGGAGGAAAGCTCAACGTCATGGAGCGTCCGCGATACATGGCGATTATTGATTAACGGTCAGTGAGGGAATCCGGCGTCGGCCTCGAACATCCTTCAAATCATCTTATCAGCTTATCTCGTCCGAAGCGCTACCGTTCCGGCACCGGCACTACCGGCAAACTGTGATGCCCGTCGCGATCGACCGCCCTCACCGCAAAGATGACATTATCCTTGGAAAGTTTCACAGTCGTGCGGGTCACGTTGCCGACTTTTTCGGCGTGCTCCCATTCCGGGCTCGTCGTGGCGCGCCACAGAACCTCATAATCGGCGGCGAGTCCACCGGCCGAGGCTTCCCACGTAAGCGTAGAATCGTTTTCCAGGTCCTTGGTCAGCAGATGAACATTCGCCGGCGGGGCCGGCCCCGCCGCCAGCGATGCTAAAGTCGCCGCATTCAGCCGCGCCACACGCGTCACATAGTCGAAATCTACAAACTTCGTCAAATCCCCATATTCGACGCCGTTTTCGCTGCGCACATTCTGATGCTGATGGTGGAAGTCCTCGCGGTACTCGGTGAAACGCACCGCCGAATATCCCTGCTGATTGAACGAATAGTGATCGCCGCCGCGAAGATAGCGATCCAGCCGGAAGATCATCATCGGCTTCACGCCTACATCATAGGTCCGGCCTACATCGACGATATAGCGCGCCAGTTGCCGCGACCCCGAGTCGTTTTCTCCACCTAGACCGCGAATGAGCCGGATATCCTGATCCGAGGCGGAGACTGGCACGCCCTCGGAAAACACGCGCACCACCGAATGATCCTGTTCCGCGCTCTTATCTCCGCCGACGATGTCGTTGTTCAGCGCCGCCTCGATGTCCCAGCTCTGTTCCCTCGCCATCTTCGCAAAGTGGCGGCTGCCGTTCAGTCCCTGCTCTTCTCCCGCGACGGTCAGAAAAATTATCGTCGCCGGAAGTTTCAACTTGCTCAGAACCCGCGCGCATTCCAGGCTCACCGCGGTGCCGCTGGCGTCATCGTTGGCTCCGGGCGCATCTCTCGTGATGTCATCGTTATCGCTGTTGCGCGAATCGTAGTGTCCGGTCACTAGCACAATGCGCTTCGCATTCTCCGCATCCGTTCCCTTCAACACCGCATAAACATTGGCGATCTCGGTCGGGTTGGGGATGCGCTCCATGGCCTCTTCGGTGAACGCATCAGTCTTGACTTCCAGGCAGCCGCCGCAATCCCTGGAATAGCGCTCAAACTCAGACTTGATCCATTCCCGTGCCGCGCCGATGCCGCGCCCCGCAGCAATCGATGCCGGGTCTTGCGTCGACAGAGTCGACCGCGTGCCAAAGCTCACCAGCTTCTCGATGTTCGCCTGAATGCGCTGAGTGGAAACTTGCTGTAGCGCCGCTGCAATCTTGGGGTCGGCAAAGTCTTTTGCGGCCGCATCGGGCTGCGCCCAACACAAGCCGGCAAGCGCCGCTCCCATCGTCAACAGAATCGCAAACCTGAAAACACCTCGCATGCTGTGCCTTCTCCGTCCTTCTTCTGCAGGGAATCCCGACCGCGCGTCGCCCCACTTGACCTCCAGCGGCAGAGAATCTAAATATTATCAGGGTGCTCTAATTGGCGAGGGAGGCTTTATGGTTCTCTGTCCAGAATGCGACACCGACTTGGACGTCGAAGAAGACGAGGTCGACGAGGGCGAGATCATCTCTTGCCCCGAGTGTGGCACCGACTTCGAAGTCGTTACCACCGACCCGTTGGAACTGAAACCGGTTGAGGAAGGCTACGAGGAGGAGGAAGAAGGCGAAGACGAAGAGGAGAGCGAAGATGGGGATTACTCCTAGGCAGCGACAGCGCGTGTGTCCCCCGCGCTTGCCCGCCTGCTTTATTTTTGCTGTCCTGTTGACTCTCCTGCCCAGCGCTGTTCCGACGGGGCTTTGGGCTGCCCAGCATTCCAAGCCGGAAAAGCCGTACGCACTCATTTTTGGGACGGTCTGGGGCCCTGATGACCGCCCCGTCTACGGCATCAAAGTGAAGATTCGCCGTGCCCAGGACAAGAAGGCCAAGTGGGAGCTTTACTCCGACCATAACGGCGAGTTCGCCCAGCGCGTCCCTGCGGGCGAGGCCGACTACGTTCTATGGGCGGATTTGAAGGGCGTCAAGACTGCCGACGGAAATCCCCTGCACTTAGCGAAGGAAGTCACAATCCACGTCTACAACGACGAACGCGAGGACACGGGTCTGCACCTGACGAAGTAGACTGCCGGGCGGCAACGGTTTACGTGGGAGAATGAGGACATGATGAGCGGCAAGCAATCTCTGAGCATGGCCCTCATTACTGCTTTTGTGTTCTTCGTCGCCCTGGGTGCGGCAGCCAACTCTCCGCTCGACAAGAAAGAAAAAAACACCGGCCGCCTGCTGTTCGGGAAGGTCCTCGACCGGCAGGACAATCCCCTGGCCGACGCTGTCGTCTACCTGACCAACACCCGCACCCGCACCGTCAAGACCTACATCGTTGGCCCGGATGGCTCCTACCGCTTTCCGGCTCTATCCAACGCCGTCGACTACGAGGTCTACGCCCAGTACAAGGGCCGCAAGAGCGACACCAAATCTGTCAGCCAGTTCGACGACCGCTCCCAGGTGTACATCGATTTGAGGATCAATACGCAATAGGGCATATGGAAGCAGGTCAAGGCCGGGCAAGTCTCTGTTCGGGCACGGATAGCGAAGATCGAGCGCCGTATCATGCAACTTTTGCCCGCTTTTCGGGTTCAATCTAGGCAGGGATGCTTGTGTCGGGAGGCGGTCTTGAAGCAATTGAATTCATTCCGTAGGTATCGTTTCACTTTTGCGGCCAAGGCGCTCTTGCTGTGCTCCAGCATGCTTTGTTTTGCTGCCGTCTCAGCGCGCGCCCAGCAGGGCGCGATGAGTCCTTATCAGGGTGAAAAAGACGGGGTCAGTGCCGGCGGCAAGTGGATGGAGTTCGACTCGGAAGACAAAATGACCGGAGCCAAGAAAGCCCGCTTCGAGTTGCTTGCCAACAATTTTCTCAGCCAAGACCCTGATTACAAGCCGCGCATCGAGCTGATGTGCACCGATAGCAAGTACACCTACGCCGACTTTAACCCTGGCATCCGCCTGGGACCGCCCAACCGTCCTGGCTTTTGGGGTCAGCCCCAGATGGAGGTCATGGTCCGCATCGACGATACTCACAGCTATCATGGCTGGAACTGGATGCGCGACCGCTTCCTCTCCATGGACAAGGGCACGGTTCGAGGCATGATCGGAGCTCAGACGTTTAATATCCAAATCCAGGGACGCAGAGGCTACGAGATCGCAGAATTTTCGCCCGCCGGCCTGAACCTAGACCGCGTCAAACAGGCATGCGACCTGACACCCAAGAAGCCCAGCAAGGACTAGAAAGCTTTCTAGCTCTCTTGACATCCTCGGACGACTGCGGTGGCAAACCTAGCACCGCTGTCGGGGACGTGCCGCCCCCCACACTAGAAGCTATCTAGCTATCTCATAATGAACCAAGAGGGTAAAAACGCTTTCCCTCAGGGGCTGAAGCCCGCGTCTTTTGTGGGCCTACACGGCACGGCTGAAGCCGTGCCCTTCCCAAGACCATTTATGAGATAAGTATAGCTTCTAGTTAGCACGCCCTCTTGACTCGTGAAATCATCCCAGCAACCTCGCGGCGTCCTTCGCGTAGTAGGTCAGGATGATGCTGGCTCCGGCGCGGCGGATGCTGATGATCGCCTCCATCATGACGCGCTCGCGATCGATCCAGTTATTGCGGGCAGCCGCTTCGATCATGGCGTATTCTCCTGACACTTGATACGCGGCCAGCGGCAGGTCAAAGCGGTCGCGAGCCGCGGCGATCACGTCGAGGTAGGGCAGCGCAGGCTTGACCATGATCATGTCGGCGCCTTCCTCGATGTCGAGCTCGATTTCGCGCATGGCCTCGCGCAGGTTGGCCGGGTCCATCTGGTAAGAGCGGCGGTCGCCAAACTGCGGGGTCGAATCGGCTGCCTCGCGAAACGGCCCATAGAATCCTGAAGCAAACTTCGCGGCGTAAGAAAGTATCGGCGTGTTCTCGAAACCAGCTGCATCAAGCGCCTTACGAATCGCGGCCACACGGCCATCCATCATGTCCGACGGTGCGATGATGTCGATGCCGGCTTTCACCAATGAGACCGAAGTCCGGGCCAGCAGTTCGAGCGAGGCGTCATTGACAATTTCGTAGTCGTTGCGGCACGCATACTCCACGACTCGCGATGCGGCAGCCTCGATGGCCTTGGCTCTCTCGGCCGGGGGAGTATCGGGCAGAACGACCGCGGAGCTCCGGGCCGCGGCACCCAATGACTGCGGCAAAGGCGCAGCTTTCACGATTCCGCAGTGGCCGTGCGACATGTATTCGCACAGGCAGACATCGCCGATCAAAATCAGACCTGGAACCTCACGCTTCAGGGCACGGGCGGCCTGCTGCACGATCCCGTCCTCTTCCCAGGCCCCAGTGGCAACCTCGTCTTTCTTCTCGGGCAGCCCGAACAAAATCACAGACGGGACGCCCAGCGAATGCGCCTCCCGCGCCTCTTTCACCGCTTCATCCACCGAGAGATTGAACACCCCCGGCATGGAGCGCACTTCCTTGCGCACGCCCTCACCCGGACACACGAACATGGGATAGACAAACGAATCAGGAGTAAGGCGCGTCTCCTGCACGAGGTTGCGAAGCTCTGCTGTGCGGCGGAGACGGCGGAGGCGAGTGACCGGAAATGCCATAGTGTTTACCGAAGCGAGATATCAAGTCTCACTGCCTTCGATTCTAGAACATTCCCGAGCCAGGACGCTCAAAATGCTTGGTTGCGCCAGAGCACTGTTGGCAGTCGTAGCGCCGCCGTCCCGGCGGTTGTCCTGAAGGCGTTCTGTCCCCGCGCTGGCCGGATGTCCTCACGACAGCTAACTTCCTTATCAAACTGTCCCGCCCCTGTCCGTGACTAAAGTAACCGCACCCGGTTCGATCGGCGTTCGGAATCCCAAATTAGGTCCCATAGAATCAACTACGGATGGGTTTCCTCCGACGTCATCACTGGTTTGCCGGCGCCGCTGGCATCACCTCGGCGTTTGCCGCCGTGTCCCTTACCCTGGCCCGCGGTCCGGCGCTCGCCGCGTTCGCCGACCTGGTGGGTCTGGTCGTCATGTTGGTCGCAACCGGGATTCTACTCGCGAATGCAGTCTCCCGCCCCGCCACAGAGCGTAATTTCTGGCTGCTGCTGACCCTCGGCTTTTCACTTTGGGCTTTCAACCAGTCAGTGTGGGCTTTCTACGAGTGCATTCTGCACCAGGACATTCCCGATCCTCATTTTTCCGACATCATTCTTTTCTTTCATCTGGTTCCGTTGATCGCGGCTGTCGCTTGGCGTCCCGATCAGCTTCGCCGCCAGCACTGGTTTCACCGCAGCACGCTGAATTTCCTGACGCTCGTGAGCTGGTGGCTGTTTCTCTACGCGTTTATCGTCTTTCCCCATCAATACGTGGTGGTCAACAAGGACTTGTATGACCACTGCTACGACGTGCTGTACGAAGTGGAAAACATACTGCTCCTGCTGGTGATCGGCCTCGCCATGTACACCAGTTTTGGCGCCTGGAGACGCTTGTACCTGCACTTTCTTGCCGCGAGCGCACTTTATGGTGTGGGTTCTCTCGTGCTGGATCAAGCAGTCGGTGTGGGTACCTACTACTCGGGGAGTTTGTACGACATCCCGCTGGTGGGTGCGGCGGCATGGATGGCAGCGGCCGCGCTAACCACACGCGGATGGGACCTTAGGAGCGAAGGGCCCAATGACAGCTCAAGATGGAAAATCATTCTGCCCCAACTGGCTTCGCTAGCCATCTTGTCGTTACCGGCGCTGGGCCTGTGGACATTCCTGGCCGACCGGTCGCCGGCGCCTGCCCGCATGTTTCGCCTCTGGACCGTACTAGTTGCGATGCTCGTACTGGGCGCCTTCATGTTTCTCAGGCAGTACATGCAAGACCAGGACCTGATGCGCCTCTTGGAGGAATCGCGCCGCGGCTACGAGAGCCAGCAACGATTGCAGACTCACTTGGTGCAGAAGGAGAAGCTTGCCTCGCTGGGCCATCTCGTCGCCGGCGCGGCTCACGAGATCAACCACCCCGTCGCCGCCATCATGGCGTACTCGGAGCAGCTCTGGTCGCGTGAGCGGCTCACCGATGAACAGGACGCTATGGTGCGCAAGATCGTCCACCAGGCGCGCCGGACACGTGATCTCGTGTCCGACCTGTTGAGTTTTGCGCAGCAGGCCCCGGGAGAAAAAGCGCCGGTGGACTTGAGCGTTCTGTTGCACCGCAGCGCGCATTTGCAGGAGTCGCGCCACCACTCCAGCCGCATCCACGTGGAGATCGCGATCGAGCCCGACTTCCCCCGCGTACGCGCCAACGCCAACCAGTTGTTTCAGGTCTTCATTGAGATCATCGAGAACGCTATGGACGCCCTCGAAGAGACCGGCGGAGGATCACTGCGAATCACCGCCCGTCGCCTGGGGGATGAGGCCGAAATTCAATTCGCCGACACCGGCCCGGGCATCCACGAGCCGGAGCGCGTATTCGATCCCTTTTACACAACCAAACCGATCGGCAAGGGCACTGGTCTCGGCCTGAGCGCCGTGTACGGAGTCATCCAGGACCACGGCGGACAGATCACCTGCCAGAATCAGCCGCAAGGCGGCGCGCTGTTCGTCGTCCGCCTGCCCTTGGCCGCCGAACCGGCCGTCCACGCCGCAGGAGCTGCCCAAGCCTGAAGAACCCTTGTTTCCCGCAGGCGTCGCTCCCGCTTCCATGCTGGAATCGGAGTTCCTGTAACATAAATTGCGATGTCTGCAGCCCTCCTTCAAAGCTCGGCCCACGTGCTCGAGTTCGATTCCCTGCGCGACCTGCTCCGCGGATACGCCTCATCGCCGCTAGGCCGCACTCGCATCTCTGACCTCGCGCCCTCCACCGACCGCGACTGGATCGCGCAGCAGCAGCGACTCACGGAAGAAGTTCGGGAATTCCGCCGCGTCGGCGGAAACTTCGAATTCTCCGGACTACTCGAGATCGGCAAGCTCGTCGATAAGTCCCGCATCAGCGGCGCCGCGCTGGAAACCATCGAGATTCGCGACATCGTCGTGGTCGTGGATCGTGCCGCCGAATGGCGTGAGATCGCCCTGCATCCCCCAGCCAACATGAAATCCGAGTGGCGCGAAGTACGCGCCCTCTCCGACACGATCGTCGACTTCACCGAGTTCTTACGTTTCTTTCGCAACANAAATTCAGCCCGATGGAACTCTCAACGATCACGCTTCGCCCGAACTGGCCCGCATTCGCCGCGACATTGAAAAACAAAGACGCGTGATTCAGGACTCCCTGCGCGGATATCTTCGCAGACTGGCTGAAGATGGCGCCCTGCAGGAGGAACTGGTCACGATCCGCGGTGAGCGCTTCGTCATCCCGGTAAAGGCCGAGCAAAAACGGCGTGTGCAGGGCGTCGTGCACGGCGCCAGCTCCAGCGGGCAGACCGTCTTCATCGAGCCCCTCGAAACCATCGAGCAGAACAACGAACTGGTGCGGCTGCTCGAGGAGGAGCAAGCGGAGATTCATCGCATCTTGCTCGCAATGACTCAGCGCATCGGGTCGCTAGCGGACGCGATCCTGACCGCAGCAGNACGTCTTAGCCGAACTCGAACTGCAGTTCGCCAAGGCGCGCTTCGCTGAAGACTACAACTGTGTCGGTGTCACGCTGAGCGGAAACGCAGGTGCCCACCAAGAACCATCTGGGGACGGCCACACTCGCCCGCCTGCGTTGAGCGAATCAAGTGGGGACGGCCGCCCTCGTAAGCCTGCCCTGAGCGACCCCGAGGCTAGTGAGGGGGAGTCGAATGGGGCCGGGGCAAGCGAAGCTCGCCTGCTGCTGCACAAGGCCCGCCACCCGCTCCTGGAGCGCAATCTTAAATCCAAGGGAACAGCCGTCGTCCCGGTCACCGTCGAACTCGAAGGCTCGGTGCCCCACGTCTCGCCGGTTTTGCGAAACGTGGGAGGCGGTTCTCACCAGCTGGTCATCACCGGCCCCAACACCGGGGGCAAAACCGTCACGCTCAAAACCGTCGGACTGTTGGCGCTGATGGCGCAGTCGGGAATTCCTGTGCCCGCCGACCGCGCCGAACTTCNCCGTCTTCGACGCTGTGTTGGCCGACATCGGCGACTATCAATCCATCGAGCAGAATCTCTCGACCTTCTCCGCTCACGTCACGAACATCGATTTCATTTCGCGCACCGCGACCGCGCGATCGTTAGTTCTGCTCGACGAGCTGGGATCCGCAACTGATCCTGAAGAGGGCGCCGCTCTTGCCGTCGCCATTGCCGAGCATTTCAACCGCATCGGCTGCATGACCGTGATCTCCACGCACCACACGTCGTTGAAGGTTTATGCCGCAAACACTCCGGGCGTGGTGAACGCCGCCGTCGGTTTCGACGAAAGAACGTTGCAGCCCACCTACGAACTGAAAATCGGCGTCCCCGGAGCCTCCGCGGGAATCAACATCGCGCAGCGTCTCGGGCTGAACGCGGCGATCATCGCAGCGTCCAGAGCCCGCTTGGGATCGCAAGCCCGCGACGTCGGTGAATTTCTCGAACGGCTTCACACGGAACTTCGCGCGGCCGAGACCGAACGGCTGCGATTGCAGAAAGGCCAAAAGGACCTCGAAGACGAAAAGAAGAGTCTAGCGGTTTATGGAAAGAACGCCCAGCAGGCCAAGGTCCGCGAGCTGGAGCAGAAATTGGAGAGCGTCTTGCGCGACTTCGAGTATCACGCGCGCGAAGCCGTGAATGCCATCCAGGAACGGGCCGCCGCGCAAAAGCTTTCCAAAGACGCCGAACGGCGCATCGCCAAGCTGCGCCGCGAATTTCGCGAGCAGTTCGATTCCACCGTCGTGGCGCACGCGACCGGAGCCGACCAGGGAGATCCTCACGCTCAGCCACAAGTCGTGAAGCATGTTTCCGAAGGCGACAACGTGAAGCTCAAGTCCACCGGCCGGCCCGCGCGCGTCGTGCGCAAGCTCGACGACAATCATTTCGAGGTGGAGGTCGGCTCCATGAAGATGCGTATCGCCCGCGACGACGTTGCCGAAGTGCTGATCCGCGCCGCGGAATCCCCTGTGAAGGCGGCGCGAGCGCGCGGCATCTCCGTGTCGCTCGAGGGCGAGAACGAAGATGTCCCCAGCGAGATCAACGTGATCGGTCACACCGTCGACGACGCCAGCCGCGCCGTCGAAAAATTCGTGGACCGCGCATTCCTCGCCGGCTTGCCGCGTGTGCGGATCGTCCACGGCAGCGGCATGGGAATCCTGCGCAAGGCCTTGCGGCAGATGCTGCAGCAGCATCCCCACGTGGCCGCGGTTGCCGAGCCCCCGCAGAACGAAGGCGGCGGCGGCGCGACCGTCGTCGAGCTGCGAGTGTGACCGTCTGAAGTCTGGAATCTCAGCCCCCAGATCGAGATCGACGGCCCGAAGGTCCGACGTCCGAGGTCTGAGGTCGGACGGCCGCAGCCCTGAGCTGAAGCCCAAGACCCACGACCTAATCCCGCTCTTATTACCAAATCATCTTCTTCCAGTTTTCATCGTCAAGTGCGCTGCTGGCCGCTTTGGCGATGGCTTTTTTCTCGCTGGATGTAAGGTCATCCGAGACGACGTTGTCCGGGTTGGCTGGATCGCGCATCACAGTTTTGCCCAGGCGTCCGGCAAGGTAATGGAGCACTGTCACAAAGTTGTCGGCCAACTGCCCGAAGCGCTGCCCTTCGAGGGCATGCAGCGTGGTCAGCGCCAGATACAGCGAGGGAAAATCCAGCGAGTTGCGCTCGCGCCAGATCTTGAGCACGCAGATTTCCTGCGTGCGTCCAGAGCTGGAGATCAAATGCAGATGTTTGCCCAGGTCACTCGCGATCTCCTTCCCGGTTCTCTTGTTGAACAATAGCTGATGGCTATTCCCCTTGTCTTCGCAAACCGGGATCACGTCCACATGCACTCCCTGGCTCTCGACCTCAATCGATACGTTGCGGGTTTGCGGCTGAAAATCGTGTTTGGTCAGATACTCAAACAGGTTCCAGAACACCCCTTTCATCTCCATGCCCGGGATCGGTTTAAGCGAGACGAGCACGTCCACCTGCGACGCCAGCGAAATCGCCGTGTGCTGCGCGTACGCGCCCGACAGCGTGATGCCCGCCAGGTATTGATTAGCCCATGCCCTCAGCGCGGGGACGATCGCCTCCGCCGCCGGGTGCAGGCTCGATTCCGGCTCTGGAATCACCTGGTATTTCCCCACCACCGAAGTGGCGTACTGGTCCACCGTCATCACGGAGAAACGAACCTCTGCATTTGTTCATCGGCATTTTCACCCGTGGCTTGATCGAGCCCTCTTTTCAAGGGGGAGCGTTCTCTGGACCGATCACGTTGAACTTGGCTGGATGTCGGACTTAACTACCTGAAAATATGATAACAAGAGCTTGTTCTTTCCATCATCCATCTTATATGATAGATTATCGGATTAATGGAGGATAGATATATGGCGACTCCACCAGGTCTGACAAGGCACAAGATCTCAACCACCATCTCCCCAAGCGCATTCGCATACTTTGAACGCCTCATCGCCACTGGAGAAGCTCGCAATCTCGCAGACGCGATCGACCTCGCAGTGCGGCGCCTGCAGGCCTATGAAAACCGTGAGCGGCTGGCCAGGGATACGGCGGCGTATTTCGACGGGATGTCACTTGAGCAGGTCGAAGAAGAGAACCGCTTGGGTGCCGCTCTGGCTGCCGGTGTGAAAGGAATCGACTTTGACCGCGAGCCTTAAGCCCCGGCGCGGCGAGATCTGGACAGCCAATCTCGGGGACGCGCCAAACCGCCATTGGGTGCTGGTGGTTTCGCTCGACAGTCGCAACCTCAGCGACAACGCTTCCACGATTCTGATTGTGCCCTTTGGCAGCTATGGCCAGGAGGGCCCGACCACATTGCAACTGCCGCCGGGAGAAACCGGACTGCCTGGCCCCTCCTACCTGAAAGCGCACTTCATCCAGGTGTTGCAAAAAACGTCGCTCATCGATCCCCTGAGGCGCATGCTCTCTTCTGCCCGCATGCGCCAGGTCGTGGACATGATTCGCCGATCGGTGGACCCAGATGCGCCCTGGCCGGGGGCAACGGGAAAGCAATCATGAGCGAGTCTTTCCGATGTGCTTCATGCGGGCAGACTCATGATGGATTACCGCTGAGCTTCGCGGCGGAGTTTCCCGACATGTATGCGAACATGAAGCGTGACGAGCGAGATGCGCGTGCCATAATTGGCTCCGACCAATGCGTCATCGACCAGAAATGTTTCCTTATCCGAGGATGTCTGGAGATTCCGATTACCGGTTGTGACGAACCCTTACTCTGGGGGAGTGTGGGCGCGAAGAAGTCTTCGACCAAATCTCGGATGCTTGGGAATTGCAGGGAGGGAAAACAGTGTTGGTCCGTTCAAAGGCAGGCTCGGCAACTCACTTTCGGTGTATCCGGAAACTCTCAACCTGAAACTGCGAATCGAAATTAAGCCAGTCGGAACTCGCCCCCTGTTCTTCATCGAAGAAGAGCATGCGCTTGCAAACGAGCAGGCGTCCGGCATCGCACCGGCGCGAGCCCGTGAGCTTGCGTCATTGCTGCTGCATCAGGTGCCCGGAGGTTTGCCCTCAGTTTTCCCTCAGCCATCAACGAATAACGGCTGAATTCCACAAGTTCTCCACAGCAATTCACGTCGGCTATATTCATCCTAGGAGTTTTCTGGCTCAGAATTCCTGTGGAGCGGTGCGTTTCCCTCATGGCCAACCCCGGTGACTTCGCATACACGGTCAAGCAGCAGGCGGATATCGTCCGCATCGTGGGCGACTACATCAAGCTCAAGAAATCCGGTGGGCAGAACTACGTTGGCCTCTGTCCCTTTCACGGCGAAAAAACGCCGTCGTTCTCCGTGCACGCTACGCGGCAGTTCTTTCACTGCTTCGGATGCCACGAGTCGGGCGACGTCTTCAAGTTCATCCAGAAAATCGAAAACATCACTTTCCCCGAGGCCGTGCGGCTGGTGGCTCAGAAGCTGGGCATCCCGCTGCCGAAGACGGCGTATTCCAGTCCCAACGAGGCAAAGGAAGCCCGGCTCCGCGGGCAGTTGCTCGAGGTCCATGAGCGCGCTGCTGCCTTTTTTCAGGAGTTCCTGCGGCGTCCGGAGGGTGCCCGGGCGCGAGAATATCTGCAGGGTCGCGGCTTGGACGCAGACACATTCGCACGTTTCCGCATTGGCTACGCGCCCGATTCCGGCTTCCTCCTGCGCGATCGCCTGAAAGCAGAATTCAGCGAAGACGTCCTGCGTGAGAGCGGCCTGTTTTCGTGGAAAGGAGCGGCGAGTCCCGAGTCCCGAGCCCCGAGCCCTGAGCTGGAAGATCGTACCGTCGACGCTGGGAACTCGCGACTCGGGACTCGCGACTCGGGACTCACGATGTACTCCAAATTCCGTAACCGGGTCATGTTCCCCGTCGCCAGCGAAGCCGGCAAGATCATCGCCTTCACTGGACGCACCCTTTCCACCGATGAAAAAGCTGGTCCAAAATATCTGAACTCGCCCGAGACGCCGATCTATTCGAAGGGCAAGGTTCTGTTCAATCTCGATCTCGCCAAAGAGTGGATTCGCAAGTTCGACTACGCCATCCTGGTCGAAGGCCAGATGGATTGCATCTCCGTCTACGCCGCCGGATTTCACAACGTGATTGCCAGCTCTGGTACGGCTTTCACTGAGCTGCAGGCCAAGCTGCTCGGGCGTTTCAGCAAGAATGTCGTGGTCAACTTCGATCCCGACACGGCTGGCGCGAAAGCCACCGAACGCACGCTGGCACTCCTGGTCGAGGAGGAATTCCAGATCAAAGTCCTTACCCTGGAGCAGGGCTTCGATCCCGACCTCTTCATTCGGCGCAAAGGAAAAGACGCCTACGGAAACGCGCTGCGCCATTCACAACGCTACTTCGATTACCTGATCGAGCGCGCCCGCGCCCAGTTCCCGGTGCGCAGCGCCGAGGCCAAAGACAAGGCGGTCAAGTATCTGCTGCCTCACATCCAGCGTGTGCCCAGCCGCATCCTGCGCGACGAACTGGCCCAGGAGATTGCGCAAAAGCTCGCCATCGACTCTCCCGTGCTCCGTCAGGAACTGCGCCACGTCGCCGTAACCCGTTCCGCGGCCACGACCAAGGCCCCGGCCGAGGTCCAGGTCACCGAGGCCGAGAAAATTCTGATTCGTGCTCTGGCCTCGAGACGCCAGATGCAAATCGGCGAAGAACATCTCTCCGCCCGCGACGGAGCAGAAGAAGAGTTCGACCCGGCGCGCCAGGCGCAGTTCGTCCTTCAGAACGAAGCCCTGCATCGCGGCCTAGCCACCGAGTCGCTGGCCGAGGCTCTATTGAATGCCGGAGCCGAAGTTGCCGATGTCATGGAAGTGCCGCTGCTCGAGAGCGATCGCCGCCTGCTGGCGTCCATCTTGTTGAGAGAGGACGAGGAACTCACTGCCGAGGGGCTGGAAGCCGCGGTCCGCGCCTTGCGGCGCATTCATTTGCGCCGCCGCCAGGAACTCGTGCAGCAGGAGCTCAAGAAACCCGGGGACAGAGAGCGCATGCGGGAGCTCCTGCTCGAGTTGGACCAGATCAGCCGGGCGCTGCGCGATCCCGGTTTAGCGGAGGTGCGGCTGAAATCAGCGGCGGGGCCAGAGGGGAAGCAGCGAACGGCCTGAAACAAAATGGCCATCTGAGACATCTAAGTATCTAGGGAAATTATAGATAGCGGCGGGAGGGGCGGTTTTCGCGGGTTTGCCGGTGGTCAGGGTGGTTGTCATCCCGAGCAAGCGTTTTATGCGAAGCGAGGGATCTGGGCCAGCCGCGCGATTTACGGAGCTTGCCCTGAGAGAGCGCGAGCGACCGAAGGGCGCGTTTGGCTGGCTTCCAGATTGACTGACCTGCACCAGGTAGAACAATGGACCAGTGCACTTTCAGTGTGCTAAACTCTATAAGTTTGTGCTGGATGCACAACCCCGCAGGACCCCAGATTCCCACCTTACGGAACTTTACCACGACGCTCGCAGAAGAGCGAATCGCGCAGTTTGAGGAAATGTCTTGGCTCTAGACGACAAGTACGACGACATTAAGAAGCTGATCGACACAGGCAAAGAGAAGGGATATCTCACCTACGACCAGGTGAACGACCTGATCCCGCACGATGTGCACAGTCCCGACGACCTGGACGATCTGCTGACCACCATCGGTACGCAAGGCATCGACGTGCTGGAGGGCCCCAAACTGCCCTCTTCCGCGCTCGATAAGAAATTCGAAGAAGGCGAAGAAGGCGCCGAGGACGTCGAACTCGACCTCACCCCCGGAGCTCTCGAAAAAACCAACGACCCCGTCCGCATGTATCTGCGCGAGATGGGCACTGTGCCCCTGCTCACCCGCGAGGGCGAAGTCGAAATCGCCAAGCGCATCGAGCGCGGGCAAATCCGCGTGCTCAAGGCGCTCTCGCGCTCGCCCATCGTGATCCGCGAGCTGTTGGCCATGGGCGAGGACCTCAAGAAAGGCGTTCGCTCGATCAAGGAAGTCGTGACCTTCGACGAAGAAGAAATCACCGACGATATCGTGCAGAACCGCCTGAATGAGTTCACCGGCAAGATCGACGACATGGCCAAGCTGTACAAAAGGGTCGGCGTCCTCGAAGAAAAGTACATCGCGGTTTCGCAGAAGAAACAGCCCCGGCATCATCGCCGCGCCCGCAGGAACCTGGCCCGCGCCATTGTGCGGGTTTCGATTGCCGTGCGCAACCTGGGCTTCACCAACACCGAGCGCAAGCGGCTGATCGAGCGGGTCAACAAGACCGTCGACGGCATGCGCTCGCTCGACCGCCAGTCGCAGAACCTGGAGCGCAAGGCCGACGCCACCCGCAGCGAAGAACAGAAAAAAGAATATCGCCGCCAGGCCCGCACCATTCGCGGCGAAATCGAAAAGCTCGAAGCCGAAACCGGCGTCTCTTTCCAGGAGCTCAAGCGCACCCAGCGCGAGATCATCCAGGGCGACATGGACGCCGAACAGGCCAAGCGCGAACTGATCGAGGCCAACCTGCGCCTGGTCGTCTCCATCGCCAAGAAGTACACCAACCGCGGTCTGCAGTTCCTCGACCT
>OCOJ01033694.1_pt1 | contig 21097 bp, 20 predicted proteins | sample 1539251 | NCBI WGS metagenome assembly OCOJ01 (sample SAMN01911457, study PRJEB22624) | soil metagenome | biome: Soil | place: Malaysia | collected 2012-04-30 | depth RA_metagenome m | reverse complement strand
ACGCTCTACAACTCTCTGACCGGGCAGAAGAACGGAAAGTTCATCAAGCACAACTGAATGTGCAGCCGCTCGCCAGCCACTTTCCGAAGGAGCCTTACTCGACTGTGCGTCTGACTCGCCGTGAATTTGTGCAGTCGCTTCTGAGCGCCAGCGCCACGGCAGCTCTGCCCGCGCTTTTCACGGGCTGCAGCGTATCGTCCAAGGCTGCAGGAACGGCCATTCCCGCGGCCGCTTCGCCCGCTCGTCAGTTTCCGATCACATCCGACATTCTCTTTCCCAGGAATTTCTACTGGGGCGCGGCTACCGCCGCCTACCAGATCGAAGGCGCCTGGAAGGAAGATGGGAAGGGCGAATCCATCTGGGACCGCTTTACCCACACCTCGGGAAAAATTAAGACTGGCGACACCGGCGATGTGGCTTGCGATTCTTATCATCGCTGGAGGGAAGACATCGCCCTCATGCGCGCGATGAATCTGAACAGCTATCGCTTTTCCATCTCCTGGCCGCGCATTCAGCCCTCAGGATCTGGCCCTGCAAATCCCCAGGGCATCGACTACTACAACCGCCTGATCGACGCCTTGTTGGAGGCGCGCATCCGGCCGTTCGTCACGCTCTATCATTGGGATCTCCCCCAAACTCTGGAAGATGCCGGCGGTTGGCCGAACCGCGATACAGCCGATCGCTTCGCGGATTATGTCGATCTGGTGGCTCGCGCCCTCGGTGATCGCGTCTCCGATTGGATATTGTTCAACGAGCCTTCGGCCTTCACCGACCTCGGCTACCACGAAGGCACACACGCGCCCGGACGCACCAGTCTGCTCGATTTCCTGCGCGCCACGCACACGGTAAACCTGGCACAGGGAGAGGGATTTCGTGCGCTGAAGGCAGTTCGCCCTGCGACCCGAGTGGGCACAGCTTTCAATATGTCAGCCTGCGAGCCCGCCACCAATTCCGATGAAGACAAACTCGCCGCCGAGCGGGCCCACGCCATCACCAACATCTGGTTTCTGGAGCCCGCAATGCGCGGCAAATACCCAGACGCACTCACGTTTCTCCCCGAGACCGCAATGGGCCTCAGGTCGGGCGATGCAGAGAAGATGCGTGCACCTCTCGATTTCATCGGAATCAATCTTTACTACCGCACCATCGCCTCGGCTCCCAGCGCAATCGAGCGCGTGGCCCACGCCCAGGACTGGCTGTTCCCCGTGAAGATGTCCGGTGGGGAGCAGGGGCCGAAAACCGACATTGGGTGGGAGGTTTGGCCGCAAGCGCTATTCGACGTGATCATGCGGATTACGCGTGACTACAACCGTCCCGTGATTGAAATAACGGAAAGCGGATGCGCCTACAACGACGGACCCGGCCCGAGCGGGGCGATCAACGATTCTCGTCGCATCGCCTATCATCGCGAGTATCTTGCGGCAGTGGCGCGTGCCATTGGCGACGGCGCCGATGTACGCGGCTATCACGCCTGGAGTCTCCTCGACAATTTTGANATGGGCGGAAGGCTTCAGCCAGCGCTTCGGGCTCGCCTACGTCGACTTCAAGACCCAGCAGCGCACGATCAAAGAATCCGGCCGGTGGTATGCAAGAGTAGCGGCGGAGAATCGTGCGCTAGCGCTTGATAGAGATCCTGCGCTTCGCGCAGGATGATTGCGGCGAGCTCAGACGCCCGGCTGGCGATCACTTCTGCTCCATCACCAGTTCACCGTTTTCCACTTTCACGCCGNCCCACCGAGTCCGGCAGTTTGAGGCGATCGCGCTGTTCGGCGAGTTTCCGCTGCAGCGCAGGATTCACTAGCGATACCGGGACATTCAGATCTCCAACCTTAAATTCGGTCGGATCAAAGGTGGCGTAGCCGTCTTTTTCCCCAATATGGCCTGAGACCGTGATCCACACATCTTTCCCGGCGATCTCCGTTAGGAATTGACCATGGACTACGTCGCCATCGAAGCTGATCTTCTGATCTTTGATGGTCGGCGCTCCACTGCCGACGTTCGAATCTGGAGTGAGGCCCGACGCGGTTCCAAGCGACTGCGCCAGCACCGCGGTGATTTCATCCGAGTTGATGTGGACATGCGCTTTTTGGTTCGGCGCACCCGGCGCCGGCGAGTTCGACTGCGCTAAGGAGGTCGAGGTCGATCCCATGCTTGCCTGCGGCTGCTGCGCCGCCTGCTCAAACTGCGACATTTTCTGGTCGAAAGACTGCGCGTTCCTCACGATGTCCGCCGGCGCTTGCGGCTGCGCCACCGGTGCAGGCTTCTTCAGCACCAGGAAAATCGCGACCAGCGACGCCACCAGCGTCGCAATACTGATGATGCGGTCAATCTTGAGCTTCATGGCAGCTCCCATACGGTCAGCCCGCACACGGGCCCCTGATCATGGTAGCGAGCGACGAAGCTCAGTCTTAGATGACCGAAGTCACTCCGAGCAGCGTACTGCCGGAGCTGGCCCAGGGACACGGTTACTTGGCCAGGTGATCAACCGGGATAGCCTTTGCTCATTTCGCCCGTGGGAATCGCTGCATGCAGCGGGTAGGAACTTGTCGTCCCTAGAAAAATGCAGGCGCTGCGCGGGTGGTGATCCGCACGCAGCACCTGCCAGGAGGAAGTACATCACCCAGGCTTCCTCAGAAACCTCGCGTGTTCGCCTGCCTTCCTCGCCTTACTCGCGAAAAGAAGGCTCACTCTGATAAGCCGCAAAACGGATGAAAGACGATTGATGTAAGAGCCAGCTTAAGAGAAGTCACGGATTAACCGTGTCAACTGCTTGTCAGTTGTTTGTAAGAAGTGTGTCGTGTTGCGAGGCGGGGATTGCCGGCGTCTATGGGAATTCCAGAGTGACGAATTTTGCGGGCTGTTTGCTGACGTTCGTCAACGCATGCGAATAGCCGCCAGGCAGCCAAGGCAGCCACTTCGACTCGCCGGACGTGAAGTGTTCGAGGGTGGCGTCATGGTGTTGAACTTCGTTGCGCAAGTCGAGGTCGCTGACTGCGACCAGCAGATACGGGCCGGAGTGATGGTGCATGGGTACGACGCCACCGGGCTGTAATTCGACTTCTGAGATGCGGACACCTTCGTTCGCGAAAAGAATTTCCTTCGTTCCGCCTGGCAGGATGTCGACGCCGCGAGTTTCGTCCCAATGGGCGGGGCGAACCACGCAGCTTCTCGTCCGGCAATTCGCGGACACGCGCACCGGGTACAGCAGCTCTATTGTGACGTTTCGAAACGAACGATCGGAGAGATTGCGTGCGATATGGGCGAAGGGCGCGGCTAGGAAGTGCGTTTCGCCATCCTGCAGCTTGATCGTCACCGGCGGCTTGCCTTTGAACGCGTTCACGATTTCCGCCGTTCCGAGAGTGACGTAGACGTAGTCGTGACGGTGCCAGTGCATCAGCGTATCGGAGTGCGGCGGAGCTTCGACGCGAAAGACGCGGACATATTCGTTCTCCAGGACCAGGTGGTGATGCGGCTCGGCGGTGATCTCAACTTCGTTAGCGGCCTGTGCAGCGAGGAGAGTTGCAGCGAGCAGCACGACGCGCGTCATTGCGGCGATTGTAGCATTGCGGACGGTGAGGCGCAGCGGAAGAGGCCTGGCGAGCTACGGCTGCGTCGCGGCTGGACGTTTACTGTTCCTCGTCGCGGGTCACACGAATCCAATGCTCCATCTGATCGAGATACCGCGCGAGAGCTCGGCGGCCGGCCGCAGTCAGGCTGTACTCCGTGTGGGGGACACGCCCTTCGAAGAACTTCACGCAAGAAATGTATTGCGCTTCCTCGAGTTTGCGAGCGTGTACGCTGAGATTCCCGTCTGTGGTTTTGAGGATGCGCTTGAGATCGTTGAAGCTGAGGGACTCGTTGCCAGCGAGGGCGCTGACGATGCCGAGGCGAATGCGTTCGTGAATCAGGCGATCGAGCTCCGGGAGTTCGAGGGCGCGCACGGGAGACTTGCCGCGCGCGATCGGGTCGGGCTTAGCCTGCTTGCGGCGGTCGTGGAGAGCTTTAGCCACCGTGCCTCCTGGCGATGAGCGTGCCGAAGATGATGTGCAGGCCACCGAAGCCGGCGGCCAGAAACCAGTTGCCCCAGGCGGAGGGTGCGAGAACGGTGAGTCCGCCGAGCGCCATGAAGCAGATGCCCATGACCGGCACAATAGCGACTGAGAAGGCGCCTCCGGTGGTGACACCCGCGCCGTAGAGCAGCAGCCAGGCACCTGGCAAAGCGGACTCCGCTCCGGCGCGGGCGAGCAGGAATGTGAGGAAAGCGCCGGCCACCAGCGGCGGACTGAGACCGAGCACAGCCTTGCGTGCGGGACCTGAAAAAAGAGGCAGACCGCGACGGTTGGCCTTCCAACTGGTGGAAAGCAGGCCGATGGTGAGGGCGAGCAGCGCCTCGCCCAGCCAAACCCGCAGCCACGCGAAGGAACCAACCTGGCGCGACGCCAGCCACGCGGCGCCAAGGGCAGTGCAGCCCAGTATCACATGTCCGTAGCCGGAAACGGCGGTGAAAGCGGCAGACCGCTCCATGGTCTCGCGAATGAAGCGCAGATCATCCGCGGCTCGCGGGGGCAAGAGCCTTGCCTGCCGATGGAATCGGCGGAGGCGATGCGGCTGCTGATCGAACATCTCGAAGCAAGAATAACAGTCGGCTTTCCGTTTCGTCAAGTACTTTGTAATACAGAGATAGCCCTCGTGCAAGCAGTTAGCTACCGGTGTTTTGCGGCGCCGTGAGCTGCGAGTAAAATTTTAAGGATATCGCCCACCGCCAGCATCGGTTTCGGCGTCTTCCGATGGCCGCCCGTGTCTGGCGTGGCGCGAAAGATTGGGATTGGGATGACCGATCTCGGCAAGCTGCTGATTTATCTCGGAGCTATTCTGCTGGCAGGTGGAGTGGTGCTCGTCCTGCTCGGCAGAACCGGGCTGCCCCTCGGCCGACTGCCGGGCGACATCGTCTATCGCGGCAAGAACACGACAATCTACTTTCCATTGGTGACATGCATTGTGCTGAGTATAGTACTTACCATCGTGATGTATGTGATCGGTCGCTTCCGCCACTAAGTGTCACAAGTTCATTACGAGATGCTATTCGGCAGGTTCCCTTCGACCTGCGATACACTGCCCACGATGTCCTCCCTCGCCGATCAGATGGGGTTTAACTTCCGGCCTGTGCAGCGACACGTGTGGACGGTGCGCGAGTTGGTGGGAGCCGTGCGCTCCCACCTCGAGCACGAGTATTCGGATGCGTGGGTAGAAGGCGAGATTTCGAATTTCCGGGCCCAGGATTCCGGCCATCTGTATTTCACGCTGAAAGACGCCCAGGCGCAGATTCGCGTGGTCATGTTTCGCTCATCGGCGCGCTTGTTGCGGTTTCGTCCCGCGAATGGCATGCAGGTGGTGCTGCGCGGGCGCGTCACTGTTTACGAAGACCGCGGGGAGCTACAGATCTCGGCCGAGTACATTGAGCCCAAGGGCGCGGGATCTCTGCAAGTGGCGTTTGAGCAGTTGAAGAACAAGCTGGAGGCGGAGGGCCTGTTCGCAGCCGAACGCAAGAAAGCGATTCCGCCGCTGCCGGCGCGGATCGGGATCGTGACTTCGCCCCAGGCGGCGGCATTGCGCGACATTCTGAATATTCTTGAGCGGCGACATCATTCCGTAAACGTGCTCATCTATCCGGCGCAGGTGCAGGGCGAGTCGGCCTCGCTGGAGGTGGCCGCCGGCGTCCTCTATTTCAATCAGCAGCGAAGTGTCGAAGTCATTGTCGTGGCCCGCGGCGGCGGTTCAGCGGAAGATTTGGCGGCCTTCAACGAGGAAGCCCTGGCCCGAGAGGTGGCGGCTTCTCAGATTCCGGTGATTTCCGCCGTAGGGCACGAAACCGACTTCACCATTGTGGACTTCGTCGCGGACCTGCGCGCACCCACGCCATCGGCGGCAGCAGAACTTGTGATCCGCTCCCGACAGGAAGTGGAAGAGCACACGGCGCAACTTCACGAGCGGCTGGCGCGCGCCATGCGCTACCGACTTTTGATGCTCCGGCAGTCCTTGACCGAACTGGCGCAGCACAGGGCGTTCGGACAGATCATGGAGGGGATCCATCAGCGCGAGCAACGACTCGACGATCTGATGCACCGCTTGGAATTGGCCGAACGGCAACTGCTGGAGCAGATGCGGCGCCGCTGGGAGACAGTTTCGGCAAGGGTGCGCCACTACGATCTGCGGCTGGTGCTGTCGGGGACGCGGAAGGAACTGGACGCCGGCACCCTTGGTCTGGTGGCTGCGATGCGGAACCTGCTTCTGCAGAAGCGAGTGCTGGCGGAGCGAATGAGCCGGGCTCTGGAGATGCTCTCTCCGCTGGCGATCCTGGAGCGCGGCTATGCGCTGGTGTTCGATGCTGCGGGGAAGCTGGTCAAGGACGCAAACGAGCTCTCGATCGGAGAGGAGATTTCGGCGCGGCTCGCACGGGGAGAAGTCCGGGCGCGCGTAACGAAGAAGCAGAAGTGAATCGGCCCCAATTTCCCGCTTACAATGGAGTCGTGGCCGGTTCGCATCAGGAGAAGAATTCAGGTGGCGCAATTGTTCACGTCGTGGTCCTGGGTCTGGGTGGCACTCGACATCCTTCTGGTCGCGTTGCTGATCTACCAGGTCCTGATGATGATTCGCGGGACCCGCGCCGCTCCCATGCTGGCCGGCGTAGCCATCGTGGCCTTCATTTTTTATCTGGCGAGGATCGGTGAGCTGACCACGCTGAATTGGCTCATCAGCCGCCTGGTGCCTTACGTGGTGTTTGCGCTGATCGTGGTCTTCCAGTCGGAGATTCGCCACATTCTGGCGGATCTGGGCCGGCGGCTGAGTTTCCTGCGCGGATCGGCGCCCGAAGGCGACTCTTACGATGACATTGTTCTGGCTGCCAACCTCTTCTCCCAGCACCAGACCGGCGCCTTGATCGTGATTGAACGGGAAATCGGCTTGCGAACGCACGTGGAAAGCGGTGTTCCGCTGGATGCGCGGCTTTCCTACGATTTGCTGGCAACGATTTTCCGCCCCAGCGCGCCGCTGCACGATGGCGCCGTCATTGTGCAAAAAGACCGCGTTGCGGCGGCGGCCTGCTTTCTGCCGCTTTCCATGAATCCCATGCTCTCCACACAACTGGGCACGCGGCATCGGGCCGGAATCGGCATCACGGAGGAAACCGACGCGATTGCGGTGATTGTTTCCGAGGAGACGGGAGCCATCAGCTTGGCCGTTGGCGGCCAGATCGAACGCGATCTGACGGTCGACCAGTTGCGCGAGCGATTGGGCAGTGAGCTGCGGCGCTACATGTCTCCGGTAACCTTGCCGACGGCGATTTCGCGTGAAGAAGGAACCGAGGCCGCGCTGGAATCGAACCTCCGGGCGATCACGCCACAGAGTCCGGAAGACAACGTCCCCTCCGAACCGGAGCCGCGCCCATGATCGACTTCCTCAAGCGCTATGTGTTGCACAACTTCTGGCTCAAGGCATTGTCGCTGCTGATGGCGGCCGGGCTGTGGTTCTTTGTCTCGCCCGACGAACAAACGGCTGAGGTGGCGGTACGCGCGCCAATCGTGTTTCTGCACGTCCCGCCGCAGCTGGAGATCAGCGCCGAGAACATCCCCGAGGCCCAGATCCGAGTGCGCGGTCCGGAGCGCGTCATCCGGCGCCTGATCGCCAACGACGTTCATGCGGAGATCGATCTGGAAGACGCCAAACCCGGAGAGCGAACCTACGACCTGTCAGCCCAGCAGGTGCGGCATCCGCGGGATCTGGCGGTGGTGCAGGTCGTACCCGGCCAGGTGCACCTTGCGTTCGACACGCGGCTGACGCGCGAGGTCGAGATTCATGCACNGAGGTCGAGATTCATGCACGCGTGACGGGGAACTTCGTGGCGGGGGTACGAATTGCTAAGGTGGAGGTTGATCCGGAGAGGGTCACGATTACGGGTCCGCGGCGTCGCGTGGAGAAAGTAGACGCAGCCACCACTGACCCAGTGGATGCTTCTGGCGCGGTCGATCGGGCCACATTTGTCACGAACGTGTACGTGGCGGATCCTATGGTGCAGGTGGTGCAGCCGACTGCCATTCACGTAACCGTCATCACGGAGAAGATCGGAGCCACAAAAGCAAACTGAGCGTCACGCTCCTGCAGACTTCACACCGATTCTGCCACTTCTCGTTTATCATCCTTGGTTCCTTTCCTGCGGAGTCCGCAGGCCGGTTGTAGGCTCAGTGTGAACCGATTGCAATGACTCAGCAAGCACGCCAACTTTTCGGGACTGACGGCATCCGGGGCGTCGCCGGAGAATTCCCCCTTACTCGTCAGAGCACCTATCTCATCGGGCGAGCCCTGGGCCACGATCTGGTGCGAAATTCGCCGAAGCCGCAAGCAGTAATTGGTCAGGATACCCGCGAATCGAGCCAGTGGATTGCCGACCGGGTGGCCGACGGCCTGGCAGCGGTCGGCGTCGACGTGCACAGCGCGGGAGTGATCACGACTCCGGGAATCGCGTACCTGGCCCGTTCGCGCGGCTACGCGGCAGGCGTGGTCATCTCGGCGTCGCACAATCCGTGGACGGATAACGGCATTAAGGTTTTTTCTGGCGACGGCTTCAAGTTAACCGATGCTCGGGAGCTGGGGATTGAGAAAGAGATCTTTGCCTTGCTCCAGAATCCGGACGCAGCTGACGACACGGCGGTGAGAGTTGCCGGGCCTTGCTTGCCGGGCGAAGCGGCATTGCGGCAGGCATACATCGCATCGTTGGCAAAGAGCGTTTCGGCGGATTTGAGCAGGCTGCTTGTGTTTGTGGATTGCGCCAACGGGGCGGCAACCGCCGAGGCGCCTGAGCTGTTTCGGAGCTTGAGGATTGGCGCCACATTCATTCACGCGTCACCAGACGGCCACAACATCAATGAAGGTTGCGGAGCGCTGCATCCCGAGACACTGGGCAAAGCTGTGGCCGAGTCGGGTGGAAAGTTTGATCTGGGCGTCACCTTTGATGGCGATGCCGACCGGGCTCTGTTCTCAGATGCCGGGGGCCACGTGGTGAACGGCGATGCCGTGCTGCTGGCTGCGGCGCGGGACTTGAAGTCGCAGGGAAAGTTAGTGGGAAACACCGTGGTCGCGACCACGATGTCAAATATGGGGTTGGAGATCGCGCTCAAAGAATCTGGAATTCGGATGCTGCGGGCCAACGTCGGTGACAAATATGTGCTCGAAGAAATGCTGAAAACCGGAGCTACGTTGGGCGGGGAGCAGTCGGGGCACGTCATTTTTCGCGATGGAGACGCAACCACGGGCGACGGCCTGCTGACGGCGCTGCGATTGATGGACATCATGGTCAGAACTGGAAAGTCGCTGGCAGAATTGGTGAGCGATCTGAAAGTTTTCCCGCAGAAGATTCAGAACGTGCGCGTGCGTGAGAAAATACCGTTTGCCCAGGTGCCAGAGGTGCAAAAGGTGATCGAAGCAGCCGAGCGCGAACTGGATGGGAATGGCCGCGTGGTCGTGCGCTATTCGGGAACCGAATCGCTGGCTCGCGTCATGGTGGAAGCGGAGTCGGAAGACAAGATGCGCGCGCTGACAGAGAAGATTGCCGGAGCGATCAGGCGTGAACTGGGAACGCAGAGCTGAAGCCGAAGAATTGCCTTGCTTCGGGAGAGTCTCAAAGCAATGGGGTGCGTGCGGGGATTTCTATTCTTCCAGGTCCCTCCAGTTCGGCCCCACGCCCATTTCCACCAGCAGCGGCACCGCCAGTTCGTACACTCTTTCCATGTGCTCGCGGACGAGAGACTTCATCACATCCACTTCTTTTTCGGGGGCTTCAAAGACCAGCTCGTCATGAACCTGCAGCGTCATTCTTGATTTCAATCCGCGCTCGTGCAATGCCGCGTCGATGCGGATCATGGCAATCTTGATCAGATCAGCAGCGGTACCTTGCAGCGGCGTGTTGACGGCCGTACGTTCGGCGAATCCGCGCTGGGTGGCGTTCTTGCTGTTGATGTCGGGGATGGGGCGGACGCGACCGAACAACGTTTTTACTTTCAAGTCGCGGCGTGCCTCGTCGAGCGTCCTGTCGATGAAGGCACGCACGCCCTTGTACTTTTCAAAATAGTTCGCGATGAACTGCTTGGCTTCCCCGGGTTCGATGCCGAGTTGCTGGGAAAGCCCGAACGCCGAGAGCCCGTAGACGATGCCGAAGTTAACGACTTTCGCCTGGCGGCGGTGATCGGGCGTGACCATGAGCGGCGGCACACCAAAAACCTGAGAAGCAGTGAGCGTGTGGATGTCGTCACCGCGTCGGTACGCCTCGACTAGCAGCGGATCGCGCGAGAAGTGTGCCAGCAATCTAAGTTCGATCTGCGAATAGTCGGCAGTGAGCAGCACATGACCAGGCTCAGCGATGAAGGCCGCACGGATACCCCGTCCGAGTTCGGTGCGGATCGGAATATTCTGCAGATTTGGATTCGCGGAGGAGAGACGGCCCGTGGCCGTGCCAGTCTGCCCGAAAGTCGTATGCACTCGCCCGGTCGCCGGGTTGATCAAGGCCGGTAGAGCGTCCACGTAGGTCGATTTCAGCTTAGTAAGCTGGCGATAGTCGAGCACCATGCGCGCGATGGGATGGTTCTCGGCGAGATCCTCAAGAACATCAACGGCCGTCGAGATGGTGCGTCCCTTACCGTATTTCACCGGCTTGGGAAGGCTCATGCGGTTGAAGAGAACATCGCCCAATTGGCGCGGGGAGCCGATGTTAAACTCCATACCGGCAGCTTCATAAATCTCTTTGGCTTTGGCTGCGATCTCGCGTTCGAGTTCGGCCGACATCGTCGCCAGCGCGTCCGTGTCGATCTTCACTCCCGCTTGCTCCATGCGCGCGAGCACAGGCACAAGAGGAAGATCGATTTCCTCATAAAGCTTGCCGAGATTTTGCTCTTCCACTTCGGCGCGCAGGGCCGCAGCAAGTCTTCCTGTCACGTCCGCCGCTTCAGCAAGCTCACCCGACAGTTGGAGATTGACGTGACGAAGAGCAACTTCCGAAAGCCGGTGCGAGGAGTAGGTGGGATTGAGCAGGTACGAATACAACATGGGATCATGCCGAACGCCGGCGGCGCTAATTCCGAGCGGTTCGAGGACATGAATCGCAGCCTTGTAATCGTGTACGGCCTTGGGAAGCGCGGCGTTCGCCAGGGCGGAACGGAGCGTTGCCGCCGCCTCGGTCGAATCCAGCTTCACAATGACCGCAGATCCCGCGGCCGACGAGATTGCAACGCGGTGGGCAGTGGTTTGCGGCGCAGTGGATGATCCACCGGTCAGAGGCAGCATGGCTGCATGCGGTTCTTCTTCGGGCATGTCTTCTTCCGGCTCAGAAAGCAATTCGGCTTGTTCCACCGCAACCGCCAATACGCCTCCGGCTGCAACCGCGTTGACCACCTTCTCTACTTCTCCAGCAGACTTGGCTTCCCTGTACTCAGCCTCAGTGACCGGGACGGCCGGCAGCAGCTCTTTCAGCAGAGATGTGAATTCCAGCTCGCTGAAGAGCACGCGCAGCGCGTCCATGGCAGGCTCGCCGGCACGCATCGCCTCGATGTCGAGTTTGATGGGCACATTCGTTTCGATGGTGGCCATGCTCTTACTGAAGAGAATCGCCTCGCGATTGTTCTGCAGCGATTCGCGATAAGTTTTCTTTTCGACTTCGGCGGCATGTTCCAATGCCCCCTCGACCGTGCCGAAGCGTTTGATGAGTTCGACCGAGCCTTTATCGCCGATGCCGGGCGCGCCGGGAATGTTGTCGATGGCGTCGCCGCGGAGGGCCATCACGTCGACCACGCGCTCAGGCGGCACGCCAAGAATCTCCTCCACCTTGGCGGGATCGCAAACCAAGTTGTCCTTGGGAGGATTCAGGATGTGAACCCTGTCGGTGACTAGCTGCATCATGTCCTTGTCGCTCGAGACGACATAAACGGGATGCGAGGCCGCTGCGGCTTTGCGCGCGAGAGTGCCGATGACATCGTCAGCCTCGAATCCGGTGTGCTCGAGAATGGGGATGCGGTAGGCTTCGAGCGCGCGGCGGATGTAGGGAACCTGCTGCGCCAGATCTTCGGGCATTGCGGCGCGATTGGCTTTGTAGCCCTTGTACTCGACTTCGGTGAAGGTCTGCGTTTTGATGTCGAACTTGCGCACGGTCGTGAGCGCCTCGGCCTGCTGGTCGCGGAAAGTGGGCCCGGCAACATCGAAGACCGCAGCGAGGAACTCCGGCGAAAAATCATCCCGCAGCTTGCGCAGCATGTTCACGAAGACATAGATCGCCGCAGTGGGCAGTCCGCTTTTGGTCGACATCGGGCGCTGTCGCGCCATGGCGTGATAGGCGCGAAAAATGAACGACATCGTGTCGATGAGGAAGATGCGGCCGTGCGCAGTGGAGCGAGGCTGCCGGGCGCTGGTTGCCGTCGCGGGAGATGAATCCGACGATTTTGTGCGCGGGGCCAACGCCGTTAGTTTAGCCCAAAGCCCGCACAGTGAGTCATCGTCGCAGACAACCGTCGAAATCCCTAGAAGTCGATACGGAAGCTCGCCCGGACCACCTTGCTGGACTTACCACCATCGCTGCTGCGGAAGACCAAGTAATACTTCACGGGCTGGTCGAGCGATGCGGGAAGATCTAAATTCACGGCCTGGTTGTGCGATCCTTCGACGGAGAGAAGAGCCTCGCTGGGGCGATTGGCGAGCGTATCTGCCTGCTGCTCCTCGTTCTGAATCATGAAGTCGATATCTGCCGTATCGTCAGACACGCCAGGTGCGCCACGTATGTACGATTCGAAAATCCCGTGCAGGTGCGGCCTCACAGCGTGGGGCGGAATCTCAAAGGAAAACGTCGCCGACTTCTTCAGGTTGAAGGTCTTATCCAGAATGTCCTGCGTGGTGCCCACAGGCGAAGGTGCAACACGCTCGAGCGGGCTAACCTCCGGAGCGGGCTCGTCCTTCTTGCACGCCACGCTGCAGGTAATTGCCGCAAGAAGCGGGACAAGAAACAGAGCAAAGTGATGGCGACGACGAGCTTCACCGAACATTTTCATGACTTGCCGACTGCCGCCTTCCTGAACCCGGCAAAGCTCCGGATCGGCTCAGTCTCGACGGACGTAGCTTCGCACGCTATCAGGTCATCAATGGAAACCGGCCTTGCCATTCTCCTCATTGTTCCGAGACAGAAAGTATAGCGCTACTCAAGGAACATGCAGTCGCCGTAGGAATAGAAACGGTAACCCTCGGAGACGGCGTGGGCATAGGCGCGTAGGACGTTATCTTTACCGCCGAAGGCACACACCAGCATCAGCAACGTGGATTGCGGCAAGTGAAAGTTAGTCAGCAGGGCATCGACGATCCGAAACTTATAGCCGGGATAAATGAAGACGTTGGCCTCTCCCGACTCGGCAAGCATCTGCCCTTCACTCTGCTGGGCCGCATATTCCAGTGTCCGTACGGTGGTTGTGCCGATGGCGACAATCCGGCGCGATTCACTGCGCGCGCGTCTGATTACGGCCGCAGCTTCAGCAGAGATGGAATAGGATTCGGCGTGGAGCCTGTGGTCCTCGACCCGCTCGGTGTGGACTGGTTGGAACGTGCCGAGACCAACGTGGAGGGTGATCTCGGCAGTTTCGATACCGCGAGCGGCGATGGCCGACAAGATCTCCCGAGTGAAGTGCAGGCCCGCCGTAGGAGCAGCCACCGAACCGCGCTCGCTCGCATAGATCGTCTGGTAGCGTTCACGATCGCTTGCAGAGTCAGGACGCGAAATGTAAGGCGGCAACGGGACGTGGCCGATCTGCTCGACCGTGGCGAAGAAATCGTCCACCGGACGGAAGCGAATCCGGCGCTCGCCGAAAGCGCCACGAGCTATCACCTCTGCTTGGAGTCGGTCACGCTCTCCGAAGAAGAGGGTCTCGCCAACCGCGATCTTGCGCCCAGGACGGACGAGACATTCCCATTCGTTCGGGGTCTCGGAGAGTTGCTTGGTGAGCAAGACCTCGACGCGGCCATGGAGAAAGTCTCGTGCGGCCGGATTATGCGGGCTCACCGGCTGCGACTTGAGTCCGGCACGCCCGCCGTAGAGCCGGGCTGGAAACACTCGTGTATTGTTGAAGACCAGCAGATCGCCCGGCCGCAGGATCTGAGGAAAGTCGCGAAACTGACGGTCAGACCAGTCCCCCGTCGAGCGGTCTAAGAGCAGCAATCGCGAGGCTGCCCGGTCCGGCAGCGGGTCCTGCGCGATCAATTCCTGCGGCAGATGGTAATGGAAGTCGGTGACCAGCACGCAATCCGATTATAGGGACAGAGGGCTTTCATTCGTGGCTTTGGATCAGGAACCGCGCTGATCTCCTCCACCGCGCTTTCTCCTAAACGGCATTGTCTCTCGGTGCCGTCTGCTGATACTATGCGGGTGCCGACAGCGGGTACCGCTTTTTGCCACTCCCCCAGGGGTTTTCATGCCCATCGAACGCCAGCAGAGGGACGAGATCGTCCGTTACGGGCGAATGCTCCACGAACGAGGCTTCGTGGCGGCGATGGACGGGAATCTCTCGGTCCGTCTCGACAGCAAGCGCATCCTCGTAACCCCCACCTGCGTCAGCAAGGGTACGATGAAACCCGCGGACCTGGTAATCGTGGACACGGAAGGAAGGCGCGTCGCCGGACGCCGCAATGTCACCAGCGAGATCGGCATGCACCTTCTGATTTACCGCCAGCGGCCTGATGTGGGGGCGATTGTGCATGCCCATCCACCGACGGCCACGGGCTTTGCCGCGGCGGGGATGGCGCTCACTGAGCCTCTAGTCTGTGAAGTTGTGATGGGGCTGGGATGTATCCCGCTGGCACGCTACGGAACGCCCGGCACTTCCGAACTGGCCCAGACTCTGGAGCCGTTCGTGCCGCACTATGACGCCATCCTCATGTCGAATCACGGGGTCGTGACCTACGGCGATACCCTCGAGCACGCCTACATGAAGATGGAAACGGTCGAGCACTTCGCGCAGATCGCGCTGGTCACGCATCTGCTCGGCCGGCAGCAGCCCCTGCAAGCCTCCGAAATCGAGAAGCTGCTGCTAGCGCGAGAGAAGTATTTTGGGGCCAAGATGGCCGCCTCGCTGCCTCTGCCCCTGCATCATCCGCCAGAGAAGGCCAGCTAGAACACTAAATTCGTTCCGAGGCTGGCGGATTTTCGACAAACCCCTCCTCCTCCTTCATTCGCGACCCAGGCGGAAGCGAACTCCCGCGCGGAAATTGATCGGTAGAGCAGGATAACCCACGACTTCGTTGTACCGACGGTCGAACGCGTTTTGCACGTTCAAGTACAGCTCCACCCTATGAGTAACGTCATACCATCCGCCTAGGTCGGCGCGCACATAGCTGGGGGCGTGGTCTATGTTGAAAATCAAGAAATCGGAATCGGCCCGGCGGCCCACAAAGCTTCCACCCAGGTTAGCTCCCCAGCGCGTGCTTGGGTACGACAGCAAAACCGTGGCGGAATGTTTAGGGCGACGTAACAGCGGCTGGCCAGGATCATCGATGGCATTGACCGGAGCCGGATTCTCCAGAATCTGGCTGGAGGTATAAGTGTAAGCCGAATCCAGAAGAAGCCTCGGGCGCAGCTTTGCCTGTAGTTCCACCTCGGCCCCATGGGCCAGGGCTTTGTTGACGTTGCCGTACTGGCCAATGAACTTCACCGGATCGACGATGACATAGTTGATTTGGTCGTGGAATAGATTGTTGAAGTAGATCGCGTTCAGGACGTATGTGTCATGGAAGAAGTTTTGCTGGACGCCGGCCTCGAAGGCACGCACCCGCTCCGGCTTCAGGCCAGGATTGGGGAAGCTGAAGGGAGGGCCGGCAAACGTCTCTTCCAGGCGTGGCTCCTTGAAGCCCGTAGCATAAGAGAAACGTAAGCGCGTACCCGACAAAACCTGATTCCCACGCAGCACCTGATAGGCCACCGCAACGCGCGGCACGCTAGTGTTGCCGAACGCGCTGTTGCGTACGAACCGGCCTCCGGCAATTGCGGTCAGCCTTCTCCAGGTGAACTGCTGCTGGATGTAGACTTCATTGTTCAAGCGCTGGCCGTGCGTCTGGCCAAAGTTGACGTCTCCAACAAATCCGTTTTCGTTCTCCACACGGTAACCAAACGTTGTGTGCGCCCACGTCCGCTCGGAATAGTCGCCCTGGTATTCGAAACCGGCGCGGTTGATGTCGTCGACTTCGTGAGAGGGAAAATCAAAGACTCGCGCCGGATCTCCAGTGAGATTCAGTTCCGTATACCGGTACAGAAAGTCGAAGCCAGTAAGCCGATGCCGCCACCCGTTGGGAGTGGTGACGGTCATTTCCAGGCCCCCGAGCAGATTGTTGTACCGCGACCACTCATTGGGATCGGGAGGCTGAAGAGCGGCGCCGTTAAAGTTCCATTCTCCGGGCACGCCCGTATGGCTGTTCCAGTGGCGGAAACGGGCTCGAAGGGAAACTTCATCGCTCAGCGCGGCCCCGACATTCGCGCCCTCGGAGGAATTCGAATAGGCAGTGTTAATTCCGGATCCTGCCGTGTCGTATTGGTCGCCAAAGAGGTTATAGTCAACGCCATCCCGCACGCCGGAGAGAGCCAAGTAGCCATTGGCGGTAGAGAAGTTTCCACCGTCCGCGCCCAAGCGGAGTTCAGGCGTGCGCGTGCTGCCAGATCGTGTCCAGGTCTGCACGACACTGGTCATGGCATCCGAGCCATACAGGGTGCTCTGCGCACCGCGAACGAATTCCATGCGATCCACCTGATCCAGGGACAAAGCTCCGAAATCGAAGTAGCCGCCAGTCTCGTTGATCGTGACTCCGTCGACGATCACTTTGTTGTACGTGGAATCCCCGCCACGCACAAACAGCGACGACAGTCCTCCCCGCTGTCCCGCGGTGCCGATCACAGCCCCTGGCAGAAAGCGGAGTGCATCACTGGCAGTTACGGGCAGCATCGCGCCCAGCTGGCCCTGCTCGATCGTCGATACACTGACGCCGGTTTCTTCTCCGGGCTGGGGCGTTCGCGTCGCCGTCACGACCACTGTCTCGGTTGCGGTGGCCAGGTAAAGTTGAACCGCCACGGCTTCCGAACGAGGAGCAGTCACGTCGACGTTCTGCGGGGCGAATCCCGGCGCGAGAATCTGCATCCGGTAATTCCCGGCTGGAATTTCGTCGAACGACACGATTCCCTCGGGGGAAGAAGTTGCAACCCGCAACGGAGAATTTGAACCAGCGGCCAGCAACGTCACCTGTGCGCCCGCTACCGCAGCGGATTGCGGATCGACGAGTCTGACTTCGAGTTCAGCAGCCGCAGCGGCCGCCACGAGGGAGAGAGAAAGAACTGCCACGCAAAACACTCGCATACCATCCTCCTTTACACGCGAAAGGGGTTGTGGTCGACGGTCTGCGCCGGTCTCCTGGCTTACGAGTAAGATGCCTCAAGCATCGAGCTTCTGCAGCCAGCCTTCCCAGGATTCTCCCAGTGGCCGGTTGCCATTTCCTCGCTTACAGTTGCGCGGCAGCGCGGGATTTGCACCCGCTTCCCAGTCTTCGCCGAGCGGCAAAGACGCGCATACCGAAGGATCTCTCAAAGAACGAAAAGACTATTGGCGAAATCTACCGGGAAGAGGTTGTGGATGTCAAACCGCGTCTTGGTGGTTTTGCAGATTGGGGACTACGAATCAGAGTGTCGATCGGCGCTAGGTTTGTTCCCTGCTCGATTCGTTCCGCGACGACCTGACCACGATGCTTGAAAACTCGGTAAGAGCGTGAGTAATTCCTGGAGCTCAGAACTCGATAAAATTCCCCGTCCACGAATTCGATTGCGCAGTTATTTTCGATCGCGATCCCGACGCCTCCGGTCTTACGGATCATTTCCCGGAAGTGTTTTCTCCTCGGGACACCTCGGGTCATACTGTTGTAGTGCGGGCAGTGGATAGCTTTGATAAGTCCCAAGCCCTTTACGTTGATGTAATTCCACTTCCTCGGGTTATAGAACGACATCGAATCAGAGTGTCCGGAAGCAAACCAGCAAATCGAACCTGCGCTGATGCCGGAAAGCACCGTCCCCTGCTCGTAAGCGGACTTGAGCAAGTTGTCCACACCCAGACGTCGCCAGATGCGCATCATTTTTAGAGTGTTTCCCCCGCCTACATAAACGATGTCTGCGGAAAGAATCTTTCTCCGAATCTCATCTTTCGAAGGATTCTCTTTGATGAGGAATAGGACGTCAGTCTTACATTTCAAGAACTGGCCGAAATACTGCTGCACGTGTTCCCAATATAGCTCGGAATCGGAACTCGCCGTTGGGATGAACAGGAGACGCGGGTTTCTCTTGTTTGTCAGCCGGATCGTCTCGCGATCGATCGGAGCCGTTCCCCGGGTTCTGATCTGCCCGCCGCCGATTGCAACAATCGCCTTTCTCATGTGCCCCTTCGCGGCCGCCTCAGCTCACACGCGGACGCGACCTTCGCTACAGTTCAAGTCCGGGAAATCGGGAATTCCGGCGTGCCCACCTTGCTCACGTTGGCTTCGGCGAATTCGCGCACGCGGTCGAGCGAAGCTTGCAGCTCCGCCGTGTAGCGCTCAATGTCTTCGTCGGTGGCGTCAGATGGCACATAAATGAGCTTGCCGATACGGAGCAGCACGCGCGAGAACGGCATCGGAATGATAAGGCGGTCCCAGGTGTGCAGCACCCAGGCTTTGTCGACACCCATGTGAAACATGGTCAACGGGACGCCCGACATCTTGCCCAAAGCCACCGGACCGGGCTTTACCTTGTAGCGCGGGCCCCGCGGACCATCGAGGGTGAAAGCCACGGTCCAGCCCTCGTCCAGTGCGCGTCGCAGCCCGATCAGCGCCCGAATGGGGTTGCGGCTGCTCGATCCCTTCACTGCCAGAAAGCCAAACTTGCGGATGATGCGCCCCATGTACTCGCCGTCGTAACTGAAACTGCTCATCACGCGAATGCCCAGATTTCGGAAAGTGTAGGTCGCCGGGATCATGCACGCATGCCAGAACGAAGCGACCACCGGCCGCTGCTCGATGGTCTCTTGCGCACCTTCCTCCCGAGAGATGCAAACGCGCAGCGTGGGCCCAAGCAGCCGGATGACCCAACAACCGAAGAAGATAATGACCCGAAGCGTAATCCGCTGACGCAGCGTGAAGCGGCGCGGGCCGGAGGCTGGCTCGGCCACGGCCGGAGCGGCGCTGGTGGTGGCTTCGGGCATAAGGCTATTGTAACGGGAGGACGACCTGCTGCCCTCCTCGGCCCGGATTGCCGGCTAAACTCCAGCCATGATCCGGAATCTTAGTTCTTGAGGTAGGAGTCGATCCATCCCTTGAGGTGAGGGCGTTGCTCGTCGCCGGGATCGAAACGTAATCCGTACAAGTTGCCTTTGCGCCAGCTTACGAAACCCCGGATCTGAACTCGTGGAAGCGTAAGTAGCGCGAAAGAGGCTTCGACCGTAGTTCCAGGCGCGAAATTCTCGGAACACTGCAGCGACATGCCACCTGAGCTGATCTCAATGCTGCTCGCCGCAAAGCGGTTGCGGTCGACTTTGACCGTGACCTCAGTTATCACCGGGATGCGCACGTAGCGGCGAAATTCATGCAACACCAGCAAATGTGTGGCCCGCACCAGCTTCACGGCGGTGGGTCGCTCCAGCGGTTCGTGGAACATGGCGTTGATGCCGTACTTCGAATAACGCATGGCTTCCTGCGCGTTGCCACCAATTCCGTAGATCACGCAGCGGCTGTTGGAGGGCGACGTACGCGCGGACTCCATCACGGCTTCGGCGCCGTCGCCAAGCTTCAGCACACACGCTTCGAACTTCTCTTTGCGTAAACGGTCGGCAGCGTTCGCACAGATGACCACGCTTTCAACGCCGAATTGGCGGAAACACTCGGTCAGCAAAGCTCGGGATGAGTCTTCTAGGTTCACCAGAGCGGTTCGTGCAACGGCCTTCCGTGCGGGGGAGGCCGGGGTTAAAGCGGGGACGAGACGCTTTTCCATAGTCGAGGGGGCGACTTGTACTTTCGGCCTGATTGTGGCTCGCCGCGCGGGAGTTGGAAAGGACACAAAGGACCAAGCGGCTAGTACCAAAGTCTCGTTACCCGCCGTGGCCGGCGGCCTGTCGAGAGTAACCAGGTGGAAATGCCAGTAAAATCAAGGGCTTTGGGGGCAATCCGGAGCTCATTCGCTCCAGCGTCGGAACAGGAGCGCACCGTTGGTGCCGCCGAAGCCGAACGAATTCGACATAGCGTATTCGATCTCCGCTTTGCGGGCATGGTTGGGAACAAAATCCATGGCTCCTGTCTCGGGATCCTGATTCTCCAGATTGATGGTAGGGGGCAGCATCTGATCGCGCAAGGCCAGCACAGTGATGCCGGCCTCGAGTCCGCCCGCTCCGCCCAGCAGGTGGCCGGTCATCGACTTGGTGGAACTCACCGCTAACTTACGATCGCCGAAGAAATTGCGGATGGCATGGGCTTCGAGCGTGTCGCCGATGGGGGTCGATGTTCCGTGGGCATTGACGTAATCGACCACGTCGGGTGTCACGCCTGCGTCGCGCACCGCATTGCGCATGACGCGGAATCCGCCTTCGTGCTCCGGGGCCGGTTGGGTCATGTGATAGGCATCGCCAGACATGCCGTAGCCGGCGATCTCGGCCAGAATTGGCGCGCCACGCCTGCGCGCATGCTCCAGTTCTTCCAGGATCAGGATGCCTGCACCTTCCCCGATCACAAAGCCGTCACGATCCCTGTCCCAGGGCCGGCTGGCTTTCTCGGGTTCATCGTTGCGCGTGGAAAGAGCGCGCATAGCTCCAAACCCGCCAACTCCCATAGGAGTAATCGCTGCTTCCGAGCCGCCCGCAATCATCACGTCGGCGTCGTTGTGCTGGATGATGCGGAAGGAATCGCCGACCGAATGAGCGCTCGTGGTGCAGGCCGTGGCCGTAGCTTCGTTGGGTCCCTTCGCGCCGTAGCGCATGGAGACTTGTCCGGCCGCTAGATTGATGATGGCCGAGGGAATGAAGAAAGGTGAAAT
>OCOJ01033189.1_pt1 | contig 21099 bp, 15 predicted proteins | sample 1539251 | NCBI WGS metagenome assembly OCOJ01 (sample SAMN01911457, study PRJEB22624) | soil metagenome | biome: Soil | place: Malaysia | collected 2012-04-30 | depth RA_metagenome m | reverse complement strand
TGCCTATGAGAGGGAAGCTAGGATGGATGACCCCAGGACCCGGCTCGAAAGAGCCGAGTCGGCCACCGAGCACTCAATAAGGGGCTCCTGTGCCCAAGCAGGAGCCCCATTTTTATCTGAGTGAACTCCACGGCGACGATTCGCCGGCCGCGCCCGAAATCACTTCCATCTGATTGGCTCGCAAACTCGCGATGCCCGCTTCACGGCGCCAGCGGCGTAACGCGCTGCTTCACCGGGATTTTCTCCGCGCGCAGGACATGCTCCACCTGCGTTTCCCGCAGGCGCGAGGCGTCGTACTCGAAGCGCAACTGGTTCTTCTCCTCGTCCACATGAAAGCGGCGCAGGCCGTACGTATTGGCGAATTCGCCGAGACGCCGGAGCTGCTCCAGTTTCAGCGGAGCTGCCAATTCGTAGGTGACTTCGACGAGCGTCATGCTCCGAACAGTACCACAGGAGAAGAGAGAAGCCGACCCCGCAATGCGGGCCCGTAGCGACTCATTTTGCCGGTAGCACAGCCCGCCGTGGCGGGCCAATCCTGGCTGTGCGCTCGCTGTGCAATCGCCCCGAGGCGTTACCAGCGAGTCCGTTTCTACAGCGGGAGCTTTCGCAGGCGCAGCGCGTTCCAGACCACCGAAACGGAACTGAAGCTCATAGCCACGGCCGCGAGCATAGGGCTGAGCAGCAGCCCGAAGACCGGATACAGGACGCCGGCAGCCACAGGCACCCCGATCGAGTTATAGACGAAAGCGAAGAACAGGTTCTGCCGGATGTTGCGCATGGTCGCGCGGCTGAGCAGCCGGGCGCGGGCGATTCCGCGCAGGTCCCCGCGCACCAGCGTGACGCCGGCGCTCTCGATGGCCACGTCGGTCCCCGTGCCCATCGCGATGCCCACCTGAGCGCGAGCCAGTGCTGGAGCGTCGTTCACGCCGTCTCCAGCCATGGCCACAAAGCGTCCCGCGGATTGCAGTTTCTCGACGATGCCGGCTTTGGCGTCCGGAAGCACCTCGGCAATCACCTCGTCAATCTCGAGCCGCGCGGCCACTGCCTGCGCCGTCGTGCGGCTGTCGCCTGTCAGCATGACGATGCGGACTCCCTCGCTGTGCAGCCTGCGAATGGCTTCGGGAGTGGACGTTTTGATGGGATCGGCAATGCCCAATAGACCGGCCGCCTGCCCGTCCACGACCACGAACATCACGGTCTGGCCCTCTGCGCGCAGTGCTTCCGCGCGCTCCACGAGCGGGCCCGCGGAAACGCGCAGCTCGTCGAGCAGTTGCCGGCTGCCGAGGGCGACTACGGCATTCTCCACCCTGCCCTTCACCCCTCTTCCCGTCAGCGACTCGAACTCGCTTGGGGGAGCGAGCACGATTCCTTTCGCTTGCGCGCCCGCGACGACGGCGGCAGCCAGCGGGTGCTCGCTGCCCCGCTCGAGGCTCGCTGCCAGGCGAAGAACCTGATTCGCGTTCCAGGGCGCAGCGGGTTCTACGGCGACGAGCACGGGTTTGCCTTCGGTGAGCGTGCCGGTCTTGTCCACCACCAGCGTGTCCACCTTGCGCATCTGCTCGATGGCTTCGGCATTCTTGAACAGCACGCCGAGCGTCGCTCCCCTTCCCGTGGCCACCATGATGGACATGGGAGTGGCGAGTCCCAGCGCGCACGGGCAGGCAATGATCAGAACCGCCACGGCATTCACCAAAGCGTGCGCCAGTCGCGGTTCCGGCCCGTAGAGGGCCCAAACCACAAACGTAACCACGGCCACGGCCACTACCACGGGAACGAAGTATCCCGCCACCGTATCCGCCAGGCGCTGAACCGGCGCGCGGCTGCGCTGCGCCTCGCTGACCATGCGCACGATCTGCGCCAGCAGCGTATCCTGCCCCACGCGCTCGGCACGCATCAGAAACCCGCCGGTGCCGTTGATCGTGGCTCCCGTGACGCGAGCCCCGGGGGATTTTTCGACGGGGATCGGCTCGCCGGTGATCATGGATTCGTCCACGCTGCTGTGGCCCTCGAGCACGATGCCGTCCACGGGCACGCGTTCGCCTGGACGCACACGCAACCTGTCGCCCGGCTGCACCTGCTCCAGTGGAACATCGGATTCGGTTCCGTCCGGCTGAACTCGCCGGGCGCTGGTCGGCGCCAGCCCCAGCAGCGCGCGGATGGCAGCGCCCGTCCGGCTGCGCGCGCGAAGCTCGAGCACCTGGCCCAGCAGCACCAGCGTGGTGATGACAGCGGCGGCTTCAAAGTAAACGGGAACAGCGCCGGAAGCTTCGCGCATAGAGGGAGGAAAGATGCCGGGAAAAAGCGCCGCCACTAGACTGTACGAGTACGCAGCGCTCACGCCCAGACCGATCAGCGTAAACATGTTCAGGCTGCGCTCCACCACCGAGTGCCACGCGCGAACGAAGAACGGCCAGCTCCCCCATAGCACCACCGGCATGGCCAGCAGCAGCTCAAACCAGATCCAGAAGCGTTCGGACGCCCACCCCGCCAGCGGATTTCCCGGCATGGATTTGGACATTGCAGAGATGAGCACGGGAATCGTCAGAGCGGCCGAAACCCAGAACCGCCGGGCCATGCTGATCAGTTCGGGGTTTTCTTCGGGCTGGGCCGTGGTCGTTCTCGCTTCGAGCGCCATGCCGCACATAGGACAGACGCCGGGCCGCGTTTGCACCACCTGCGGATGCATGGGGCAGAAATATTCCGTCTTCGATGCGGGCGCGACGGGAGCGAGGGGTTCCAAGGCCATCCCGCACTTCGGGCACGGCATGTCGCGCGATTCGCGCACCTCAGGGTGCATGGGGCAGGTGAATTGCGCGGCGGCGGTTCGAGAAGTGTCAACGGCAGGGACGGGGGCGGGAGGCGGCACGGAAACAAGATTGGGAGGACATGCCGCCGGGGCAGCCCCGATGCCCACGAGTGGCGCGCCAGGCGGGCCCGCCGAGGGCGCGATTCCCATCAACCCTGCCGACGGCCGCGGCGGCGCGCCGGCAGCCAGAAATGACTCTGGATTCGCTTGAAATTTCTCCAGGCACTTGTGGCAACAAAAATAGTAGGTCTCACCCTTATACTGCCACGAGCCCCCGTTTCGCTCCGTGGTTACCTGCATCCCGCAGACGGGATCGCGGAAGACGCGCGGCTTTTCGCCGGCCGCAGTCCCAGCCGCCGGCTGGCCGGACCGATCCTTCGGGTCCTGACTCATCCTTGTTAGATTCTACGAGGGTTTGGACGATTCGCCAGGCACAATTCGCGTACCACCTGGCAGGCCCATGTACCCTCGACGCCAGGGCGATCGCTGACTGAACTCTGCTCCGCCGGGCACTATAATCCCTGCCGTGATGGCGGACGCGATCGAGCGCGGCGTAGCTTGGATCTTCGGTCCAGGGCCACAGGAACGGCCGGGCAGGCTGTGGCCGCGCTGGTTGTTCCTGCGTGCGCTCGGCGCCATCTACTTTTCCGCGTTCTTCTCGCTGCTGTTTCAGGTGCAGGGGCTGATTGGCCCGCGGGGAATTCTGCCTGCGCGGGACTATCTCCATTTCGTCGGCCAGCAGCTCGGCGCGCGGGGCTTCTGGTTCGCGCCGACCCTGCTCTGGTGGTCGTCGTCGTCCGCCGCGCTCAATGCGCTCTGCTGGGTGGGGATTGCCGCCTCACTGATGGTGGTGTTCAACGTGTGGCCGCGAGCAGCCCTGGCCGTGTGCTGGCTGGTCTTTCTCTCCTTCATCGCGGGATTGCAGGACTTCGCCGCATATCAATCGGACGGCATGCTGCTCGANCATGCTGCTCGAGGCGGGATTTATCGCGCTGTTTTTCGCGCCGGGCGGCCTCCGCCCGGGACTCGGCGCAGCGCGGCCGCCGTCGCGCGCCAGCACCTTTCTGCTCCAATGGGAATGGTTCCGCATCTACTTCGAATCGGGCCTGGTGAAAATTGCCTCGGGAGACCCCACGTGGCGCAACCTGACCGCCATGGACGAGTATTACCAGAACGGGCCGCTGCCCACCTGGCTGGGGTGGTACGTCCAGCACCTCCCGCAGCGTTTTCACGCCGCCACGGCGGGGCTCACGCTCGTCGTCGAACTATTCCTGGTGCTGATGCTTTTCCTCCCGCGGAGATTCCGCCTCGTGCTCTTCTTCATCGTCACGCCGTTCGAGCTCGGCATCATCGCCACGGCGAACTACTGCTTCCTGAATTACCTGGTCTTGTGGTTGGGAGTTCTGCTGCTCGATGACGAGTTTTTGACCCGGGTATGGCCCTATGCGCGGGATAGGCGCGACGCCGAGCGGAAACGCCTAGCGACAGCCGTGGGATCGGCCACGGTCCACGGACCCGAGGGATGGGACGGGACTGTATGGCGGCGCCGGGGGACGATGATGCTTCCCGCGCTATGCCTATCGTGGGTTTTCTATGGCACGTTCGTGTTGCTTCTGCCGACGCTTTCCTACGTGCTCCACTTGCCGGTTCTGGAATTGCCGGTGCAGGCGGCGCGGCTGATCCAGCCTCTCTCCATCGCCAACCGCTACGGCCTTTTCGCGCGCATGACCTGGGCGCGCTACGAAATCGAATTCCAGGGCTCGGACGACGGCTACAACTGGATTCCCTACCCGTTCCGTTTCAAGCCGCAGGACCTGGAGCGGCCTCCCCTCGTATACGCCCCGTATCACCCCCGGTTCGAATGGAACCTGTGGTTCGCCATGCTGGCGTCTATCAATGAATCGCCCTGGGTGGTAAACGCGGAGGCGCGGCTGCTGGAAGCCAGCCCCCCGGTGCTCGCGCTGTTCGCCGGGAACCCTTTTGCGGGCCCCCCGCCCAAATTCGTGCGCGCAGTCATCTACCAGTACTGGTTCACGGATTTGGAAGCCCACCGGCGCACGGGACTCTGGTGGCGCCGCGAGTATCTCGGCCGCTTCGGGCCCACGCTCACGCTTCGTCCCGACGGCCGCCCCGCCTTGGTCGAATTTCCCGACCCGGCTCCGCCGCCTCCTTAACCGTTCGGCGTGCCTGGAGCCGATTGATGGTGACCCGCTAGTCAGTTCCCGGTGCTGTCGTGGGAATCGGAAGGGTGCTCGATCCGATGGTGCCCGCGCTGTCGCTGGACACAATCACTCGCAACTGCTCGGCTCCCGCGACCCTTGTCAGTGCCGTGTTCACTTGGAATCCCTCTGCCAACATCTTCCTATACTCTTCGGTAGCGAGCCGGAATCGAACTGCGGCCTTCTTCAGATCGAGCGCCTCACCGTTCGGCCGCCTTTGCAGATAGAGGAGCTGGAGCTGGCCTAACCACTTTCCGCTTTCCGGCTGGAGACCCAATTCGTGCCCATCCATTCGCACCGAAACGGAAAATCTGGCGCCTTCGTGCGGATTCTTCGCGTCCAGATGAACCTCGAGCCCGATGCCGGGATCGTCGAGCGGGTTCACGACTGCCCATGCCAGCCGCGTCTGCATGCTGTCCTCGGCAGGCGCAGGATCTGCCGCCGCCAGATATCCTCGGCGCGCCTCCACATGTGCCCCGGCTCGCCGTACTCGAACATCGAGCTTGCGGTAACTCCCATCCCACTTCCCATGGTCCGGATAAAACCCCAGAACATACGCCTCGTGGCTATCCTCAAGCGCACGGACCAGGGCGCCGCCCAGATCATTCCCATTGAAGAAAGCGCGGCCACCCGTGTATTTTGCGATGTCTTCCATGAAGTAGATGTGCTGCCGGGGCTCTCCCGCTGTCAGCACCGAGTCGGATTCCGGATCAATGTAAGGACTCCCGTAGACGCCTCCATCGGTGGAAACGCGGAAATTGTCTGGCGCGACCTTCGGTGCCACAAGTCCCATCAGGCTGACTGGATAGATGGCCACATTCGAGGCGCTGGCCATCGCGGCTGCGCCTTCGGTCGGAAAACTGCTCGCTGCCCAAATCAGGTTTTTCCTGCCCGGGATCTGGGCGAGCCGGCCCAGGATCGCGCCAAGTGCTGCCAGGGTCGGTCGGATCCGCCGGTTGGGAAGGATATAGTCGGCTTCGCGAATGGCTTCATCGTTTAGGTAAGGGTCGGGAAAAAGATGGAGTTCCGAACGCGCAGGCTCTGAGGACCTCAAGGCCGCCAGTTCCGCGGGCCGGAAGTTCTCAATTGCTTTGGTCAGCAGCTCCCTGTCCGAAGTGAAGTCAACGGCAAGCTGCAGCCGGCTGGCAAGGATGTAGAGCGCTATCCGGTCGCTCGTTGCAATGCGGGGGATCATCTCCCGGAGTTCTGCTTGGGCGTGACTCTGATCTTCGAATCGCGAATTCACGCAGTCGAGCAGAAGTACGGTGACACTTCCCTGCCCTGCCCCGGAACGATTCGTGGAACTACTCGCCTCCGGCCCCTGCTGCAGGGATATTCCAGTTTGGCCTTGCGGCGGCGGTTCTTCGAACAGGCTAACGGTCTGCGTCCGCCCTTCATCGCGGATAATGAAGTCGTCGCGCGTCAGTCCGGTGATGGGTTGTCCGTGGGAGTCCGTCACTACCGCGTACACTTCCACCAGCCGCGTCACACTGCGCACACGCGGTTTTACAGGGAGCTGACCGCCCGTTGCCGTCGTGACATCGATGGCGCCGGCCAGCAGGCAGGCCAGGTACCGCTGGAGGTGTGCCACCGGTTTCACCCTCTTTCGAAGCGTCTCCCGTGTAGATGCCCCAGAGTTGCCTTGCGTTGCTGGCCACGGGGCTCGGTGTCACATTCTCTCGGGCGCTTCGATCCCGAGCAGGTCCAGCGCGGTCACCAGTTGCTTCTCTACCGTTTGCACGAGCATCAGCAGGAAGGCTTTCTTCGCCGCGTCCTCTTCCGAGAGGATGTGATGCCGGTGATAGAAAAGATTGAAGGCCTGAGCGAGCTGGAAAGCGTATTTCGCCAAAATGGCGGGCTCCTGGACGAGCACCGCCCCCGCCACCGTCGAGCCCAGCAGCCCGGCAAGCAGCGCCAATTCCCAGAGGTCATCGCCTTCCGGAGCGGCGAGCCACTGCGCCAATGCGCCCACCGGGACGCGCGCAGAGAGAGACGCGAGATCTAGCCCCGGCTGCTGTTCCTCCGCTTTCCGAAAAATATTTCGGGCGCGCACCACGGCGTACTGGCAGTACGGTCCGGTTTCGCCTTCGAAGCTCAAAGCCTCTTTGAAGTCGAAACTGATCACCGAATTGCGCGTGAACTTCAGCAGAAAATAGCGCAGCGCGCCAATGGCAATGGCGTGCGCCGTGCGCTCCTGCTCCGAGGCGGAAAGTTCAGGATGGCGCTGGACCACCTCAGCCCGCGTCGCGGATTCGAGCCTGTCAATCAGGTCGTCCGCTTTCACGCCCAGCCCGCGGCGCCCGCTCATCTCCACGTAGCTGCGCTTTTCTTCGTCCGGTGAAAGCACGTAGCCCATTTCCTGCGCCGCCCCCGGCGAAAGCGCCACCATCTCGTAAGAAAAATGCGTGGAATGCTCGGCCTGCGCCGCGTAGCCCAGCGCGCGAAGGCCCGCCACTACCACGTGCTGCAGGTAGGCCTGGCGCGAGTCAATGACGTTGTATACCTCGCTCCCGTGGCCGAACTGCGGCGCGTCCGGCTCGCCCGCTCCTGAAGTGCTGGCCCAGATCTCGCCGCCATCGCGCCGTTTCGAGAACCGCGCATAGCGAAAATCCAGCCCCAGCAGCCCGAATTTCCAGAGCTGATAGGCGATATCTTTTCCGACGTACGTCACCGTGCCGTTCGAGCGCACAATGATTTTCTCATCTTCTCCGTCACCTGACGCGGCACTGTCCCGCGTAGCGCCGGCGTCCCGCCTGTCCCGAGCAAAGTCGAGGGGCGCCGGCCTGTCTTTCTCCCGCGCGGCTTCTTTCTTTAGTGGCATTACCCAGCACCCCGCGTTTTTTCCCGCGGTGACGAGCTGGACCGCTCCTGTCTCTTTCAATTTGGCAAACGCGTGCTCCCAGAATTTCAGGTGCAGGATTTCGCTCTCGCGGGGGAGCACGTCGTATTCCACTTCCAGCCGCTCCATGGTGCGCAGATGGCAGCGGACAATCGCTTCTCCCACGATCGCGGCAATTTCTGCGGCCGTCCCGGCGCCCTCTTCAATGGACTTCAGCGTCTGGGCGCGAAGCTCCAGCCGCCCGACTTCCTCTTCGAAAAAATGAGTGACGCGCGAGTACAAATCCCAGCACAGATAATCGAACCGCGGCGCTCCAGCCAGCGCGCGCACTTCCGCCGCGGTCTTCCTTTCCAGGTGCTGGAAGCCCACCACCGCGTCGGCCACCTGTACGCCCGTGTTGTCTATGTAGTTCTGCGTCTCTACGCGCCTTCCGCTGTAGCGCAGCAGCCGCACGAACGTGTCGCCCAGAGCGGCATTGCGCAGGTGCCCGATGTGTGCGGCCTTGTTGGGATTGATGTTGGTGTGCTCGACGATCACTTTGGGCGCATCCGGCCGGGCGGCCGCGGCCTCACGCCCCGCCACCTGGCCCACGGCCTGAAAAAACGCTGCGCGGTCGAGAAACAGGTTCAGGTAGCCGCCGCCGGCCACCTCCACGCGCGCCACTCCTTCGATCGGCCCGATGGCCGCGGCTATTTCCTGCGCAATCTGCCGCGGGGCGCGCTTCAATCGTTTGGCCAGATCGAAGCACACGGGAGTGGCCAGCTCGCCCATCGCCAGCTTCGGCGGCCGCGCCGTCACCACGTTCACGGCAACGCCGTAAGTTTTCTCAATGTGCGCGCCAATGGCCTCGCGCACCCGCTTCTCCGCAACGTGATACACGTGCTCCCAACCCTCCCAAATAAAACGACCATTTTAACATCATGCAGCCCAAAGGCCTTTGAGTGCGGCGGCGAAGCCGCCGCCTTTGTGCCCGTCCGTCAACTGACCGCACTGTCGCGCAGTGGGCCGCAATCTACGGTACATTGTCCCGATGCACGCCCCCGAACCCCAACCCACCTCCTCTCTCTCCGGGAAAAAAGAGAAATGGACCTCGGGCGACGCCTACGAAATCTGGATGGCCCGCTGGAGCCGCCTGCTGGCCCCGCAATTTCTCGACTGGCTCGAGCCGCCGCCGGGAGCGAGATGGCTGGACGTCTGCTGCGGCACCGGGATTTTGAGCCAGGCGATCGCCACACGCCGTCAGCCCTTGCAGGTCGTGGGGATTGACAGGGCCGCCCCGCTAATTGATTTCGCCCGGCGGCACCGCTCTGCGCCGAACATCGCTTACCAGGCGGGTGATGCCACCGCGCTGCCCTTCGCGGACCGTAGCTTCGACGTCTGTGTCTGCGGGTTGGGATTGAATTTCATCTCCGATCCGGCCCGCGCACTCCAGGAGTTGTACCGCGTCACGCGGTCCGGCGGCACAATCGGCGCTTACGTATGGGAGTACAGCGGCCAGGCGCGCTTCCTGCGCGAATTCTGGGACGCAGCCGCGGCCGTGGATCCGGAAGCGGCACAGTTCGACCAGGCCCGGCGCTTCCCCATTTGCACTCAGGAGGGCCTGCATTCAGCCTTCGCGCACGCCGGCCTCGAAAATGTCGCTGTGCGCTCTCTGGACATCGTCACGCACTTCCGAGACTTTGAGGACTACTGGTCGCCATTCCTGCTCGGGCAGGGATCCGGACCCACGTATCTCGAACAGCGGGACGAGCGCATCCGCAGCGCCATTCGCGAACGCCTGCGGGCCACACTGCCGGTCAACGCGGATGGCTCGATCGATCTGGGCGCACGCGCCCTGGCCGCCCGCGCCTCGCGCCGCTGACGCCCCGCCGCATGCAACGGGGCGCGGGTAGCCACGGTCAGTGAATCCCGATTCCCGAAGCTTCGGGATCGGGACTGACCGTGGGTTCTTTCTGGAATCCTTTTCCGGCTGCGGCCCGCGCGCGCCCAAAATTGACACGCCGCGCGACGCGCGTCTAGTATCACTCGGTGAAACTCGCGGCGCAGAACGAAACGGGAAACATCGAGCAGGCGCGCTCCTGGCTCGAAGAAGCGCGCTCGATTGCTGTTCTGACCGGCGCGGGCATTTCTGCCGAAAGCGGAATACCCACCTTTCGCGGCCCGGGCGGGCTGTGGAGGCAGTATCGTCCTGAGGATCTGGCCACCCCGCAGGCTTTCGCGCGCGATCCCAAACTCGTCTGGGAGTGGTACGACTGGCGCCGCCAGCGAGTCGCCGCGGCGCAGGCGAATCCCGCCCATCGGGCGCTCGCGAAGCTGGAAGCGCACGCACCCCATTTCACGCTGATTACGCAGAATGTGGACGGCCTGCACCGCGCGGCCGGGAGCCGAAACATCATCGAACTGCACGGCACTCTGTGGCGTCTCCGCTGCGTGGCCTGCGCAGCGGAGGAGGAAAACCGCTCCGTGCCTCTCGTGCCGCTCCCGCCGCATTGCCGCTGTGGCGCGTTGATGCGTCCCTGCGTGGTGTGGTTCGGAGAATCGCTGCCTCCCGATGCCATTGCAAAGGCGATGCGCGCCGCCGAGGAATGCGAAGTCTTCCTGGTGTGCGGAACCTCCGCCGTCGTCTATCCAGCTGCCGCTCTGCCTGACCGCGCTCTGGCCGCGGGCGCGCGCGTCGTCGAGGTCAACCTCGACCCGACGCCGTTCAGCCAGTTCTCCCACGTGTCGTTGCGCGGCAAATGCGGAGAGCTATTGCCCCGGATCATCCGCGTTCCTCCCTGCAAGGAACCGCTGATATGAGGATTGCCTACTTCGACTGCTTCTCAGGCGCGAGCGGCGACATGCTGCTCGGGGCGCTCTTGGACGCCGGCCTCGAAATTGGGCGGCTGGAGGCGGAGCTGCGCCGGCTGCCTCTGCCGGGCTGGTCCATCACCGCGGAAAAAACGAATAAGAAGAGCATCACCGCAACGCAGGTCCGCGTGCAGACTGGCGAGCATCATCCTCATCGCGGGCTCTTGGAAATTCTGCGAATCATCGAGCAGGGGCGCGAGGCCGGGCTTTCGGCGCGCGCCGCGGAGCGTGCCGCTGCAATGTTTCGCCGGCTGGGCGAGGCGGAAGCCAAAATTCACAATGTGCCGGTCGAGTCCATTCATTTCCACGAAGTGGGCGCGGTGGACGCCATTGTGGACATCGTGGGCGCCTGCGCCGGTTTCGATCTGCTCGGCATCGAAGACTTCTATGCGTCCGCGCTGAACGTAGGCGGGGGGCGCGTGGAGGCGGCGCACGGCGCGTTGCCCGTGCCCGCGCCGGCCACGGCCGAACTGGTGCGCGGCGCGCCCACCTATGCCACCGGGACCGAACGGGAACTGCTCACTCCCACCGGCGCCGCGATTCTGACGACCGTCGTGCGCCGGTTCGGGCCCCTTCCCCCGATGAAACTCGAAGCAATCGGCTACGGAGCGGGTTCGGCGGACCTGGCGGGTCACGCCAACGTGCTGCGCATGTTCCTCGGCGAATCGCCGGCAGAGGGGCTGGCTTTCGACGAGACGATTTCCATCATCGAGGCCAGCGTGGACGACCTGAACCCTCAGGTGTACGCCTACTTCGCCGAACGGGCTCTCGAGGCAGGAGCGCTCGATGTTTCCTCCGCCCCGCAGCAGATGAAAAAAGGCCGGCCGGGCCAGCTCATCACCGTGCTGGCGCCGCCGGAGCGGGCGGATTCGCTGGTGGAGCTGTTCTTCCGCGAAACCACGACGATCGGCGTACGCACCTGGGAGGCGCGCCGGCGCGTGCTGGCCCGCGAGATGGTCCGCGTGGAGACGCCCTACGGCCCGGTGCAGGTGAAAGTGTCGCGCCTCAATGAGCGCGTACTGAACGCGGCCCCCGAGTTCGAAGACTGCCGCCGCATCGCGCTCGAGCGTGGCGCGCCTCTCAAACAGGTGCTGGCTGCTGCCGTGGCTGCTTTTCAAAAGCTCGCCGGGAACGATACACTGTAATTTGCACGGAATGTGCGCCAGATGTAGCGCAGGGCGTAGCCCTGCGGCAGTTCTTTGTCGGAGCTGACGCTCCGCGCTGCACAGGATTCGCAGGGGGAGTTCGATTTTGGCGAAGTATTACCTCACCACACCGATTTACTACGTCAATGCGCGCCCGCACATCGGCCACACCTATACGACCATCGTGGCCGATACCATTGCGCGCTACCGCCGCATGCGCGGCGATGAAGTGGTTTTTCTGACCGGCACCGACGAGCACGGTCAGAAAGTGGAACGCGCCGCGAAGGCCGCCGGAGTTTCCCCGCAGGAATACGCAGACCGCATCTCCGGCGAATACCGCCGCCTGTGGGACCAGCTCGACCTGCGCTACGACCGCTTCATCCGCACCACGGAATGGCGGCACGAACGCGCGGTGCACAACCTGCTGCTGAAAGCGCGCGACGCGGGCTACATCTACAAGGGGTTCTATGAGGGCCTCTATTGCGTCTCCGATGAATTCTATGTTGACGAACCAACGCCGGAAGGAAATTGCCCGTTGTGCGGCCGCGCGCTCGAAAAAATCCGCGAAGAGAATTACTACTTCAAGCTATCCGCCTTCACCGATCGCCTTCTGCGGCACTACGAGGAGCATCCTGAATTCATCCAGCCCGAAGCGCGGCGAAACGAGGTGCTGAGCTTTGTGCGCGGCGGGCTGCGCGACCTCTCCGTCAGCCGTACCTCGATCAAATGGGGCATTCCGTGGCCGGACGACGATAAGCACGTCATCTACGTTTGGTACGACGCGCTCACCAGCTATATGAGCGGCGTGGGCTACGGTGACGATGAGCTGCAATACGAAAAAATCTGGCCGGCGGATCTCCATCTGATCGGCAAGGAGATCCTCCGCTTTCACGCCGTCTATTGGCCCGCATTCCTGATGGCCGCGGACGAGCCGCTGCCCCGGCAGGTGGTGGCGCATGGCTGGTGGACGTTTGAAGGCGAGAAAATGTCGAAATCCCGCGGCAATATTCGCCTGGCGCAGCCGGCCGCGGCCGTGCTGGGTGTGGACGCGCTGCGGTATTTCCTGCTGCGCGAAATGGTCTTCGGCCAGGACGGCAGCTTCTCGCTCGATTCGCTCGTCGGCCGCTACAACTCCGACCTCGCCAACGGCCTGGGGAATTTTGCCAGCCGCGTCCTCTCCATGATCGAACAATACTTCGGAGGAGAGATTCCGGAGCATCGTATTTCTCCCGAGGACCTCGCTAACCAAATCACTAGCGGGCGTTTGCATCCGATTCGGCCCGATTCCACGAGAGATTCCGTAGTTCGTCACTTCGATGATTTCCAGTTTTCGGAGGCCCTGAAGACAATTTGGAACTTCATTGGGTTTTTCGACCGATTCCTCGTCGAGGAGAAGCCGTGGGAGACGGCGTCAAATCCAGCGGAAAGGGCTCGGCTGGGTAACACCCTGTATCTTGCGGCGGAGGCGCTCCGCCTGGTCTCGGTGCTGGCCTATCCGGTCTTGCCTCATATCACAGAGAAGCTCTGGGCGCAGCTCGGGCAAAGGACGCCGCTCGCCGATGAGCGAATCGAACAATTTCAATGGGGTGGCCTCCAGCCTGGCACGCGAATCGATAAGGGTGATTCCCTGTTTCCCCGGATTCAGAAAGAAGAAGCCATCGAAAGGATGGAGGAAATGGAAGAGCAAATACGATCGGAAGGCGTGGCCAAGCCCGCGGAGCACGCAAAGCCGTCGCCGGGCGCGGCTGCCGGAGCACCGGCTGCCGGCGACGGCAAAATCAGCATTGAAGACTTCATGAAGGTCGAACTGCGCGTGGGCGAGATCAAATCCGCCGAACGCATCCCCGGCGCGGACAAAGTCCTGAAGCTCATGGTGGATATCGGCACGGAAGTGCGCCAGATCGTGGCCGGCATCGCGCAGTTTTACGAGCCGGAGAAACTGGTGGGCCGCCGCGTTGTCGTGGTTGTGAATCTGGCGCCGCGAAAATTGCGTGGAGTGGAGTCGAACGGCATGGTCGTCGCGGCCACCGTGGGTCCGGAAGGCCGTCCCGTTCTCGCTGGCTTTCACGAAGACGCGCCCGTAGGCTCGCGCCTGAAATGATCTCTTCTCTCTTTCCGGTTTTCTCTGCGCTCCTCTGTGCTCTCAGTGTCTCTGCGGTATCTTTTTCCCCGTCGTTGTCTTTCTTTCTTCTTTTCCCCCAGTCCTTCCCATGCCAGATCTGATCGATTCCCACGCGCACCTGGATTTTGCCGACTTCGACGCGGACCGCGATGCCGTCCTCGCGCGCGCCCGCGAAGCCGGCGTCACCACCATCCTAGCCATTGGCAGCGCTGCCGGCCCGGACAAACTGGACGCGGCCCTGCCCTTCGCCGAGCAGCACTCCTGGATTTACGCCTCGGTGGGAGTCCACCCGCATGAGGCACGGCTGGCCACGCAGCGCCACCTTCAGGAGGCGGAGGCCTTGGCGGGCCACGTGCGCGTCATCGCCTGGGGCGAAATCGGGCTCGACTATCACTACGACCATTCCCCGCGGGAGGTGCAGCAGCGCATCTTCCGCGAGCAGCTCACCATCGCCCGGCGCGTCCGAAAGCCCGTAATCATCCATTGCCGCGAGGCCTGGGCCGATTGCCTGGCCATTCTCGAGCAGGATTGGGCCAGTTCCGGCTTTGGAGGCATTTTCCACTGCTTCAGCGGCGCTGCGGAGGACGCCCGCCGCGGCCTGGACATTGGTTTTCTTATTTCTTTCGCCGGAAATCTCACCTACCCGAAGTCCCAGCCGCTCCGGGACGTTGCCGCCGGGCTGCCGCTCGAATCTCTGCTCATCGAGACGGATTCGCCATTCCTCGCCCCGCAGGGCTTCCGCGGAAAGCGCAACGAACCCGCGTACGTGCAGGTGGTGGCAAGAACACTGGCCACTGTGAGACACTTACCGGACGACGAACTCGCGGCCCGCACCTCCGCAAACTTCCGTGCACTCTTCCGGCTCCGGGGGCCGGACGGCAAAGTTGCAGAGGCCGGCGCGCCCGGGGCTGGAGGCCGACATCCCGCTTTTGACCGCACGTGAGATTTTCGATTTGGTGCGCGACGACCTCGCTCGCGTTGAACAGGAAATCTCCGCGCAGAACGCCGAGGCCATTCCTGCCGTGGCCGAGGTCGGCTCCTACGTGATCCAGGGCGGCGGGAAGCGCCTGCGGCCCGCGCTGCTGCTGCTCTCGGCCGGGCTGTGCGGCTATCGCGGGAAGAGCACCATTCGGCTGGGAGCCGTGATGGAAATGATCCACACGGCCACGCTCATCCACGACGACGTCATTGACGAAGCCANGCCTCCGCCGGGGACGCCCCTCAGCCAATTTCCGCTGGGGAAATCACCGCAGCGTGCTCGCCGGCGACTGGCTCTACATGCAGTCGTTCCAACTGGCCATGCGCGAGCGCAACTTCCGTATTCTGGACGTGCTCATCGAGCTGACGCAAAACATGGTGGAAGGCGAACTCCTGCAGCTCGACCTGATCGGACGCATGGACGTCACCGACCGGCAGGCCATGGAACTATCCTACCGGAAAACCGCCTGCCTGTTCAGCGGCTGCGCGCAGTTGGGCGCGGTGCTCGCGGCCCAGGACCCGGAAACGGAACAGGCCATGGCGGATTATGGACGGTTTGCGGGGCTGGCCTTCCAATTGGTGGATGATCTGCTCGATTTCACCTCTGACCCCGCCAAGATCGGAAAACCGGTGCTGAACGACCTGAAGGACGGCAAGGTCACCCTTCCGCTCATTTATGCCCTGGCCCACGCCGGACCGGAGGAACGCCGCCTGGTCTCCGCTGTGCTGGAGGAGCGGGAATTTTCCAGCACTCGCCCGGAGCAGATTCTGGAGTTCGTGCGCCGCACCGGGGCCATCGAACGCGCGCGGTTACTGGCGCAGGACTACGCCGCTCAGGCCAAAGCGAGTCTTCCCGAACTGCCCGACAGCGAATACCGCCGCGCCCTTCTGGCCGTGCCCGATTTCCTCCTCGAGCGCGAAAGCTGACAGTTGTAGGGGCACGTCCCGAAGCTTCGGGATGTCGTGCCCCGTGCCCGCAAAACGTAGTCCGTCCGGCTCTCTCTTTCCTTACATCCTTGCTTCCCCGCCTCAATGCTTACCTGCTTCCTCCTCAATACTTGAATCTCCACCGCACCTGCACATAAATCTCCCGCGGATTCAGGAAGTGTGTGCCGCCGAACGTGAAGCTGTTGTCCAGCAGCACCCGGCGGTTGGCCACGTTGATTCCCTGGACGGACACGGAAACGTTCTCCCCGAATTTCTTTCCCAGCGAAAGATCGAACGTGGTATGCGCCGGCAGATGGTCCGGACCGGGCGGAGCCGCGCCATTGGTGAATCCGGACGCGTAATAGACGTCCGTGGCGGCAAACGAACGCCTGGGCAAATCCCAATTGCCGCCCACGTGCAACGTGTTCCGCTGGTCGTGATCCAGCAGGAAGTAGCCAAGGATTGGTCCCGGAGTGATCAGCCCGCCCGTAATCACGCCATAGCCGAGCGCGAGCTGGTTGGAATAAGTCAGATAAATTCGGCCGCGCTGGCGGATGCGCGGCGAGCGCAGCGTCAGCTCCCAGGCATTGATGCGCGCGCCCTGAATGTTGACGGGCAGGAAGACGTCCGAATTGTTCAGGTTGTTGTGGTCGAAAAAGCTTTTCGCGCGTGTGAGGAACGTGTCGGCGTCGAGCGTCCAGCCCTTCCACGGAATCGTGACGCCGAACTGATGTTCCTCGTCGTGCTCGCCCCGCAGCGGCAGGTATTGCAGTTGTTGCACACTGGTGATGAAGTCCAGCAGCGGTCCGGACACGGTGGCCAGCGGCGGAGCCTGGTAGTAGTGGCCGTAAAATCCGCGGAACACCCAGTTCAGATGCGGGATGCGGACGGAGGCGCCCACCCGCGGGTCCGTAACGTTTTCCGTGACGCCTCCGGAAAAATGCGTCTGGCGCAGCCCAGCATTCAGCGAAAGCCAGGACGTCAGTTTGATTTGATCGTCGGCATAGACGGAAACCAGGCTGCCGAGCGGACTCACCGTCGTGGAGAGCGGCGGAGTTCCGCTGCCATTGTGGAATGCCAGTCCGAACAAATCGTTATCCTGCTGGGCGAAGCCATAGACCCCCGCGCGCAGATTGTTCTGTTTTTTCACCCAGGAAATGGTGGCCTGTCCGCCTTCGTAATTCGAGGCGCGGTCCTCCGTGGTTGCGCTGGGCTGGTCGAGCGGGCTGCCAGAGTAGTCGGCGCTATTGAAGTGATAGAACGGCGAAAGCGTGAAGAGCAGGCCGGGGCTGAACGTGTGCACCCAGGAAAAAACCACGAATGCGTCTTTCTCCAGGTTTGCGTCGGCTAGAAACTCCCCCGGAGAATTGTTGGGGTCTTTGGGATCGAAAGGGACCTGGTAATAATCGCGGCGCACCTGCGCGACGACCCGCAATTGGTCCTGCGGGTCCGCATTGAAAATCAGCGAAGTGAATCCCCCAAAGCCGTTTGCGGCGTCATGGATCACGGCGGACGTCGGCGTCTGGAGCCCCAGGTTCGTGCGGTTGCCGCTGAGGCTCGCATAGTAGGCGAACCGGCGGGTGTGGTCCCCGAAGGTGATCTGATCGTCCGTCTGATAGAAGTTTCCAGCCGTGAGCACAAGTTCGGCCTGCCGGTTGCCCTCGAAGCCGGTTCGCGGGGCAATGTCGAAGATTCCGTAGGTGCGGTCTCCGTAGTCCGCCGCATAGCTCCCGCTCTGCATTTCGATTGTGTCGATGTCGCGGGGGGCGATTTGGGGGCCGACGTTGCTCCCGATATTGGTATTGGGAATAGGTACGCCGTCGATCAGCCAGCTCACCTGGTGGCCGCCGCGCACATGCAGGTGGTCGTGCTCAACGTAGGCGCCGGGCACGAAGTCGGTGATGAGCGCCAGACTGTTGGCGCGGCTGGCCCCCGGCGTGTTCTCAATCTCGCTCCGGTCCAGGACCGTGGTTGGCGTGACCGACAGGGTCTGCACCGGCGTGCTTTCCGCCGTCACGGTGACGCTCTGAGCCTGGGCGGCAAGCTGGAGCTGAAAATGAATTACCGGCGCGGAGCCGGAGAGAACCGTGAACCGCCGGGTTTCCGAAGCGAAACCCTTTGCGGAAACTTCGACCGTGTATTCGCCGAGCGGCACCGCGTCGAAAGTGAACTCACCGTTGGCGTCGGACTGCGTCGTTTGTCCAGAACCCGACGACGTCCCCCTTAACACGACAGTAGCGCCCTGCACGGGCCGGTGCTCCGGGTCGTGAACAATCCCGCGCACCGTTCCGAAGACCGTCGCCCCGAGAGGCCCGACTTCCGCGAGCGCGACGGCCGCCAGAAACACCAGAACCGAGAGAATTCCCTTCCTTTGCTGCATGGTCCTGTTCCCTGCCTCCAGTCGCCTTGTCGCCGCCCGGAGGCAGCACGCGCGTGCAAGTGAGCCTTAGTATGCGTCCCCGGGTAACCGGGCTCCAGGTTCCGGAAACGCTGGTGATGCTTCAAGGTTGCAAGAATACTGCGCTAGGCGAGGGAACGAGGAGGGGCGAACGGAGGAGAAACAAAACCTCGCGCCGGAGCGATTTTCGGTCCCGCCATGGACGAGCGCATTTCACCGGGCGCGGGCAAGCCGGTCGCCGCGCTCAGCACGCCGCGCGGCAGCGGCGCCGGATGCAGTTGCTGCATTTGGCGCGTGCAGTGAGCGCTGGCGCTGCATTTAGCCGCTGGTTCCGGAGCGCCCGCCAGGTGATGGCAATGCATCGGCTCATCCGCATCCGCGGCTTTCGGCCGTGGCGCGTGCATCGGGCAGATCCCTGACTTGCAGCAGTCCGTGTCCCCGCAGCAGCCGCCTGCTGACCACGCCGAGGCCGGACCCGCAAGCAAGNCCGACCAGCGCGAGAATGGCAATCGCTCTTCGCACGGCGCACAAATTTACCACGCGACCCGCGCGGAGGGGAACCGGCCCGATTGCTTCGCGCCCAGCTTCCAGATACGCTTTCGAAGCCCGCGTCAGAACGGCAGCCGCACAATTCGCGCCGCGCCGGCCCGGGCTTTTCGATGCTTCCCTTCAAGCTGATCTACCATCCTGGATACGACTTGCACCTGGGTGAGCACGTCTTTCCCTCGCAGAAATACCGGCTCATCTACGAGGCGTTGCTCCGCGAGGGCATCGCGCAGGCCCAGGATTTTTTGACGCCCGAACCGGCATCGGACGTGGACGTGCTCCGGGTGCACACCGCGGAGTGGGTCCGCAAGCTGAAGACGGGCCACCTGTCGCTCCCCGAGCTGATGCGACTGGAAATCCCCTGGTCGAGGGAGATGGTGGACGCGGTGTGGCTCGCCGCGGGGGGGGNAGGGAGATGGTGGACGCGGTGTGGCTCGCCGCGGGCGGAGCTATCCTGGCCGGGCAGCGGGCGCTGAACGGAGGGTTTGCGGCCAATCTCGCCGGAGGGCTGCACCATGCTCATCCCGACCATGGAGAGGGCTTCTGCGCCATCCACGACGTGGCCGTAGCCATCCGCCGGCTCCAGGCCGACGGCTTGGCGCGAAAGGTCATCGTCGTCGATACGGACGTTCATCACGGCAATGGAACCGCGGCGATCTTCGCGGAAGATCCCAGCGTCTTCACCCTCTCCATCCACCAGGAAAACAACTATCCGGTCCTGAAGCCGCCTTCCAATATCGACATTCACCTGGCCGATGGCATTGCCGACGACGACTACCTGGCCATCCTCGAAAAGAAGCTGATCGAGGCGTTCGACGAGTTTCATGCCGACCTGCTGTTCTACATCGGCGGGGCGGACCCGTATTGCGAGGATCAGCTCGGCGGGCTCTCTCTGACCATTGAGGGACTGAAACGGCGCGACCGGCTCGTTTTCCAACACGCCCGGCGATTGAGCATTCCGGTGGCCAGCGCGCCCGCCGGGGGCTACGCGCGCCTCACGGAAGACACTGTGCGCATCCACGTAAATACAATCATCGCGGCCAGGGAGATTCTCGGACGCAGCACGAGCACATCCTGAGGAACAAGGGACGCAAGAACTCTTACGAGGAAACTCTCACTCCAGAGAAATAAAGAAGATTTGAACTAAGCGGATGTCCGCGCCCTACGGGTGCCGGGTTCCACCGGGCAGCACCGTGGTGCAGCCGCACTTTTTTCCGCTGTTGCTCGCCGAAACGCCGGCTATGCCCCCAACCGCTCCGATCGCACCGATCACGGCCGCGAGCACGGAGACGTGCCCGGCGGCTGCGGCCCCGGCTCCCGCCGCGGCGGCTCCTCCTCCGGCGCCTGCTCCTCCGCCCCCTACCGACGTGCTCTGGACGTTTTCAGTGGCTGCCGAAGGCGCAGTAGGTGTCGGTTGCGTGGGAGCCTGATTTCCGCGGATCACGGACGTAAAACCCGCGCCCACAGTCACGCACTGTCCCTGCAGGGTGCAGAAATTCACAGAGCCTTCGGTCACGCTCAGACTCGAGATGCCGTTGTCGAACGTGATGGTGAAGTCCGTCCCCACCACGCCGGCCACCGCCGTCGGTGTCCGTACTTCGAAGGATGACCCGGCCTTCGCCAACCGCACCGCGCTGGCCCGCAGCCTGCCATAGGCCAACTGAACCTGCGTGCGCTGGTTGGCGGCATCATGCTGGACCACATGCATGCTCGAATTCGATCCCACGTTCAGGATCGATCCGTCGTCAAGCGCGATGCGCGCCCGGCCCCCGCTGTCCGTCGTTATCGTGTCTCCCCAAAGGATCTTTGCTCCCGCGGCGGCCAGTTGCACCCGCGTGCCGTGCTGCAGGTTTACGTTGGGAATCATGCGGGAAATTTGACCGGCGCTCTGCGCCTGCGCCGCCAGACCGGGAGGGAATGCCAGCGCCATGGAAACCAGCACGGCAAGAAACCACGAGAGATGCGATGGTTTTCTCATTGCTCCACCCCAGCGTCGGCAGCCCCGCAAGGCCCGGGACTTGCCCTCATGTGTTACTTCAACGGCGTCCGCCTGTCAATTACCATTCTTCCCGCTAGGCTCGGCCTCGACACGGCATTGCCGGGTCGCGCTCCTGTAGTGCCAGCCTGACTCCACCGTTGGCCGCTCGCGTCAATCCCGCCCACGCCAGCGCTCTGCCTCGCCGCTTGCGCAGCCTAGAGGATGTGCACGGTGAGGGGCTTCAGCAGCGTCACCGTCTGCCCCGTGGCGTTTACCGTTGCCATCACCTGA
>OCOJ01033388.1_pt5 | contig 21137 bp, 20 predicted proteins | sample 1539251 | NCBI WGS metagenome assembly OCOJ01 (sample SAMN01911457, study PRJEB22624) | soil metagenome | biome: Soil | place: Malaysia | collected 2012-04-30 | depth RA_metagenome m | reverse complement strand
GTGTCCTCGATGCTCTACCTCGACTACTCGCGCAAGCCCGGGGAGTGGGTGCCCAACGTCCACGGAGGGAGGGAGAACCTGGAGGCCATCAGCCTGCTGAAGTTCCTTAACGAGTCTGTCTACGCCTCGCACCCTGATGTGCAGATGATGGCCGAGGAGTCGACGGCATGGCCGATGGTGTCCAGACCGACCTACGCCGGCGGGCTCGGGTTCGGGATGAAATGGGACATGGGGTGGATGCACGACACTCTGCACTACTTCGGGACAGACCCGGTCTTCCGGAGGTACCATCACGATGAGTTGACCTTCAGCATGTGGTACTTCTACTCCGAGAACTTCATCCTCCCGCTGTCACACGACGAAGTGGTCCACGGCAAGGGCTCACTGTACGCGAAGCTCCCAGGCGACCCCTGGCAGAAGCTCGCCAACCTTAGGCTCCTCCTTGGGTACATGTACGGTCACCCGGGGAAGAAGCTCCTCTTCATGGGGGCCGAGCTGGCGGAGCGGGATGAGTGGAACCACGACGGGAGCCTGAATTGGTCCCTACTGGGAGACCCAGCAAGCGCCGGTGTCCAGAGATGGGTCAGAGACCTGAACCGGTTCCTCGCTTCAGAGCCAGCACTCTCCCGGCTCGACTTCGCCCCCGCCGGGTTCGAATGGGTCGACTACAGGGACGCTGACAACAGCGTCGTCTCCTTCATCAGGCGCCCTGAGTCAGTCGAAGACGTCGTGCTGGTGGTCTGCAACAACACCCCCGTGCCCAGAAGCGGATACACCCTCGGGGTCCCGGTCGGAGGGGAGTGGTCCGAGGTGCTAAACAGCGACGCGAAGGAGTACGGTGGGAGCGGAGTGGGGAACCTGGGCCGCGTCAAGGCGAAAGACGCCCCGTCACACGGGCGCCCGCACTCGATCACCCTCACCCTTCCGCCCCTTGCTTGCCTCTTCCTCAAACCCTCTGGCGCGACATCCCCTTCGAAAGGTTAATCCCGACGCCCAGGTCGCCGACGCAAATGCGCAGGTACGTGTGCGTCCACGGGCATTTCTACCAGCCTCCCCGCGAAGACCCTTGGACGCACCAGGTGCCCAAGGAACCGACGGCGGCGCCGTACCATGACTGGAACGAGAGGATCGCGGCCGAGTGCTACGGGCCGAACGCCTCATCCCCCCTCCTCGACGGCGGAGGCAAGATCGCGGAAGTGTGGAACAACTACGGCAGGATAAGCTTCGACATGGGTCCCACCCTCCTCCGCTGGCTGGAGCCTCACTATTCCGAGCTCTACGACTCGATAATCGCGGCCGATAGGGAGAGCGCCGGCCGCTTTTCAGGCCACGGCTCGGCGATGGCCCAGGTCTACAACCACATGATAATGCCCCTCGCGACCCGCCAGGAGAAGAGGACCCAGACTCGATGGGGGATTGAGGACTTCGAGAGGAGGTTCGGCAGATTCCCAGAGGGGATGTGGCTCCCAGAGACAGCCGTGGACACAGAGACGTTGGAGGTTCTCGCCGAGGAAGGCATCAGGTTCACAGTCCTCTCCCCGAAGCAGGCTCTCGCAGTGCGGGAACGGGACGGCTCCTGGAAGGACATGACCGGTGGGAGAATGGACACCAGGCGCGCCTACTCGTATCGGCTCGCGTCAGGCAGGTACATCTCCTTGTTCTTCTACGACGACCAAACATCCAACGGCATCGCGTTCGGGGACACCCTTTCCAGTGGGGTCCGAATGTCCAAAGAGCTTCTCGGGAGGTTCTCGCAGGAGGACAAGTTCCAACTCGTCAACGTGGCTTCGGACGGGGAGACGTATGGCCATCATCACAGGAACGGCCACCTGTCGCTGACCCGCGCCCTCCGGGAGGTCGAGAGGAGCGGGTCCGCTTCACTCGCCAACTACGCCCTTTTCCTTTCGCTCTCCCCCCCTGACCAGGAGGTCAGGCTTGTCGAGCCCTCGTCCTGGAGCTGCGCCCACGGGGTGGAGAGGTGGAGGGGGAACTGCGGATGCGGGTCGGAGATAAGGCCCGGCTACAACCAGAAGTGGCGGACTCCGCTTCGCCAGTCCCTCGACTGGCTAAGGGACAGGCTGGCGGAGGTCTACTCGGTAGAGGGGGGTAAGGTCTTCGCAGACAGGGAGGAGACCAGAGAGCGCCTAGGGGAAGCGGGCATCGGAGACCCCGTCGGGACGCGCAAGTACGTTGCTGCCCGCGTCAGGCAAGGGCTCTCGGACGCCGCCGTTGGCCGGGGAGTTGACCTCCTGTCAATGGTCGAGTGCTCCGCTCTCATGTACGCGAGCTGCGCCTGGTTCTGGGAGGACATCGCCCGCCCCGAGACAAGACAGACGTTGTTGTATGCTTCGAGGGCGATGGAACTGGTCAAGACCCTGACAGGAGCAGACCTCAGCCAGGAGTTCAGCCGTCTGATCGGCATGGCCATCCCCAACAGCCCGGGATACCACACCGGAGACGGGCTATTCTCAGAGCTGATCGCCGGGAGACCATTGAGATGAAGATCCGGAGGTCGAGCGGGGTGCTCCTCCACCCCACGTCCCTGCCTTCTGCGTGGGGTGTCGGGGACCTGGGCCCCTCCGCATACAGGTTCGTTGACCAGTTGGCGGCTGCGGGCCAGACGCTCTGGCAGATGCTCCCTCTGACGCCCGTGGGCGCGCACGGCTCCCCTTACAGCCCGCACTCGCTATTCGCGGGCAACCCCCTCCTTGTCAGTCCCGAATTCTTGGTCAGAGACGGGTACCTGGGGAGACTCCCCGACCCCCCGGGGACAGCTGACCCCACACTTGTGGTGTTCCCGGCCGCCATCGAGCTGAAGGATAGGCTGCTGGAACGAGCCTTCGACCACAGCTTCGCGTCTGAAGAGAGCGGGTCTGCCTTCGAAGAATTCTGTGAGAGAAACGGAGCTTGGCTTGACGATTTCGCCTTGTATGACGCCCTCTGCAGGGCCTACGGCCGGCCCTGGACCAGCTGGCCGGAAGAACTCAGGAGGAGGGACAGGGCAGCAGTCGAGGCAGCAATGTCCTCGCAGCGCCGACCCGTCGAACAGGCGAAGTACAGCCAGTTCCTGTTCCAACTGCAGTGGACCGCGCTCAAGGAGTACGCCTCGAGCAAGGGGGTAAGGATTCTCGGCGACGTCCCTTTCTATGTCCTCAACGACAGCTCTGACATCTGGGCCCGACCAGACCTTTTCAAGGTCGACCAAGCCGGAAACCCGCTGTTTGTCGGCGGAGTGCCCCCCGACTACTTCAGCAAGACTGGGCAGCGCTGGGGAAACGCGGTCTACGACTGGGCTCGCATGGAAGACACGGGGTATGCCTGGTGGCGCGGAAGGGCGGCCCGGGGCCTCGAACTCTCAGACCTCCTCCGGCTCGACCACTTCAGAGGTTACGTCGCATACTGGGAAATCCCGGCGAGCTCGCCCACGGCGGAGTCCGGGAGGTGGGTCCCGGTCCCCGGCACGTTCTTCGGCTTCCTTAGGTCCGCGTTCCCCGACCTTCCCTTCGTTGCAGAAGACTTGGGGGTCATAACGGACGACGTGCGCCATGCGATCTCTGACCTGGGCATCCCGGGGATGCGGGTTCTCCAGTTCGCATTCGACGGTCACGCAGACAACCCACACCTCCCATCAAACCACGTCAGAAATTCGCTCGTCTGCACCGGAACTCACGACACAAACACGACCCTGGGCTGGTACTTGCAGGAAGCAGACCAGCGCCAGCGGCAGGTCCTCGAGTCCTACCTGGGACGTCAGGTGACCGCATCGTCTGTCTGCAGGGACATGATGGGGGTAGCGATGTCTTCAGTATCCGACATCTGCGTCATCCCGTTTCAGGACGTCCTCGGCCTTGCAGGAGAAGGCAGGATGAACGACCCTTCCACATCCCAGGGCAACTGGAGGTGGCGGGCGACTCTCGAGCAGACCTCTGGAGAACACTTCAAGGCGCTTGGCGAGCTTGCTGCTTCCAATGGTCGCGGCTGACGGGGCTATCTTGAGACCGACCGCTGAAGCTGCCTCACGCGAGTCTGGACAACCCGGAAGAGTTCCGCGCGGAGCCTCTCACCGGACAGTCCCGACCCCCTGAGCCTAACGAGGGACTTCACTAGCTCCGAGTCGCCGAGCATGTACACCCAGTTCTCGAAATCCCCACGCCCGAGATGGAACTCGAGGGACCTGACCTGCACGGTCTTCACCTTCTCCACGAACTCCTTCAGGCTGTTCGCCGCAGTCCCGATAGGCTCCCCCATCCCCGCATAGAAGTAGAAGGCCCTCTCGGGGTTAACTGACGCGAGTATCTTTTCCGCTAGTCCTTTTGCTACTGACACGAATCATCCCGGCTTGATTCGCTTTGTAAGCGTTACTCCAAGAACTTTCCTTCGAGGAGCGCGCCTCCCGGGACCGTCCTGTGGGGGTTAACCCTGGTCGACGCGAGCGTGGCCCCTTTCTCTATTTCCACGTCGTCCCCCACTGTGCTGAGGCCGGTTATCCAGGTCGCCTTCTCCTTCGACGAGCCTACGCGGACGTGCCTCCCCACTATGCTGTCCTGAATTGTGGCCCCGTCCTCTATGACCACCCTGTCCATTATCGCGGACCTCTCGATGGTCACGTCCCGCCCGATTATGCAGAAGTTGTCCACGCAGGAGTCCCTGATTATGGAGCCGTCCTCGATCTGGCAGTGCCTCCCGATGAACACGTTCCCTTCGAGGCTTATCCTCTTCGAGATGGCCTTGCGTGCAATCACGGCTTTGCGTCTCACCGAGTCGGCGCTCCCTCCCTGGATCCAGACATTCTTCAGCTGGGGGAGAGGCTCGCCCAGGTAGTAATCTCGCCGGGCTGGGTCTCTGAGCACGCTGGCGACTGCGGAAAGGTACCCCCTCGGCGTCCCCACGTCGAGCCATGTTCCCCTCATATAGAACCCGTACACCGGATACCTCTCGACAAGGAATGGTATCAGGTCAAGACCGAAGTCAAGCCTCCCTTTCGCTATCATCTCCTTCACCTCCGGGCTCTCGAAGACTTCGCTGATCCGGGGCGAGATCAGGTAAATCCCCGAGTTAGCGAGCCTAGACGGGGCCGTCTCCCTCGACGGCNTTCTCGACGAACCTCCTAATCCTTCCTGCCTCGTCCACCTCGGCTATGCCGTAGGCCTCGACATTCTCGACTGGCGTCAGAGCGATGACCATGAAAGCCCCGGTCTTCTTCTGAAATTCCAGCATCTCCCTCAGGTCAAGGTCGAAANAGATTGTCCCCCTGGACCACTAGGAACTTGTCCTTGACCCCATAGTAATTCATCATAATCCTCACGGAGTCCGCGCTTCCGACGTCCTCGATGCGGGGCTGGTACTTGATGTGGGCCCGGGGCCAGATTTTGTGCTGGGCCGAGAACCCTTCCCCTTCCCTGAAGTAGTCGAAAAGGCTCCTGTAGTTGATGTACCCCTTGGCACCGAAGGCGAAGTTCCTCACTCCCTGGCGCGCCAGCTCCAGAAGTGCGAGCTCGACCAACGGGCGGTTGAATATCCTGACGATTGCCTTTGACGCCTCGGCGGTTAGGGGCCTAAGCCGCTTCGCCTCTCCGCCAACGGGGACCATAACCATCATCCCCCCGATGTTGTCGGCGGACACGGTCTGCTCGGGGGTCTGCTGGCCTAATTGCATCTTTCGGTCGGAGGACATGTAATCAGGAGTAGGCAGAGGAAGCCGTAATCACGCCGATTCCAGTCAGGTAGAAGGTCTCGGCTCCCGCCTTCCCCGAAGCTGCGACATACCCTGTCTCAACAAGCCGTCTAAGCTCCGACCGGACGGTCCAGGGGTCCACCCCGAGCTTGTGGGCCAGCTCCTCCGCGCCCAGGGCCTTCTCCGGCGCCTGTGCTCCTGTGACCATGAGCATGGACAGGATCTTCTTGGAGCTTTCACTCATACCTGGACTCCCTCATCGCTCCTTCGTACGCCTCGAGCGTCTTCACTGCAGCGCCCTCCCAGCTGTAGGCCTTGGCCTTCGCCCTGCCCTTCTCCGCAAGCCTTGATGCAAGCCCCCTGTCTGAGAGTATCCGGACGGCTGCCTCTGCAATCGACCCGGGGTTCTCTGGGTCGACCTGGAGGCCGTCCACGGAATCCTCGACTATCTCCGCTAGGCCCCCCACCTTCGACACGACGACGGGCGCGCCGGCAGCCATGGCCTCCAGCGCAATTATCCCGAACGGTTCGAACCTCGAAGGGACAGCCACGACGTCTGACGACTTCAGGACTCGGACAAGGTCGGCGTCGTCAATGAATCCGGCAAAGGCCGTGCTGTCTCTGACCCGCAGCTGCGCCGCGAGACCCTCCAGTTCCGACCGCATGTACCCTTCCCCGACGACGAGCAGCCGTGACGATGGAACCGCCTGCCTGATGGCGGGGTACGCCCTGATGAGATTGTCGAACCCCTTCTGAGCGGTGAGCCTGCCTACGGCTGTGATCAACTTGCCTCCGTCCCCGACCCCCCACCTACGCCTCGTGGCTGAGGTGTCCACCTCCATCTCGAACTTCCCCAGGTCCACGGCGTTTGGAATCTCCACCGCCTTTGCCCGAGGAATCTTGAAGAGTGAAACGACCTCGTCCCTCATCCAGCTGCTCACGGCTATCACCCTGGCAGCCTCGAAGGACCCCCACCACTCGAGCCCTTCGACCATGGCAGATTCCGCGGACTTCGAGTTCCCCGATCGGGAGGCTTCCGTGCTGTGGAAGGTCATCACGAGCGGAGTCCGGAGCAGGTGTTTGATGTCAACCCCGCTTGAGACTGTCAGCCAGTCGTGCGAATGAACCACGTCTGGAGGGCCGTATTCCTTCGCCAGCTGCCCCGCCCTCTTCTCGAACACGTGGTTGAAGAGGAGAACCCACGAATGGAAATCCGGAGCGGGCAGGTCCACCGAGACCCTGTGCAGGTAAAGCGACCCCCGCTGCTCCTCCTTCTGGGCACCAGGGAAGTCCAGGGTGATGACGTGGACCTCATGCCCCATGGACGCGAGCGCAGTCGACAGCCCTTCCACATGCCTGGAAATCCCGCCCACTATCCTGGGGGGGTATTCCCAGGTCAACATGAAGACCCTCAACTCACCTTCCCCCTGGGCGCGACGAATCGCTCCACTCCATCTGTCCACGAACGAGGCCGGGCGCCATAATTAGCGTTGTGCAAGCGAGGTTCGGAATCCTTTAAACGAAGTCAGGCCGAGCGCCCGCTCAGAACGTTCTGGTGCTTCTTTGAAACCGGCCATTTTTGTCATGGAGATAGGCATAGACAACAGGTTCCCCACCTATAGCGGCGGCCTCGGAGTTCTGGCAGGGGACATGGCGTACTCTTTCGCCGACCTCGGCATCCCGGCGACGTTCGTCACGCTTCTCTCCAGGAACGGATACGTGTCTCAGAAGCTAGACTCCGCTGCTGGCCAGCTCGACTCCCCTGAGCCCTGGGACTGGGCGAAACTGCTCACCCGCCTGGAGCCCGAGGTGGCGGTAGAGGTGGGAGAAAAGGGCCAGAAGGTTGGCGCATGGGAGTACAAGATCCGAGGGAAGTCCGAGACGAGCGTCCTCTTCCTCAACACTGACTACCCGGAGAACGACCCAGAAGTCCGTGAGGCGACGAACCGGCTCTATGGTGGGGAGCAGTACCACAGGCTCCTCCAGGACATCCTCCTAGGCGTAGGGGGCTATCGCATGCTGAAAGCTCTGGGACGCAAGGTCGACGTCTACCACCTCAACGAGAGCCACGCCGCCTTCGCTACGATAGAGGTTCTGAGAGACATGGGCAGTGCCATCGCGACGCGATCAAGGTGCGCGTTCACGACGCACACCCCGATAGCCGCGGGGAACGACGTCTTCCCGCTGTCGGCAGTGGAGGGGGCCATGCGCAGATACTCGTGGATGAACTGGCAGGAGGAATCGACGAACGGGGGCGTGAACCTCTCGAAGCTCGCGTCGAAGTACTGCGGCGTCACCAACGCCGTTTCTCTGAAGCACAAGTTCGTCTCCGAGCGAGTGGTCGGCCACAACAGCATCGCCTACGTGACCAACGGAGTGTATCACAGGAGGTGGATCCAAGGGGAACTCAAGAAGGTCTTCGACGCAAGGACTCCAGGATGGGAGGAGTCTCCCAGCCTTCTGGCAGGCGCAGTCAATATTCCGAGCGAAGAGATTGCACGCGCTCACACAGCCGCAAAGCAGATCCTGCTCGCCGCGCTCGAGAGGCGCACTGGTCTTGCGTTCAGCGCGGATGCCTTCACGATTTGTGTCGCCAAGAGGATAACGGGGTACAAGAGGAACGGACTAATCCTGAGCGACACGGAGAGGTTGCGGCGGATCGCCGGTGACGAGGGGGCAATACAGATCGTCATGGCCGGGAGGACCCACCCCCGGGACGGAAATGCGAAGGGGATGCTGGGGGACATCCTCCGAAAGGCCGACCTGCTGAACAGGAGCGGCGGCGGAGTGAAGGTCGCCGTTGTTGAAAACTACGACATGGAGAGTGCGAGGCTGCTCGTCGCCGGGTGCGATGCATGGCTCAACAACCCGAGACGTCCCCTGGAGGCCTGCGGCACAAGCGGCATGAAGGCGGCCATGAACGGGGTCCTGAACCTGAGCATCAACGACGGTTGGTGGCTCGAGGGTGGCATAGACGGGGTGAACGGGTGGGGGTTCGGCCGGAGGCCAGAATGGGGGGACCTCAGCGATTCGATTGACGAGGAAGACCAGGATGCCCTCTTTTCCAAGCTGTCGTCCGAAGTCCTTCCGGTCTACTACGGCGACAGAGAAAGGTGGCTCGGGATTCAGAAGCGCAGTATTGCCACGGTGGGGCCCCTCTTCAACTCCTACAGGATGGTGGACGACTACGTTAGCAAGGTCTACTCGAAGCTCGGCGCCCCTTCAGTTTATAGGAGCCCCTGAGCCTTCCTCCCTGTTTGCGTCCTTCCTTGAAACGCGCCAGCGTGCTCGCCGTCATGATCCTTCTGGTGCTGGAAGGACTGGCTGTTTCCTCGCCTCCCCCGGCCGCTTCGGCGCAGAGCCCGTTGCGCATGTCGGTGTACACCGACAGATACAGCTACCCTCTCTCCGGGGAGGTGGTCGCCTTCATCAGCATCACCAACCTCCAGACAGGGCCCCTGGCGAGCCTTTCGGTCAACAGTTCGGTCTACGATTCCTCCAACAGGAAAGTGATGGGGCTCCCGTCGGTCGTCGGAGTTGCGGTGGGGCCCCTCGGCTCGGCGACCTTCAACATGTCAGCGTCCTATTCGCTCTCCGACGAGAACTATATGATAGTCAGCGATGCTTGGGTCAACGGGACAATAGCGGGGGTCGCTAGCGTCCCCTTCGTCGTCCTAGATACGTCAGGGAGGGCCCCCCTCACGCTGGCCATGGTGTTTCACATGCACCAGCCCATCTACCTTAATCTCAAGGGTCAGTTCGAGCAGCCCTGGGTGCAGGTCCACTCCGGCGGAGACTTCCAGTACAACGGTACCGAGTACGGGGCTTATTTCTGGCACGTGCTGATGCTCCGAGACCACCCCGGGGTCAGGGTCACCTTCAACCTCCAGCCATCACTGTTGTACCAGTGGAACGCAACGCTTCGTGGGTTCGCCTACAACGGAACCTTCCCGTCAGGGCCGGCCACTCTCTCTCAGGACATTTCGGGGGCGAACGCAACTGTGCAGGGGTACAGGGAACTGGCCAAGACCGGCCAGGCGGAGATCCTGACCTCTCCCTTCTACCACCCCCTTTCGGCCCTGCTGGTGAAGTTCGGCTGGTCCAGCGACCTCCTGGCGCAGATCGAATTAGGGAGGAACTACACGGACTCCTACATGGGGGTCAACGCGACGGGGATGTGGACCCCTGAGATGGGCTTCACGATGCCGATGGTCCCAATAATAGAGAAGGCAGGGATTCAGTACACTGTCCTCGATGAGGCCAACCACTTCGCCGGGGCCAAGGGGCCTTCTTCGAACTCCTCGATTTACCAGCCCTTCGAGCTGCTGGGCGCCAACGGGACTCACATCGTGGTCTTCTTCAGAGACACCCAGATCAGCAACGAGCTCACCGGCGTGTGGAACGACGTTCCTAACCCGAAGGTGGCTGCCAGTGAATTTATGGCGGCCGTCGCCGACGTCTACCGGTCCTCCCCGGGCGGAGTCCTCACGATTGCTTCCGACGGAGAGAACCCCCTCCTCGCCAACGGGGTCATTAGCGCCCTCGACTGGAACGCGATATACGGGGCGATCCAGTCCCAGACCTGGCTGCAGACCTCCACCCTCGGTTCCATAGTCGCTCATCGCCCGGTCACCGCGAAGCTCACCTCGGTCCCGGACGGGTCCTGGTCCGGGGGCTTCGGGCTCTGGATAGGGGTCCAACCGAAGACCGCAATCTGGCAAGCCATAATGAAGGACAGGGCGACCCTCGTCAACCTCACTTCGAAGTATGGGGCCAACAACCCTGAGATCAAGAAGCTCTGGAACTTCCTCTACATCGCCGAGGGGAGCGACTGGGAGTGGCAGACCCCCCAGGGATCCTCATGGTTCGCGATGCAGGGGTATCGATATGCAAGCGCAGCGACGCAATACCAGGCTCCACCGACGCTGCCATCTGCCTTCCCCTGGTACCTGGTCGCCGTCGCAGGAGCGGTGCTGATTCTAGCTTTGGTTGTCCTCGCAACGAGAAGACGGAAGCCCTAGACCAAGGCCTTCTCGGTTTCTGCGTCGAAAAGGTGCGCCCTGGGACTAGCAAGGTCTACCCAGACGTTGGCGCCTATCGGAGCGTCGAAGTCCATAGGCGCCCTTGCGACTATGGTGAGCTTCTCTGTCTTCCCATGGACGAACTGCTCGGAGCCCATCAGCTCGCTACCGAACACAGAGACCTGCACGCTGCCTCCCTTCGGCTCCCTGCTGACTCCGACGTCCTCGGCCCTTATGCCGTAGGTGACCTTCCTCTGTGCGCTCCCTGCGACCACCTTCGCAAGAGCTGGGTGAAGCAAGAAGGAGAACTCCGCACTCTCGAAGATCGCCCCTGAATCCGACGCCTTGACCGCCCCTTCGATGAAGTTCATCGTAGGGCTCCCCAGGAACCCTGCCACGAACTTGTTGGCAGGGTGGGCGTACACTTCGGTGGGTGCACCCACCTGCTGAATCACGCCCTGCTTCATGAGCGCCACCCTGTCGGCCAGGGTCATCGCTTCCGCCTGGTCGTGAGTGACGTAGACTGTGGTGGTCCCTAGCCTCTTCTGGAGGTTCTTCAGCTCGACCCTCGTCTGGACCCTAAGCTTTGCGTCGAGGTTCGAGAGGGGCTCGTCCATCAGGAAGACCTTCGGATTCCTCACGATTGCCCGTCCGAGGGCGACCCGCTGCCTCTGCCCCCCGCTAAGTTCCTTTGGCCTTCGCTTGAGGAGGTCGCCAATCTCCAAAGCGGTTGCTGCCTTGGACACTCTCTCCTCGATTTCCGCCTTCGAGTGTTTGCGCATCCTCAGGGGGAAGGCGAGGTTGTCGTGGACGGTCATGTGCGGGTATAGCGCGTAGCTCTGGAAGACCATGGCGATGTCCCTATCCTTGGGTTCCACGTCGGTGACAAGCGATTCGCCGATGTAGACGTCTCCGTTCGTGGGTCGCTCCAGGCCTGCCACCATCCTTAGGGTCGTCGTCTTGCCGCAACCGCTGGGACCCAGGAGGACTAGGAACTCTCCCTCTCTCACCTCTAGGTTGACGTCTTCGACCACCGGCGCTCCTTTGAACGCCTTGGTAATGTGTTCTAGTCTTACCTTGGCCATTTCTTTCTACCCTTTCACCGACCCTGCCGTCAGGCCAGTCACGAGATATTTCTGAAAGACTACGAAGACTACGAAGACCGGGATCGCCATTACAAGAGCGAGGGCGGAGAAGGACCCGTAATATGTGTAGTTGGGCTGGAGGAAGGCGTAGAGTGCTAGCGGCAGCGTCCAAAGTGCGTTGTTTTGAAGCATGACGTGGGCCAGGGCCCAGTCTAGCCAGGACCCCATGAAGGCCCAGAGGGCGACTGTGGCAATGCTGGGAAGGGTCAGGGGGAGCAGCATCCTGGTGAATATCCTGAACTCGCCTGCTCCATCGATCATCGCCGCTTCATCAATCTCCCTCGGGATCGAGTCAAAGGCGCTCTTCATAATGAATATGGAAAGCGAAAGGGAGCCGACCATGTACGGGATTATGACAGCGAAGTATGTATTCACCAATCCGAACTGAGCGAAGAGCAGGAACTGGGGGATGATGGTCACTACTCCGGGGAACATGGTCGGAAGCAGGAATGAGAACATAGAGGCTTCCTGACCCCTGAATCTCCGCCTCGAGAATGCGTACCCTGCTGGAAGTGTCAACAGAAGCGAGCCGATCACGCTGCTGAGGGTGATGATGGCGCTGTTCCTGACCCAGACAGGGAAGTTTGAACCGACCACCACCTGCAGCTTCAGTATCGACGTGAAGTGGTCGAGGGTGAAGCTAGTGGGGACGGGGAGAAGGCCCAGAAAGAGGTTCGGGTTGCCTAGCGACTCCCCTGGAGTGAACGATATGGACACGACCCAGAGCACAGGATAGATGGAGATTAGAGCCATTACTATGAGGAATGCGTGTTTCAGGGCGCTCGCCGCCAGCTTGGTCGCCGACCTCCGAGTCCTACGGCCTGCCATCATGACCCGCCTCCTCTCGTGAGCCCGGTGTATCTGGTCCAGAAGAATCCAGGGACGAAGAGAATTACGAACGCCACGAACGCGTAGGTCGCAGCTAGCGCGAAGTTGAAGTAGCTAAAGGCCTGGTTGTACGCCTGGGTGATGAAAATGGTCGTGCAGAGACCAGGCCCCCCTGCAGTAATCAGATAGGCGGAGTTGAAGTTGTTGAAGGTCCAAATGGATCCGAGAAGCAGCGCGATTACGATCGTCGGCTTGATCAGAGGGATGGTCACAGTCCTCATTCTCGTGAAACCTACGGCACCATCCATCGAGGCTGCTTCGTAGAGTTCCTGAGGGATGCTCTGAAGGGCCCCCGAGAAGATGATCATCATGAAGGGGTACCCAAGCCAGATGTTCGCCACGACTATTGCCAGAAACGCGTTGAAGCACCCCCCGTTCAGCCAGTTGACCCCAGGGATGCCTATCTCGCCCAGCAAAGAGTTGATGATTCCGAACTGATAGTCGTACATCCCCCGCCACACAAGAAGTGTGATGAAGGAAGGCATTGCCCAGGGGACGATCATAAAGAGCCTGTAGATCGTCTTCCCTCTCACCTTCGAGTTTAGGACGAAGGCGAGCACAAGCCCAAGGCCAACAGTCGGGAGGACGTTCGAAAAGGTCCAGATGATGCTGTTCTCCAGTATCTGAACGAAGGCAGGGTTGTTGAAGACGGAAGCGAAATTGAAGAAAAGGTTACCCTGTACGGCGGATACAATCGCGTAGCAGCCGAGACTGTCAGACTGCGTTTTGTTCGCGAGTAGGTTTGCGCACGGTCTGATGTGATAGACGTTCATGTTGGTGAACGTAACGAAGATGTTGAAGGCGAAGGGATAGAGGACCAACACGAGAAGGCCGACGAGGGCTGGCAGAATGAACAGGTAGGGAGAACTCCGAATTCTCCGAGCCAGGGTGCGGCGGGGCTTCGGAGTCACGCCTCGCTTCTCCGTCTGTCGGTCGCTCAAGCCGACGCCTCTCGGTGCGCTCGGGATTCGAACCTCTGCTTTAAGCGTGCATCAGACCTACCATCCTCGACGACCGCCCGGGTCTGAATGGTCATCGGGCTTCACCGAGAAAAAAATAGGAAAGTGGTACTAGCCTGCGCTGCCGATTGCCGCGATTATGACCTTCTCTGCCTGGGTGAGTTGAGCCTGAATCGTGGCTTGCGTCACGGGGCTCGTATTGCTAGTGGGCTCGGCATTTCCGAGGTAAGTCCCGATGTTGGAGTAGACGATTCCCATTTCAGGAGTGTTGACCGCGGGCGAGCTGGTGGCTGCCTGGGCCAGGAATCCGACAGTGTATGGGTTGGCTGTGATTGCGGGGTCCTTCGCCAGAGCAGCGTTGCTCGGGAGGTCGCCCGAAAGTGTAGCCAGGTTCTTCTGAGAGTTGTAGTTGGTAATGAATGATATGAACTGCCATGAAGCCAGGGTCTCAGCCGCCGACTTGCCGGACGCAATCTCCCATCCCTGGGAGCCGATGAACGGTGCAAGTGGCTTGCCGGTGGAAGCGACAGTAGGAAGTGCAGCGACACCGAATGGTATGCTCAGCTTGGTAAGAGAGGCATTAACTGCGCTCTCGTCCCATGGGCCGTTTATGAGGAACGCAGCGTTCCCTGCCTGGAACAGCGTATCTGCGTCGCCGTAGCCCGTAGCTGCCGGCATGACGCCGTGGCAACCAGCCGATGAGTCAGGGTTCACGTCAGTCGCAAGGCTGTCGAGGAAGGCGACCGATGCGACTGCTGCGCTACTGTTGACCGTGGGTTTTGCAGGATTGGTCGGGTCGAACACGGTGCCTCCGAAGCCCTGGAGGAACGGCCACCACCAGTAACCTCCGCCTATGCCGCCGGCGAAGTTGAACACTATGCCAGCCTGCGTGATCTTGCAGGAGCTGTCATACTTGGTGAGGCTCTGCGCCATGGAGACCCACTGGGTCGTGGTAGTCGGGAGTGTCTTCACGAGGTTCTTGTTATAGAACAGGGCGAGTCCGTTGATGTTCTCTGGGAGTCCCCAGGTGTGTCCCCTGAACTGGTAGTCAGCGATTGACGCCGGGAAGTACTGGGAGAAGAAGGTCGAGTTCGCGAATTGGTCGACGGGGGTCAGGAAGCCTTCAGCCACCAGCGCCCCAGTCCAGTCGTTAGACACCCTGATGACATCGGGGGCCTGGTTGGCCAGAGACGAAGTTGTGAAGTCCGCCTGCTCAGAGCCGAACGGGTGAGTCTGGACGTTCACAGTGATCCAAGGATAGGCCGCTTTGAAGGCTGTGAGGCTTTCGTTGAACGCCCCGAATTCCGAGGCCTTGCTCGACGATGGGGCGTATGTCTCCCATACTGTGATTGTCACCGGACTCTGGGTTGGGGTCTTGGTGACAGTGGAGATTGACGTTGTCGTGCCAATGCTAATGCTTGTCGCAGTTGTAGTCGAGCCAGGAACGGTCGATGCCGTGTAGTAGTACACGCCAGCGCCGACTGCTACGACTAGGATGATGATTATGACTGCTGTGACTGTTGTGCTAATACCGCTTCGAAGAGATGAGTTTCCCTTCGCTATTTTTCTCACGTAGATCGTCAGGGCGAAAAGTTCGCCACGGCATATTTGAGGGTATTCCCGAAGCGCACGGGTAGCCCCGCACCGTGGAGCCACAGGCGTGTGAATTCTGCCTCGGGTCAGGAGGGTTAAAAGCAGCACCTGCGGGTGCGGCTTCGTCTTGAGAATTACGGGTCTGAGCAGGACCTTCCGCTACGAATACCCGCCTAGGCGAGGACCGGAATGGGGCTCTGGCGGTATCTTCGGCCTGACCAACCACCGGGGCGTGCTCTTCTTCGACCTCGCGTTTGAAGCCGAGGCTCACTTCGATACTGGGGACTCCGAGCAGGTCTACAGATTCGACCAGGTGGGAGGTGGACCTCCTTCCGGAGGGGACACCTACAACGCCGTGGAGGCGGTTGACGACAAGGTCTACTTCGGGGGGTGGGTGCACGCCCCCGCTGTCTACAACGGAAGGCAACAGGCGGGTGGCACGATTTCGTTCAGGAACAAGTTCAGCCACCTTCACGAATACGACGCGAGGGAAGGGAAGGTGAAGCTCCTCTGGTCGGAGAGCCTGCATCACGAGACCGAGTGGGCGGGGGAGGTCTCCGAAATCGTCTACGACCCTGTAGGAGACCGACTCCTAATGGCGAGGGCCGACGGGCACAGGAACCTCGGAATCTACTCAGCGAGCCGGACAGGCGAAGTGACCAGGATAAGCGAGCTCCCCGGCCTGAAGGGGACGCACTTCCTCGACTACCTCTGCTTCGACGTGCAGCACGACTGGAGGAGAGGGATGGAGGCAGTCCAGACACTGGACCCGGTGACTGGAAGGTGGTCGCAGGCCCCCCTGGACTACCCTTCCATGTCGGTCGACGGAGGTGAAGTCCGCTCTCCTTCCCCCGGGTGTGCCATGTCCGCCTACTCCAACGTGTTCTTCTTCGTCCACGGAGGATTGGTCGTGGGCGACCCTGTGGATTCACCTCGAGACATGCGTTTCGTCCGCCTCTTCGACTTTAGGACCCCCTACGCTCCGACCCGCACCATGGCCAAGTCTATCGCCGGCGGCCCGCTGGTGGCGTTCAACGCCTACTCTCACGGGGCCAGGAGCCCGGGCAGCGGGCCCGATTCCTCCCCCATAGCCGGGCCTTCGGTCCTCCTGTACATCACCCCGCCCATGGCCAGGATCGTCGCCGCCTTCGGGGCCAGGGTCACAGGGTTCGAGAAGGTAGGAGGGGACCTGCTTGTCGCAGCTTCAAACGAGGCGAACCTTGGGTTCGGGGACGCGACCCCCATCGACACCGGATACAGGGACCTTTCTTCATTCGACCTCGGCGCCCTCCTCGCATCTGCTCCGCCCGTCACGTTCCACGCCCTCGGCTCCGAAGTGGCTGACTCGACCTGGGGAGGCGTTCCGCTCGACGGTTACGGCAGGGCCTCGCTCATCTGCGACCTGGCGGAGCCCAACAAGATCGCAATCAGAGAGTACCACCTTTCGCTCCCGGTCACCGCATCGATCCGGGAGACCTACGAGCTGAACGCCGGCCGCAACACTGTTGACCTCGCATCATTTCACGGAATAGTCTCGTTTAAGCTCGACAGGCGGGACCAGAACGCGAACTTCTGGATCCGCCTCGGCCGCTAGTCAGCCTGCTCTCCGATTAGGGCCGGGTCGAACGCCACCGAGAGCGCACCCAGCAGTCCTGCGTCGTCTCTGAGAGGAGTCAGCCTGACCAGGGGAGGAGTGTTGATTGCGTACTCCGGCAGATGCGCGACTATTGGCGGCAATATCATCCGCGGGTTGTTCAGAGCCACCCCCCCGCCTATGGTCACGAGTTCAGGGTCAAACGAATCCGTGACATTTGCTACACCGATGGCGTTGAGCCTTCCCACCTCCGCAATCACTTGCTTGGCGAATACATCTCCCTCTCTTGCAGCCTTGAAAATGGCCGGCGAGTCGGCCCGTCGAGCGTTCTTGGCCAGCCAACTCTCAGAGACTTGCTTCCGCTCCTTCTCGCTCAGACCCTCCAGGAGCTGTCGGGCGAACCTCGGCATCCCGGTCCCAGAGCAGTATGCCTCCCAGTGCCCCTTCTTCCCACAGCCACAGGTCAGTTTCCCGTCGATGTCGACGGTCACGTGCCCCACCTCAGCCGCATTACCTTCCTTGCCAAGGAGTAGTCTCCCGTCCACCACGGCGCCTCCTCCTATGCCCGTGCTGATGGTCAGATAGAAGACGTTCCTGCGCCCCCTTCCTGCGCCCCTTAGCCACTCCCCAAGCGCGGCTGCGTTGGCGTCGTTGACCAGGTGTACCTTCCTGTGTAGGGTGTCTTCTAGTGCGCCCACTATGGGCACTTCATGGTAAGGCAGGTTGGCCGTCCGAGAAATCGTGCCTCGCTCGAGGTTCAGGGGGCCCGGGCTCGCGACGCAAACTCCCTCGACCTCGTCGCGGCCGAGTCCGGCCATGGCGTGGCGAACCAGCTCGGCCACCTGTTCTAGGTAGTCGTCTACCTTCTCGGTGATCTTCATCACTCTCGCTTCTCTCCTCGACAACTTCCCCGACTTCGGGCCTACGCATACTCTCGCCCTGGTCGCTCCTAGGTCGACGGCGACCCCCACCCTTGCTGCCACGCCTCCGGTTGCCAACCTCGAGTAAATGGTTCTTCGCCTTGGGTTCGACTTATATCCACAGCAGGGGAGGTCGACACCCATGAAAGTAGGCATCCTGAGCGGAGGAGGAGACTGCGCAGGAATCAACGCGGTGATCAGAGGGGCCGTGAAGAAGGCTGAGTCCCACGGCATAGAGGTCATGGGGATAAGGAAGGGTTGGGCCGGGCTGATGCAGCTCGACATGATTCCGCTTGTGTACGACGACGTGGCTGACATCCTCTGGGAGGGAGGGACCGTGCTCCTGACGTCGAGGACGAACCCGTTCAAGAAGGAAGGCGGGCCCGAGCTTGTGATGAAGAACGTGAAGGAGGCGGGGCTCGACGCTCTCGTCGCGATAGGCGGTGAGGACACTCAGGGGGTCGCTCACAAGCTCGCCCCGCTGGGGCTCAGGGCTGTCGGGGTTCCAAAGACAATAGACAACGACCTCTCCGAGACCGATGTTACCTTCGGCTTTGATACCGCCCTCAACGTGGCGGTGGACGCCATCGACAGAATCCGGACGACCGGGACCTCCCACGAGCGCGTCATGGTGGTGGAGGTGATGGGGCGCGACGCAGGCTGGATCGCCACTCATGCGGGAATCGCATCGGGCGCGCACATCATCCTGGTTCCCGAGCAGGAGTTCGACATCGATGAAGTGTGCCGGGCGGTGGCAGCCAGGAGGAAGGCGGGGAAGAACTTCACCTTGATCGTCGCCGCCGAAGGTGCTAGGGTGAGGGTGAAACACGGTCAGGTCACATCTGCCCAGGAGCTAGACCAGTTCGGTCACCCTAAGCTCGGAGGCATCGGGCACCTGCTCGCCGGAGAAATCGAAAAGGCGACCCAGCTGGAAACCAGGGACGTGGTGCTGGGTCACACGCTCAGGGGAGGGTCTCCTCTGGCTTTCGACAGAGTTCTAGCCACGCGACTGGGCGTGGCGGCCATGGACCTCGTAGTAAAGAGGAAGTTCGATAGGATGGTGGCTCTGCAAGGGGGAGCAATCGTGGACGTGGGAATAGAGGATGCCCTCAGACCGAAGGCCCTGGACATGGACCTCCTGTCCGTAGGCAGGATGTTCTCCTAGAGTCTCTTCTCCGTCTAGGCCTGGACCGGGGACGCGAGCTTGTCGACCCTGACGCCCTCGAAGATGACCCGCCTGAGGCTCTGGGCCATCTTGAGCGGCTCGGCGTTCTGCCAGGCGTTCCTCCCGACTGCTAGGCCGGTTGCGCCAGCATCGATGGCTCCCTGAACCTGTCGCAGGAAGGCTTCGTCTGTCGGCGCCTTCGGGCCCCCTGACATGAACACTTTCATGCCTGCCCCGGCCTTCACTGCCCAGGAGAAGCTCTGCGGATCTCCGGTGTACTTGATCTTGGCCGCATCCGCCCCCAGCTCCAGGGCTGCCCGGGCGGCGTAGGCAACTATCTCCTTCGCCGTGTCATTGGCGACCGCTGCGCCCCTCGGGTACACCCACGCGATGGCAGGAAGCCCCCTCTCATGCGCTTCCTCCTGAATTCGCCCGAATTCGGTGAACATCTCTGACTCGTGCTCGCTCCCCAGGTAGATGGTGTATCCAATCCCCTTCGCTCCTAGGGAGACGGCATACTCAACCGAGCAGACCTGTCGCGATACTGGGTCCCCTTTTACCAGGGCGCTCTTCCCATTCACCTTCACAATGAGGGGCACTCTGCCGTTGTAGAACCTCTCGGCGACTCCCTTCTGGAAGATCACGCCGTTGAACCCTCCTTTCTCGGCTAGGTCCATGACGAACGAGGGGTCGATGTTGGTGTCGTTGAAGTCGGTGGACGGACCATGCTCCAGCCCCTGGTCGTACGCCAGAAGCACGCTCCTCCCGTCCCTGAGGAACGGTGACATCCTCTCCTGTTTCATAGCCCGAGTTGCACTGTGGGATATTTAACAGTCATGGGGAGAGCCGACGCTGCCGTTTCATAAACAAGGAGAAGAGCGCCTCCGACCGCGGGCCGAGGGCGCCCACTGGTGCGTGTATGGTCCTATGGGAAGACCCCGAGTGTCTTGACTGCGTCGGCAACCCTGCCGACACCGACTATCATGGCACCCGTCCTCTCGTCGACGTTGTGCTTGACGCTCGCTGCGTGCACGTCACGGAATGCGCCTGTGATCTTGGTCTCGAGCATCTTGTTGACTTCTTCCTCGCTCCAGCTGATCCTTTCGAGGTTCTGTACCCACTCCAGGTAGCTCACTATGACGCCGCCCGAGTTGGCCAGGATGTCGGGGATCATGAAGACCTTGTTGGCATGCAGGATCTTGTCTGCCGCCGGGGTCGTCGGGCCGTTGGCGCATTCGGCAATGATCTTCGCCTTGACGCCCTTGGCCGTGTCTGGAAGGATGGAGTTCTCGAGTGCTGCAGGGCAGAGGATGTCCACGTCCGCCTGTAGGAGCTCCTTGTCGGATATCGTGTGGCTTCCGGGGAAGCCGACCACAGACCCGGTCTTCTCCTTGTAGGCGATGACTTTGCCCGCGTCCATTGGGGTCTTGCTCATGATTGAGCCCTTGGAGTCGCTCGCGGCCATCAGCTTCGACCCGTAGGTCTGGAGTATCTCCGCGTAGAAGGAGCCGGCGTTGCCGAACCCCTGCACAGCGAAGGTCGCCTTCTTCAGGTCGATCTTGTTGACCTTGGCAGCCTCGACAGTGCAGAACACTGCCCCTCTTCCCGTGGCCTTGTCTCTTCCCAGAGAGCCGCCCAGGGCTATCGGTTTGCCCGTGATGACTCCTGGCGACATGAACCCTTCAAGGGTGCTGTAGGTGTCGAGTATCCAGGCCATGGTCTGAGAGTTGGTGTAGACGTCCGGAGCGGGGATGTCCTTGTACGGGCCTATGATCGGCGCGATGGCAGCGGCGTACCTGCGGGTCATCCTCTCGTTCTCCCCCGGAGACATGTGCTTCGGGTCGCAGATGATGCCCCCCTTGGCGCCGCCATAGGGGATGTTGGCGACACTGGTCTTCCAGGTCATCCATGCCGCGAGTGCCTTGACTTCGTCAAGGGTCACGCCTGGGTGGTATCTGATTCCGCCCTTGAATGGCCCTCTCGCGTCGTTGTATTGCACCCTGTAGCCGGTGAAGACCCGAGTCTCCCGGTTGTCCATCTTAACAGGGAGTGACACGGTCAGCTGTCGCTTAGGGCTGGCGAGGATCTGGTGAATGCCTTCGTCAAGCTTCAGGTACTCGGCAGCGATCCGAAGCTGCTCGAGTGCGTTCTCGAATGGGTTAGGTTTTGGTTGGTCCA
>OCOJ01040392.1_pt2 | contig 21196 bp, 26 predicted proteins | sample 1539251 | NCBI WGS metagenome assembly OCOJ01 (sample SAMN01911457, study PRJEB22624) | soil metagenome | biome: Soil | place: Malaysia | collected 2012-04-30 | depth RA_metagenome m | reverse complement strand
AACCCCGAATGGCGGCAGAATGCCTTCTGGGCATGATGAACCGATTCGTCTTCCAGCAGATTCACTTTAGGCGTAGCTACAAACCTGCAGCGGCCGCTTCCTACCTATCCGACTTCTTCCTTCGAGCAATGGAGCCAACCTAGCAAGCTGGTGCGATCGTGTATGTCTAATCCCTGGAATCTACAACTTACAATAGTCGGCACGAACCACAAGCATGCACCCATCGATGTCCGCGAGCATCTCTGGTGCCGCGCGGACGCTATGCCAAGTCGACTGAAATCACTCGTAAATGGCGATATACGCGAGTCAGTAATCCTCTCGACATGTAACAGAACCGAAATCTACGCTCTCTCACTCCCTGGCGCCGAGACCTCTTCCATCCTCAAGATGGCGCTAAGCACTTGGAGCGGAATCGCGCCGGGCGACATCGAACAATACCTATTCGCATTTGTCGGTGAAGAGGCCGTACGTCATTTGATTCGTGTCGCTGCAGGTTTAGATTCGCTCGCCGTTGGTGAACAACAGATTCAGGATCAGGTAAGGCAGGCATCACGAGTTGCAGGCCGGGCGGGGACTGGCGGACGTTTTCTGTCCGAACTGTTCAAACATGCGGACAACGCCGCGAACAATATTAGAAGCCAGAGCGGCTTGGACGCGGAGCAGATCTCAGTTAGTTCAGCTGTCACGCTCATGCTGAGAAGATTGGCATCTGAGCGGAAGATTCGGACGATCCTACTCGTTGGCGCGGGTAAAATGATTTCCCTCGCCGCCGAAGACTTGGCCGACTTACCGGGCATTGAAGTTTGGGTGGCTAATCGAANCGGTCCAGAAAGCCAAGGACCTCGCGAGCCGAGTTAAAGGAACTGCAATCGATCTGACTGGGATCCCATCGGCGCTTAACAAAGCGGATGCAGTTTTAACATGCACCTCGTCAACCGACTACGTTATCGGAACTGAAGAATTGCGCAGCGCAGTCGAGAAAAGGCAGGACAAGCAACTCATCGTTATCGACCTTGCCGTGCCCAGGAACATAAACCCGGACGCAAAGCGTATCGCTGGAGTGCGGGTTTATGACATCGACGATTTGGCGCCTTTCGGCGAGGAACACAGGAAACTGTTCCAGCCTAGGCTGGAGGATGCGGAGCGGCTTGCGCTTGAGGAAACCAAGAACTTCTACGCGCGTGTACGCGCCTATGACGCTAATGACTTGCTGAGAGATTTGAGGAAGGTCGCCGAAGAAATTCGTGAGGCTGAGCTGTCCAGGGCGCTGAGAAAGCTCGGGGATGTTCCGAACCGCGAGAAAACGATTCTAGACCTCCTGACACGGAGAATTGTGAACAAACTGCTCTACGAGCCAACTCTCCGCCTCAAGGAACATGCTACAAATGGTGACGACGAGACCTATGAGGCCGTACTTCGCGAACTTTTCGACATAGGACGGCAAAACCAACAGTGACGCGGCAAATTCTCGTGGGCAGCAGAGGAAGCGCGCTCGCCCTAGCCCAAGCCAACGAAGTCGTCGGGGCTTTGCGAGAATACGCATCCCACTTTACCTACCAAGTGGTCGCAATCAAAACGAAAGGCGACCGGTTGCATNGAGTCGGCGGAGAGCACCGTCGAAGGAAAAGGTATGTTCACGAAGGAGATTGAGGATTCACTCCTGAGCGGTGATGTTCAGATAGCGATTCATAGCATGAAGGACCTTACTACTGACCTGCCGCCGGGGTTGACAATAGCCGCTGTTCCGCAACGCGGTGATCACAGGGACGCTCTAATTTCACGGAACAAACAGAAGTTCGACGAGTTACGTGGCCGAGCTAAGGTTGGTACGAGTAGCCCGAGGCGTAGAACGCAGCTACTTGCCGCAAGAAACGACCTGGAGGTCGTGGACATCCACGGGAATGTTGATACGCGGTTACGGAAACTGGACGGAGGAGGTTACGATGCGATTGTGGTTGCGGCGGCCGGCCTAAAGAGATTAGGCCTTGAGAAACGTGTCACGGAATTTCTTCCTACCAAGATAATTTTGCCCGCAATTGGGCAGGGGGCCTTAGCCATTGAAACTAGAAAAGAGGACCTTGAAACCATCAATCTCGTCTCACGTCTCGAAGACAAGTCAACGCGCAAAGCGGTTGATGCTGAGCGCGCTTTCGCTAGAAGGCTTGGCGCGAACTGTCGAACGCCGATCGCGGCGTACGCTCGGAAGCAAGACGGTACGCTTGTCATTGACGGGATGGTTTCATCGGCGGATGGCAGAATGCTGTTGAGAAGTCAACTGGTTTCGAGCGATTCGGAGCCTGAGAAGGTGGGGGAGGAATTGGCCGAATCACTGCTGCGGAAGGGTGCAAAGGTCGTCTTGGAGGCAGCATAATGCAAACGATGCCGCTCCAATCGCCGCTGGCTGGTGTCAGGGTCCTAGTCACACGCCCAAAAACAGAAAACCAGCCGCTATCAGGCAAACTTCGCGAGTTAGGGGCGATGGTTGTAGAGCTTCCAACAATCGAAGTTGTCCCCTCCGAGGACACGAGCCGTCTAGACCGAAGCATCGAGAAGCTTTCCGAATATGATTGGCTGATATTCACCAGTGTGCACGGGGTGTGTTTCTTTCATGATCGTTTATCGACGTTGGGGAAGCCTTCGTGGAAGCCTGATAGCGTTAAGATCGCCGCAATCGGCCCCGCGACGGCGACCGCACTGGAAAAGTTGGGCTGGAAACCTGATTATGTCCCGGATGAATTTCTCTCCGAACAAATCGCCCGGGGCCTAGGTGATGTGAGCGGAAGACGGGTCTTGCTCCCCAGAGCCGACATCGCATCCGAGAGGTTACCAGACCTGTTGCGGAAGCGGGGTGCTAGAGTTGAGGAGGTCGTGGCGTATAGAACCATCATTCCCGCCAGTCTCTCGTCAGATGTTGTGCAATCGATTTTCAAGCAAGGTTTGGACTTTGTGACTTTCACTAGCCCTTCGACGGTACGGAACCTTGCGCGCGCTGCGGAAACTAGCCTCGAAATTTTGCTGAAGGGGGTTAAGGTGGCCTGTATAGGCCCGGTGACCGCTGAAGCGGCGAAGGCCTTGGGGCTTCACGTCGACATAGTGGCAAGGAATCACACGATTGATGATCTTGTGGAGGCAATTGTAAATGAAAACAGAACTGTATGAAGTTCCGGGGAAGGTTAATCTTCTCCAACGGCTGCGAAGGTTGAGGAAACGAGAATCGCTTCGAGTATTACTGAGGGAGACCCGACTCTCTAGTTCCGACTTCATGTATCCAATCTTCGTTGACCAACGCCTATCTGCAGTAGAGGAGATTGCTTCGATGCCGGGCATTTATCGGCATGCGCTTTCGGGACTGAGTCGAGAGATCTCGGAAGTGGAGGAATTGAACATACCCGCTGTGTTGCTCTTCGGGCTTCCAAAACGCAAGGATGCGATGGGTAGCGAGGCGTACGCGGCCGACGGGATAGTGCAGCAGGCTGTGCGCGCGGTTAAGAAAGCTGCGCCTCAACTCACTGTCGCAACTGACGTCTGCCTCTGTCAGTACACAGACCACGGGCACTGTGGTGTCATCCGTGACGGCTCGGTAGACAACGACCAAAGTTTGGACTTACTTGCGCGAACTGCCGTTTCGCACGCGGAAGCTGGCGCTGACATAGTCGCGCCAAGCGCTATGATGGATGGGCAAGTTGGAGCTATTCGTCGGGCGCTCGACGAACGAGGATTTGATGAGACGTTGGTCATGGCTTATTCGGCGAAGTTCGCATCCGGGTTCTACGGCCCATTCCGGGAAGCGGCGGAATCCTCCCCACTCTGGGGAGATAGGCGAAGTTATCAAATGGATCCGCCGAACCGACGCGAGGCGATTCGGGAGATCGAATTGGACGTGCGGGAAGGCGCGGATATTGTTATGGTGAAACCCGCACTCAGCTACCTCGACATTATCCGAGAAGCCCGAACCCGGTTCCCCCTTCCCCTAGCCGCATACAACGTTAGCGGAGAATACTCGATGGTCAAAGCCGCGGGGCAGAAAGGCTGGTTGGACGAGAGGCGGGTGGCGCTTGAGGTGTTAACCTCGATAAAACGCGCGGGGGCGAATATCATAATCACATACTTCGCAAAGGATGCGGCTGGATGGTTGAAGGAGGCTAACCAATGAAAGCCCAGACTTCGGACTTTCCATCCGTGCAGGCTACCGGACGACAGTTCATCAAGTACACGTTCTTCAAAGTTGACTCGCAATGGCGGCGGCTCAGTGGCGAGGAGAAGGCATCCTCAAAGCGTGAGTTTGCAACGTTAGTGAATGACTTCACGAAACATAACTCTCTCAAAAGCTATTCACTCGTGGGCATTCGCGGAGATGCGGATTTCATGCTATGGACCATGGCGACTCAGCTTGAACAGTTTCAAGACTTAACATCACATCTACTATCCTCTGCGTTGGGAAAATACTTAGACATCCCGTATTCTTACTTGGCTATGACACGGAAGTCCGAATACTTGGGCGGACACCAACATGAGGGGCAGGAAGGCGACTCGTTAACTAGGACGCCGGTTGACTCGAAATACCTTTTCGTCTACCCGTTCATCAAGAAACGTGAATGGTACTTCCTCCGTCACGAAGAGCGAACTAAGATGNATGGCGCAACACTTCAAAATTGGACACAAGTACCCTTCGGTGCAGATTCACACAAGTTACTCATTCGGCTTAGACGATCAGGAATTCGTTTTGGCTTTTGAAACTGATCAGCCGGCGGATTTCTTGGAGCTGGTGATGGAGTTGAGAAGCAGTGAGGCAAGCCGCTATACCGAGCTTGAGACTCCTATCTTCACATGCATCAACACATCAATCGATGATATTCTGAGACTACTTGGCTAAGAAAGATCGCTTGTCTGTGACGTGCGTTGAAGATCGAAAAGTCGAGAGTTTCCTACGAAGAGGCGAAGAGAGTTCTCGTTGGCGGGGTAAACAGCCCGGTTCGGGCCTTCAAAGCTGTGGGCGGCACTCCACGCTTCATCAAGAAAGCTAAAGGCTCCAAAATACAGGATGTAGATGGCAACAGCTACATCGATTACGTATGCTGCTGGGGAGCGCTAATCCTAGGGTCAGCACCCCGGAAAGTGGTGGACGCGCTTCGACAGGCGATTGGCCGCGGAACCGCCTATGGAGCGCCAACAAAGCTTGAAACTCAACTGGCAACCCTAGTTATAGATGCCTTCCCTTCAATCCAGAAAGTTCGCTTTGTAAATTCCGGAACCGAGGCCACGATGTCGTCCTTACGCGCCGCGAGAGCCTACACCAAACGAACGAGGATTTTGAAGTTTGAAGGATGCTACCACGGACATTCAGACTCAATGCTCGTCAAAGGCGGTTCGGGTATGGCAACATTCGGCATCCCAGATTCGGCCGGAGTTACGAATGGTGCAACATCGGATACTATTGTCGCACCGTACAATGACCTCGACTCCGTGAAAAGGATCTTCGAAGAACACCACGATGAGGTTGCGGCAGTTATTGTTGAACCCATAGCCGCCAACATGGGGCTTGTCCCACCAAAAGCCGAATTCCTTCAAGGGTTAAGGNGACGTCACAAAAAAGTTTGGAGCGGTGCTGATCTTCGACGAGGTCATAACTGGGTTTCGGGCCTCGATTGGCGGAGCCCAGAAGCTGTACGGAATTCAGCCGGATCTAACCTGTTTAGGAAAGATCATTGGCGGTGGTCTACCTGTCGGCGCATACGGCGGAAAGGATGAAATCATGAGCTTAGTGGCACCAGTCGGCTCGGTCTACCAAGCCGGCACACTCTCTGGAAACCCGTTGGCCATGACCGCCGGGGTCGTGACGTTGAAGGAGATTAGGAAACGCGGGTTCTATGATAAGCTGGATGACACCTCGCGTGAGCTCGAGGAGGGTTTTCTGCACGTCGTGACGGGAGCTCGGGTCAACATGCGGTTGAATCGGGTTGGTTCAATGATCGGATTATTCTTCACAGATGAATCGGTCACGGACTACAAGACCGCGAAGTCTTCAAACACAACCACGTACACGGCGGTATTCAACTCCATGCTCGAACGCGGCATATACCTTCCTCCCTCGCCCTTCGAAACGATCTTCGTATCCGCAGCACACACAAAACGCGACATAGCGAGAACTGTAACGGCCGCGAAACTCGCTTTTCAAAAGCTGAGCACTGGAGCGAAGTGAAATTTGGAACATCGGCTCATTAGGGCATGTAGACGTCAATCTGTCGACGCAACCCCTGTCTGGTTCATGAGGCAAGCGGGGAGGTTCCTTCCGGAATACAGAAAGATCCGAGAGAAACATGAGGTCTTGGAGATCTGTAAGGATCCTGAGCTATGCGCTAAAGTTTCCACAATGCCCGTAGATGTTCTCGGCGTTGACGCAGCAATAATGTTTGCGGACATAATGCTCCCGCTTGAGGGCATGGGCGTCAAATTCAGAATCGAAGAAGGCATTGGCCCGGTAATCAAAACCCCGATCACCAGTCTGCATTCGGCAGAATTACTGGGCGAACTCGACCCGGAAAGCGACGTACCTTTCGTTCTCAATGCGATTGGAATAGCAAAGAAAATGTTGGATGGAAAGGCGCCTCTAATTGGTTTCTGTGGAGCGCCGTTTACGATCGCAAGCTACCTGATTGAGGGACGGCCGACGAGAGATTTCTCAAAAGTCAAAGCTCTCATGTACCGCGACACGAATATTTGGAGTGTATTGATGGAAAAGCTTGCCAATTCAATGGCTGCCTACTTACAGTCGCAAATAGCTGCGGGCGTTGATGTCATTCAGGTGTTCGATAGCTGGGTTGGGTGCCTTAGCCCGCGAGACTACCACAACTACGTGCTTCCATATTCTCAACGAATATTCAAGAAATTGGAGAAGTCGGGGGTGCCGAGAATTCACTTTGGAACTGGCACATCAAATTTCCTTGAGGAAATGAAAATGGCGGGNAATGAAAATGGCGGGAGGAGATGTATTCAGCGTTGACTGGAGGGTTCCCATCGACACGGCTTGGCAGCGGTTAGGCCATAATGTCGCAATCCAAGGAAACCTTGATCCGGCGGCACTCCTCGCCGATATTGAGCTTTTGAAATCATTTACCGCAGATATTCTGAGAAGAATAGGCGGAAGGAAGGGTCATATTTTCAACTTGGGGCACGGAATGTTGCCCGACGCTTCACCTGAAACGGTTACTGAACTCGTGAAGTTCATTCACCACTCAACTCAGCAACAATGAGGTAAGAGTCGTGACGGGCCCGGCTGTTCTGCTAATGGCATACGGCACACCAAATTCAATGGAAGAAATCGAACCTTACCTGACAGACATCAGAAGAGGCCGCAAACCGAGCCCCGAAGCAGTCTGCGAGTTGAGGAATCGGTACGTGAAGATCGGNGTACGTGAAGATCGGAGGAAGGTCGCCTCTGCTCGATATAACTAGAGCACAAGCCCTAGCCTTAGAGAACCACCTGGCATCAGAGGGGCTTGAAACTCGGGTTTACATTGGAATGAAGCACTGGCACCCGTACATACGAGAAGTTATTCCGCAAATTCTCCACGACGGATATGATCGTGTAATCGGCCTTGTTCTAGCACCTCATTATTCGCAAATGAGCATCGGGGGATACAAGCGGGCACTAGGGGAGGCGGCGTCGAGTTCAGAAGTGTTGAAGGTGGATTTTGTCGACAGCTGGTACGATCACCCGCTCTTTCACCGCGCGGTGCAAGAGAAGATACAGAGTGCCCTCGGACGGTTTGAAGCACCGGAGATGGTTGAGTTGCTCTTCACGGCGCATAGCCTCCCCGAATACATACTAACCAATAACGACCCGTACCCTTCTCAGCTCAGGAGTTCATGCAATTCAGTGGCAGACTTGATGGGGCGAAAGGAATGGTCCTTCGCGTTCCAGAGCGCGGGACAGACGGAAGACAAATGGCTGGGCCCGGACCTGATAGATTACCTACGTGACCTGGAATCTCCTCGCGGCCAGGCAGGTGTTCTTGTAGTACCGATTGGTTTTGTGGCGGATCATCTTGAGATACTCTATGACATCGACGTTGAGGCCCACGAATTTGCTCAGCGCGTTGGCTTGAACTTGAAACGAACGGAGTCCCTTAACGCAAGTCCTACGCTTATTGCGGCTTTGGCGAACATTGTTCGTAAACGAGTGGAATGAACCTATTCAGCGGGGCTTCAGATTAGCTCATTCGAATAGTGATCCAATAGTCTCCGGTGTTTCCGAGTATCATGCTGCGGCTACCGTTCACCGGCCATGTGTAGTATGAACTCCAAGTGGCTATGCCGTATGCGGTTGCGGTGAGTGTGGAGATTGGCGTTGTGGTTCGAATGGAAATTGCGACTTCTCCGCCGTACGGGCTAGAGGCCACACCTACTAAACTTCCAAAAGAGTCGTATAGTGAAACTTGGGTTATGCTTAGGCTGCAGGAGTAGGCGAAAAAGTCAACGTGAACCGTATAGGTGAAAATCGTGGCTTGGGCTGCAACCGTTGATGTGAATGTGTAAGCCGCTAGAATTGCTAATGTTAGGGCAATTGCGCTCGCTCTCATATGTAATCACACTGTTGTGAACTATTCCGTCATGGTTGTAGGGAAACGACTCCCCCGGCGTAATACCAGTGGGCATTCATATCTAGTTGGAGGCTCTGGCTGGAGTAACCGGGCGCGGAGAACGTGATGGTGCCAGAGTTTGTGTAGGGATAAGAAATTGACCAAGAACCGTCCGCGGCCGTAGTGGCTGCCTGTTGGTTGAAACATTGGTTCACTGTTACCGTCGCGGCGATCGGTTCTCCGGTTGTAGCGCTGTACACGTAACCGTAGAGTATTCGGGATTGCGCGCTGACTAACGGATACCGTTGTGACGCGAGAACTAGGATGAGTACGCCCAAGAGGAGGAGTGGCCATCTACTTCTCTGCATGTGGGCTTCCCAAGATTCAATTGGCGACTTCGGGCTATAAACATGGCCGGGCAATTACCGCGCTCGTCGTCTTTTCACGAGCACCGTGCCGACTACTGCGACGACCATAATTCCGGCGAGCGTAAACCAAATCACATCACTCGTCTCCTGAACACTTGCGCCAGGAACGCTCAACCCGAACACGCCTTGTTGAGTGCCTTGCGAACCGTAGGCGGTCAGGTAAACGATTTTGATGAGAAGGTCGACTTGTGGCATGCCGTTTGTGACGTTTGCAGCTTGAATCTTCGGCGGCATCGTCAAGTCGAATGTCCAGATTGCCGATTGAAGGTAACCGAGGTTGAAATTACCCAAAGACTCGGAATGAACGTTCTCCCAGGTACCGTTTAGCTTAGGATCGAGGTATGCGTCCCCTTGTTGCAAGTAGACCTCGGACGGTGCAACGTTCAAGATTTCCATTTTCAATTTAGTCGTCTCTCCCGTGGGCGTAATGTATTGGCCTGCCCCTCGGCCGATCAGAGCAAGCGAGAGTTGTGGGTTGGCCTGAGCAAACACGTGAGGTAATCTGGCTACGGGGATGAAGATGATTAGTATCAGAATATGACTCCAAGTCACCATGGGAATCTGTATCCGCATTAGGTTGATGCACCGAGTATTTACGATTCTGGACCCCATTCCCGTTAATTTTGAGGTCTGGCGAGTTCAGGGCCATATAGTATTGTTGATTGTAACCGGTCCGGCCACGAAAGTCGGACAATAGGCAGATCGAAATTCAGATTCGACCGCACTCGTCGAAATTCTTTCAATTCTTCACTTACGTTCGACTCGCTAAACCATGGGCGAAAATCTCACTAATCTTTTTACTTGACCGCGAGGAATTGACTTAATGATGGTTATGGGTCTGCGAAGGGGTTTTGAAAGATCTCTGGCGATTGCTTTCCTTATGCTCACAGTAACGCTCGTGGTTGGAGGCGCATTCGTGAGCGCACAATTTCAGTCCCCACCCTATCCATTCCCGCCAACTTTTCCCGTAAACAACTTCGATTTCACTCTCACCGCTAGCGAGACGCTAGTCAAGATTCAACCGGGAGAGACAGGGGGATTAGTTGTCTGGGTTAATCTATACTGCCCGAACTCAACGACAACGATCAAATGCGATTCGACTGTCCTTCATACGGTGACATTGACCATTTCGGGTTGCCCTGGCGGGGCTTACTGCATACTCGACAGGCAAACGGTCTTGGTTCCCCCGCTGTACCAGGCTGGGAGTAACCTGATCATTTACACGTTCTCAACTACCACGCCCAGCGGCGTATCAACGATAACCGTCACTGGAACCAATCAATTCGGTGTCAGCCACTCAACAGATTTCGGTGTAGCAATCTGCTACTGCTGAACACTCACATCATCTCGCCGTAACGGTATCCGATTTCTTCCCTCACGTAGCTGCGCCGCTCGCTCATTCAGCCTACGGCGTAGATGTGAGCTTCTACCCCCCCAGCCTAGTACTGCTGGGTTAGCTCGTATTCAATGGGGTTCGAGGGCGCCTGGCTGTAAACCAACGTTGTAGGTGAAGTTGGTTTAATCGATGCTAAAGTGGACGTTGCGAGAGAAGCGGCGCTAGAGAAATCTAGGACTTGACCAAGTGTGACTCGGATTTGGAAAGTTGAAACTTGCGAGGGAAGTGTAAGATAGAAGGGTACGACTTGAAACCCACCTGAACCGTTGGCGGGCAGGTAAACCTGAGCGTTGGCGATGTCCGAGTAAGGGCCTCCATACGCTGTAGATACTACTGCGTTGAGTGCGTGGATCGTTACCACAACCGTGATGCTTGAGATTCCTGTATTCCTAAGGCGAACGTGGGTGAAGTCGATGGTCGGAAGTCTGGTTCGGGACATTGCAATGAGTTGGTAGGATTGTACGGGTAAGGGTACGTCACTTGAGCCGCCAAACGTAAACTCTACTGCTGGACCGTAAAAAAGACCGTAAGCCAAGAAGCTAACGACTATGGCCGCAATGACGAGCAATATCAGTAAAACGGCCAGTTTGTGTTTAGTAAAGAATTCTGTCTTCTTCCTGTTTCTTTTGCGTCTGGGTTTCGGCAACTAGGCTCTTTCCTAACTTCCCGGACTGATCCAAGTATTTCATTTGAGGCTTGTAATGGTTTCGCGCACACATCAAACAGTTTTCTATGGCAAAACCTCTCGTAATGGTCCCGGGACGGTTAGAGTTCAGTCATTTCTGTAGCAATCCGCTTGGGGAAAGGCTTAACAAATAACCCGCCTTGGTTAAAATATGGCTACTCAAGCGACTTTAGATAACGTTCTGAAACGAGTGAAGGACGAGAAGATTAACTTAATCAAATTTCAATGGCTCGGCAACGATTTGATTCCCCGGGCTATGGTTTCGCACGCCGATTTCCTTCGGGACCACATGAGAGATGGGATTGGTATCCCCATGGCTCTGCAATGCTTCAACGTCCTCGACAAGGTGGCCTACGAAGGCTCATGGGGCTCAGAAGCTCCGGAACTCAAGATCATGCCAGACCCTACGACGTTCTCAGCACTTCCTTACGCACCCGGAAGTGCGCGGATGATCAGTGAACTTTGGGGTGAAGATTTGAAACCCCACCCAACCGATCCGAGGTCTTTCCTCCGGAGAGTGATCGCTAAGGCTCAGGGTATGGGATATTCGCCTATGGTTTCATGCGAGACTGAGTTCTATGTTCTACACCATGGGGACGGAGGAAACGTGACCCCCTATGTCAACACTAAGTTCGCTACCAGCCATGGTTACGACCTCTACAACGACTACGTTCAGGAAATGGTCGCAAATCTCTCGACGATGGGAATCCATCTAGAGCGGTTGAAGAAAGAGTACGGGCATGCACAAATCGAACCGAGTCTCAGGTACACCGATGCGTTAGGTGCAGCGGATGCTTTCGTGGCGCTGAAGGACGTTGCGAAGGGCGTCGCTGCGAAGCGCGGCGTGTTCGCCTCGTTCATGCCTAAACCCTATGCAGGTCTTCCCGGAAGCGGATGCCACATACACCTCAGCCTGTTCGACTTGAGTAAGCGTAATGTCTTCTTCGACGCGAATGACAAGAGGGGCTGCAAGATGAGTAACGTTGGGTATGAATTTGTCGGCGGGGTCCTGAAGCATATGAATGGTATTTCCATTTTCGGTGCCCCGCTTTCCAATTCTTACAAGCGTTTGTTGCCTGGTAGCTGGGCCCCTGCTCATGTGTGCTATGGTTATGATCATCGCGGCGCTGCCATTCGGATTCCATCAATCTCCCCACATTCTGACGGGTCTGGGGAGAGGGTGGAATGGCGAGTTCCAGATCCCTCGTGCAATCCGTACTACGCAGTTGGAAGCTTGTTGGCGGCCGGGCTTGATGGGATAGAGACGAAAATAGACCCTGGTGAACCGTTAAGAGAAGACCCAGCCCGATTCAGCGAGCAGGAACTTGAACGTAGAGGAATAGCGTGGCTCCCGCGAACGGTAGGCGAAGCCATAGCCGAAGCGAAGAAAGACCCGTTCGTCAAGGAAACCCTAGGAGAAATGGCCTTCCGAGAGTACATCAAGGTCAGGGAGTCAGAGTGGCGAGATTACCGTGAACAGGTTACGCTGTGGGAAGTCGAAAATTACCTGACTTCTCTATGATCTGACCAGACCGGCGATAAGCGATAACAGAAAGTGCAACGATTCAAGTGTTGGTTGCGAATTTCCGAATCCGCTCCAAGGCAATCTTCAGATCGTTCTCGTTAACGGCGAACGAGATTCGTATGAAGCTTTCTCCGGCTTCACCGAACAGCGTACCCGGGAGCACACCCACCCGCTCGCACTCCAATAATTGACGTGTGAAATCCACGCTCGACATCTTCTTGGCGGAGATGTCGACCCAAGTGTAAAAGGCACCCTGGGGCGGAAACGCTTTGATCCCCTGAGCCATTGCGAGCATATCCAGCACAACCTTCCTTCTACCGCTGAACCGGTCAACCATTTTCTTTATCGCGCCCTCCATTCTTTGGTCCCTTAAAGCGGCGTATGCCGCTTCCTGTGACACGGAGCTCGGGCAAACCAGAATGTATCCGTTCAAAGCGACTATCTTCTCCACGATTTCGGGTGGCCCGGCTAGATATCCAACTCTCCACCCAGTCATTGCATATGCTTTCGAGAAGCCGTTGCTCGTGATGGTGCGTCCTTTGAACGCGGCCATTGAAGCCGGGCTCACGTGCGTGTGGCCTGGGTAGATTATCTTCTCATAGACCTCATCGGAAATAACGGTTAGATTATGCTTCTCAGCGATTTCCCCTAAAGCCTTGAGGTTCTCCTTCGAGAGAATCATTCCAGTCGGGTTGCTCGGGCTATTCAATATCATTACTCGCGTTCTCTTGTTGACTCGCTTTTTCACTTCAAGAGCGTCCAGGGATGGGTTGTCACCTAAAGTTACGGGAACTCGGACAGGTTTTGCTCCACAGAGCTCGATGAGAGTGGTGTAATGGAACCATGCGGGGTCCGGGACGATAACTTCCTCCCCTGGGTCAACTAAGGCGAGAAGTGTAAGGAAAATCCCTGAAGACGATCCCGGAGTGATCAGCACCTCAGTCTCTGGATCACAATTGATTTTGTTATCCCGACGGAGTTTGTTGGCCACCGCAACTCGAAGATGATCAAATCCCGCGGCAGGACTGTAGTGTGTCGCGCCTCGGTCGATAGCCTCCTTGGCGGCCTGGCGAACAAAATCCGGTGTATCGAAATCTGGCTCCCCAACGCTTAGACGAATGACGTCTTGTGGCAGCTTCAGCGCCAGCCTGAAAGGTTCCGGGGAAACCGCGCTTACGCGGTGAGCCATTGTCTCTTCTAAGAGTCTCGTCCCCGGAATTAGCTTCGTAGCCCTCTATTAGTAGCCTATGGCCTCTTCCCTGTGGAGCAGGTCCGATAAGAGTTGAGTACCTTGCCCAGGTTGGGTTCAATTCGGGCCCGTGTCCCAGCATCAAGTGCAAACATGGGTCCCGGCTTCGATGTTTTCGCAATAGCCTTGGAATCGCCGCGTATTGAAGTGAAGTTTACTGCTACCCTTGATGGATCGAGGAGGATAATTGCCGAGGGTATTCATGCGGCCGAGATAAACACAGATCCGAACTTGAATGCTGCCGGCAAAGCCCTTTCGGTTCTCACCCATCAATTCGGCAAACCTGACGGCTATGTTCTTCGAATAAAAGCTGACATACCGCCGAGGAAAGGCCTAGGCCTTTCGGGAGCTGAAGCGGTTGCAGCCGTCCTGTGCTCGGCCCGACATTTCAATCTCGGATTGAACCGCCTAGACGTAGTCAAGGCGGCCGCGGAAGCTGAACCGTCGCATCATATGGACAACGTCTCCGCATCCGCCCTGGGGGGTTTTAACATTGTCAATAAAGATCCGATGACTGAAAATGGTTTAATCGTCACACTGCCCCCACCTAAGGATCTCGGACTAGCGGTCTTGGTTCCTCACATTGAAAAATCGTCAACTGAGGCAACCCGTCAACTGATACCTTCTCAAATCCAAATTGCGGAACATATCCGCTCCACGGCTTATGCGGCCCGAATCTCTGCGGCATTCGCTCAGGGAAACGTGAGCGGGATTATAGAAGCACTTCCATGGGACGGGATTGTGGAGCCCGCGCGTGCCGAGGGTGGCGCCTACGGCAGAGGAATTGATTCAAGCTTCTTGTTAGAGGAAAAAAAGATTCTACTTGACAAATTCCGTGTTGCGGAAACAATCAGTGGAGCCGGGCCTTCACGCGTGCTCTGGTACAGTCTCTCCGAAGACGTCAAGCAACGCCGAAAAGACAAGATGGGAACAATTCAACCCGCTATCGCCTTAGTGACGGATAGATTGAAATCGTTAGGGCATGAGGTTCAAAAAGTCTTCACCACGAAACCATCCTCAAATGGTGCAGCAATCGTATAGGTTCGATAAGTGAAAACGAGAATGAAACGAGGCACCGCTCATTTCCTAGAATGTATATCATGTTTGAGTCGGTTCAAACCTACACAAGCCTACTTGTGCACAAAATGCGGCGACCTACTACAAATCAGATACAGCTACCCGTCACTGAAGCGCCGCTTCAGAGTTTCATTAGCCGAGGGAGGGGCTCTAAGTGTTTGGCGATATCACGAGCTTCTACCCGTCTCGGATCAAATCGCTGTGACGCTCGGTGAGGGCGGGACGGGCTTACCGAGATCAATGAGGCTCGCCCAGGACTTGGGGCTTCAAGAGGTCTACTTCAAGAACGAGGGACAGAACCCGACGGGTTCCTTCAAAGACAGGGGCATGACGGTGGCGGTGACAAGAGCGGTCGAGCTTGGCCGTAAAACGGTACTATGCGCATCTACGGGGAACACGTCTGCTTCGATGGCCGCATACGCCGCCCGGGCTGGTCTGAAGGCTATCGTGCTCATTCCCCGCGGGAAAATTGCTAAGGGAAAGCTGCTACAAGCAATAGTCCACGGNCGCGAGGATTCAGGAAGTGAACGGAAACTTCGACAGAGCGCTCGAGAAGGCTCAAGCGATGGCGCGGAGTGGTAAAGTCTACCTTGCAAACTCATTGAACCCTTATCGAATTGAAGGCCAGAAGACCTTGGCTTTCGAGATCTGGGAACAACTCCGGAAAATTCCCGACGTGGTCATCGTTCCTGTAGGTAACGCTGGCAACATCAGTGCAATCTGGAAGGGGTTCTGCGAACTGAAGAAGCTTAGAATAACTAATCGCACGCCAAGAATGGTGGGGGTGCAAGCCGCTGGCGCGGCTCCAATCGCAGAAGCCTACGCGAAGGGTGCCAGCATGATATTTCCCTGGCCTCGGCCTGAGACTGCCGCGACTGCAATCCGAATCGGTGCTCCAGCAAGCTGGAAGAAAGCCTTGAGAGCGGTGAGAGAGTCGGGGGGCGCAATGGTAACGGCGTCCGATGATGAAATCCTCCAAGCCCAGCGTCTGCTAGCAAATCATGAAGGAATCTTCGCGGAACCAGCAAGCTCAGCATCCATCGCTGGACTAGCTAAAGCGTCGAGATCGAAGCTATTTGCCCGTCACGAATCCATAGTTTGCGTTATAACGGGGCACGGCCTGAAGGATCCGTCCATCGCTCGCACATGATGAACAGGTAGAATCGGAGTCGGGCTAGAGGTCTCGAAAGTACTACGCTCACACTACGCTCATACTCTCCACGGAGACTAAGCGAGTCACCCGTGCGCTCTACATGATCGCATGCTCATCGATGTACATTGTTGTTAGGCTGGCTGCAAACACATCTGTATCCTTCTGGGTTGCCTTGCCTCCCGGCGACGCGAAAGCGTTCTTCATCCCGGCAGAGTCATCGAACCATAACTCCACGACGCCGTTGTAGTCCGGCTCCCTATTAGGTGGTCGCTTAACGAGATTCACAACATATTTTCGTAGGCCGGGCATTTTCTTGGCTATGGGTGCGTGATTTTCCAACCAGTATTTGGCGAACTCTTCGTCCGTGAGTGCTGGTTTCTTCTTTATCAGAATCATCATCTTGAACATGGCGTCCACGCCTCTAAACCGTTAGATGGACAGTTATGAATTAACGGTTATGGGGCGCAGAGCATATGTACGCAAGCATCCGAACCCTACGGACGTTTTGTTAGAGACGACCTTGCAGGGCTGTTCGGCGGGCTCTTTGGAACTCGGGTCCAGTGTATTGAGACGCGTTGCATCGCAAAATTGACGAGTTCTGCAACTGCTCCATCGGGGCCGAAGAGAACTAGAACTTGAGCCTCCAATCCCCAGATTTCATTTACGAATCATTCCGAGCAAGCAATATGTTATGACGCCAGCAGGCTTCAATGGCTTATCAACGCATCTGGCCGTTCTTACTGGCGATCAAGAACTGGCCCCCGCGTTTCGAGAAGAGATGTTGGGCTTCTTCGGGGACACCAACTTGGCGCGCGTAGTCTTGCAGGTTCGGGCGTTCGACTCGCGCATGGGCGAATCCGACGCCACGCGCGAGTTTCTCAAGCTCATCGTCTTCATAGAATGTTAGGCGGGAGGCAACGGGTTCCGGGGCGGCGGGAGTTCCGCGTAACTCCTTTGAACCAGTAAAGATCACAAGCCGGCCGTGCGTATTTAACACGCGATCGATTTCAGACAGCACTGCTGCGGGGTCTGGTAGGAAGTTGAAAACTCCAGTCATGACGGCGCAGGTAAACGTGGCATCGGGGTATGGTAGTCGATCCGCTTCGGCTTCAAGAATGATCAGGCGTTTTTGATCTATTGCTTCGCGGTTGACCTCGCTAGCAAGCTTCACCATTTCGAAACTGTGATCGATGGCTGCTGCTCTACAACCACTTCGCAAGGCGTCTTTGAGGAATGCACCGCCACCGCATCCCACCTCCAACAGGTAATCAGTCGGGCGAAGTTGGAGAATGTTTAGTATGGCTAGAAAGTTTGGTCTATGGTATAGTGGGTCCTTGTAGGTGNGCACGGGCTCTGGCGCCCGACGGCCGCCTGGCATTACGATCGGTGATCCAATCACCGAATCGAGCCGACTCCATCGTCTGAATGAGTGGAGCCACGACTTCCCCGGCAAACCATCCGGTTAACTCATTGCCACGATCATCGAAGGAACGGCTCCATTCACGATGGTCAAGTGTGACGCGAGTTCCCTCTTTGAGAGGCTCGAAACGTAGCTCTATCACACTTGGTTTTGATTCTTTCTTCCAATCCGGTGCTGCCCACTCCAACAAGATTCTATTCCCGGGCTGCCAAGCTAGGATGCGCCCAATCTCCCGGCCGCCTTCGACGAGGCGCCCATTCGGTCCAGTGAGGAATGTTATTCCGCGAGTTGCCAAGGCTGATACCAGTTCTTCGACCATCGTATCAAATGCAGGATTAGGTTCCAACTCTAGGATGATTCCGACATTGACTCCCATCTTATCACTTCTGTCTTCGTAACTTCGAATTGGTTCATCGAATGTGGGGTATGGTGAGTCGGGTTGATTATAAAAGAGACAGAACGCTCTTATCCCTCTTACAGCGGACTACGTCTAAGGCGCGAACATTCAAGCAACGCGGGAGAATTGAGCCTGAACTCAGGAGATATCGAGCATGAATTGTGATAGGTGCGGAACCGAACTTCCGGAGGATGCCAATTACTGCTTCAAATGTGGTAGGCGAGTTGCCGGAAGGTTCGTGGAAGAGTTCTCAATCCACTCAGACGAACTTGTCAAGAGGGTTAAGGAGCTGTTGCACGAGGGTAATGTAAGGAGAATCATCGTCAGGGACGATGAAGGGCATGTTCTCCTTGAGGTGCCGGTCACTGCGGGATTGGTCGGAGTCGTACTTGCCCCTTGGCTTGCGGCGGTCGGGGCTATTGCTGCACTAGTCACGCGGTGCAGGTTATCCGTTGAGAGAAGGGCAGACATTCAAACCTAAGGAAGTTACGCAAGAACGATTGGCTTTGGTTCTTCCTCTAGCTTAAGCCATATCAAGCAGCCAATTATCACGGCGAGAATCATCGTCGCCATCAAGGGTGCCTTCGGAGAGACATTATCCCAGAGCCATCCTCCCAGCAGGGGCGAGGCGGCAGATGCTATTCCGGATACAAGACTCATCGTACCCAACGTTTGACCAAATTTTTCGCGCCCGAAGTGTTCAATTGCATATGCGTTGAGGGCGGGGACCCAGAGGCTGTAGACTAGCCCCCAAAATATTGCCGCGAAATAAGCGAACCCTATGCTTGTGCCTAGGAGTAGCGGCAGGTATGCGCCAACCGCGCTCCATTCACTGAGGGCGAGGAACGGTCGCCGTCCAATCTTGTCAAGTCTCGGTCCTAGTGTTAATCCTGTCAATGCGGGTACGGCGGTGGAAATGGCTATAGTGATACCCAGCTGCTCTTGCGTGGCGTTCATCACCTTAAACACGTACAAGGTCCAGAATGGATACGAGATGCGCCAAGCCGCGGCGTCCATCGTCACAAAGAGGATAATCATCATTAACCGTCGGTCCGTATTCGGGAACAGTTTCATCGCACTCCTCTTGGTCACGCTTCCTTTGTTCGTAGGCGCAGGCCTGTAACCGAGAAGAGCTAGCAACAGGGCACCCAGAATGATCGCGGCTGAGCTTTGAAAAATCAAGCTTGGCGGAATGTCAAGGTTTGTCGCGACGTAACCCCCGATTAGGGGCGAAACGCTTGCAGCCGTTTGCGTCGCGCCCAAATCGAGGCTGAACACTCTACCCAACCTATCGGTCCGCTCCACATCACCCAACGCAGCAGTAGTCGCCGTGCTCCGAACGGCTTGATCCAACGAGACTAACACCATACCTGAACCCAAGAGGAACCATTCGCTGGCGTAAGAGTACGAAACATATCCAAGAAGCGTCACGAGCCCGCCCAGAAGGATGAAGAGTTTCTTGCCGGCGCGATCCATTAGAATCCCGGCTGGCAGCCGCAAAAACGTCATCCCTAGAACACCGACCGTTTGCGCTTGGCCAACAAACGTCAAGCTCACTCCCACCGCAAAGACCAGCGGGGCAACAGAGGGAGAGCTAAGACCAACCGCAAATCCGAATATAACGTCAACCAGAATCAGAATAAGGATCTGATCAATTCGAGTGCTCAGCCCTCGAGTCAATTCTGGTCGAACTCAGTAGCAAGACGTAGGGATTCATAACGAATTGTCTTCCTTGCCGAATATGATTCTCAATAATGTGCTCAGAATCCACCTAATGGAGCTGAAGAATGACATTCAATTACTGGGGCGTCTAAGCATACGTGAAGCGAAATGCTTGACATAAAATTCGTTCGTGAGAACCCAGACCTGGTCAAAGAGAATCTCAAACGAAGGGGTGAGGAGGATAAGGTTGCTTGGGTCGACGAGCTGCTTGCGAACGACGCGGATTGGCGGAGTATTCAGTCTGACGCTAACAACCTGCGAGCTAAACGAAACAAGATAACTGAACAGGTCGCCCAGCTCCGTAAGAAAGGTGAAGACGCTTCCAAGTTAATGAAGGAAGCCGAGCAGATTCCAGAGCAAATCAAAAGCCTCGAAAAGAATACTGCAGAGCTGGAAGGGAAGATAACGAACACCCTCATGCTCCTGCCCAACATAATGCATGAGAGCGTACCCTACGGCAAAGACGACNAAGGATAACCAAGAGGCGAAGAAGTGGGGAGCACAACCGAAGTTTCCATTCCAACCAAAAGACCACATCGATCTAGCAACCGGCCTAGGCCTCATTGATATGGAGCGGGCCGCGAAGGTCGCCGGCGCGAGGTTCTACTACCTCAGAGGTGACCTGGTCAAGCTCAACCACGCGTTAATCATGCTCGCTTTAACTTTCCTGGAAGAGAAGGGTTACCGCTTGACCCTACCCCCGTACCTTCTACGAAGGGAGGCAGTCGGTGGAGCAGTTGCGCTCTCGGACTTTGGGGACGTCCTCTACAAGATTGACGGTGAGGACCTATACCTGCTTGCAACATCAGAACACGCGTTGCTTGCTCAACATATGGGTGAGATTATGGACGGTAAATCCCTACCCCTCAAGTATGCTGGCGTTAGCCCCTGCTTCAGAAAGGAGGCTGGAGCTCACGGGCGTGACACGAAGGGAATCTTCCGCACGCATCAATTCGAGAAAGTTGAACAATTCGTATTCTGCAAACCCGAGCAATCATGGGAAGAGCATGAGAAACTGCTATCCTACGCGGAAGAATTCGTACAGATGCTAAAGCTCCCGTACCGAGTCGTCAATGTCTGCACGGGCGACCTGGGAACCGTAGCAGCTAAGAAGTACGATTTAGAGGCTTGGTTGCCAGGACAGGCACAGTACCGGGAAATAATCTCCTGCAGCAACTGCACGTCGTACCAAGCCGTTCGATCTAAGATTAGGTTCCGGGACAAACCCGATGAGCCAACGAAATGGGTTCACACACTTAACAGCACTCTCTGCGCCACAGAACGCACCCTCGTAGCCATTTTAGAAAATTACCAGAACGAGGACGGTTCGATTACGGTACCCGAAACGCTGCAAGTGTATTTGCGAGGGGCTACGAAGATTAGGCCCGTCAAGTCGTAGAAAACGGTATAAGCCGTGCCCTGCACGTCCAAACGACCAGTCAATGGCTAGGTTAGCGCAACGGATCGAACAGATTCACACGTCTCCGATCCGCCGAGTCGCTGCGCTCCTGGACGAGGCTCGATCGCGTAGCGACATAATCTCATTCGGCGGCGGCGCGCCCAGC
>OCOJ01055176.1_pt3 | contig 21207 bp, 21 predicted proteins | sample 1539251 | NCBI WGS metagenome assembly OCOJ01 (sample SAMN01911457, study PRJEB22624) | soil metagenome | biome: Soil | place: Malaysia | collected 2012-04-30 | depth RA_metagenome m | reverse complement strand
CCTCCCTGCGTCTCTGGCTCACGCACTTCAATCCCGCTAGGGGGATACGATGTGAGTAGGCTCTTCCACATTTTCCCCTAGTTTGCCTGCCGAACTGGATTAGTTATACTTACCGACTGCTCGTTTTCAGATTCTTCGTTCAAGTCGGCCAAGGATTGACGCAAAGGGGTAGCGGCTAAGGGAGCGAGGGAATCCGGCCGGTTTGAATTTCAAACGGCCGCCGCAAATCGGAAAAGCGCAATCGTGCAAAGCGAAAAACACCTGACAACGCTAAATCAGGGAAAAGATGAGGTAGTGGTCGTCGGCGGCTCGGCCGCGGGCTTGTATACGGCAGCTACCGTGGCCCGGGGTGGGCGCCCGGTGCGCGTATTGGAATCGAAACCAGGGTTCGAGCCTGCGGCGCGAACCCTGATCGTCACAGAGCACTTCCGCAGTCAACTGGGCGCCTGTGCGACCGAAAGCATTGTCAACGAAATCCGCCGCTTCGAGCTGTTCACGGATGGGCGCTCGGCCACGATTGCACTAACGAGGCCGGATCTCATCATCGAGCGCTCCCGATTGTTGCCGGCCCTGGCGCGCAGCGCGCAGCAGGCTGGGGCAACGCTTTCCTTTGGCACGCGATTTCTTGGAGTCACTTCCTACGGTCGCGGCTTGCGTCTCGAAATCGACTCCGCTGGCCGGCGGGAAGAACTGCACGCAGAGAGCGTCGTTGGCGCGGATGGTGCCGCCAGCCGGGTGGCGCGCGCCGCCGGCTGGCCTCCTATTGAAACCGTTCCGCTGGTCCAAGCCATCGTGCCCTTGCCAAAGAATTATCCGCAAGATACCACCCGCGTCTGGTTCGTCCCCGACGATACGCCTTATTTCTACTGGCTCATCCCCGAATCAGCGGAGCGTGGCGCTTTGGGGATCATCGGCGAAGACGGCCGGGACACAAAGCGATGCCTCGTTCGCTTCCTGCAGAAAAAGCAGTTGGAGCCACTCGAGTGGCAGGGCGCCCGCATTCCGGTTTACCGCGGATGGGTGCCGGTGCGGCGACGGCTCGGCAATGGCCACGTATATCTGGTGGGTGACGCTGCCGCGCAAGTAAAAGTCTCCACGGTTGGCGGGATCGTGACCGGCTTGCGAGGAGCTTTGGGAGTAGGACAGGCTATATTGCAGAAAGGCCGGAGCCGGGAACTGGCTGCATTGCGCCGCGAACTCGCCACGCACTGGCTCATCCGCCGCGCGTTGCACTACTTTCAGCAAAAGGATTATTCCCAACTCGTGGATCTCCTCGACAACTCCGCGCGCCAATCCCTCGGGGAAATTAACCGCGATGAGTCCACGCGCCTCCTTTGGAATGTCGTTCGCCGCCAGCCCCGCCTCGTTCTCCTCGGCCTGCGCGGACTGCTCATGGGCCGCGGGTTCAAACGCTAGAGACTTCGGCTCACCCGCCGGCAGTGGCTCACAGTAAATGCTCACCACCACCGCGCGGAATGATTTTGTTAGATTTGGAAATTCGGTCACAATAGAGTGTTTCCATTTTGCTCGCGAGCGCACTAGCATGCGTTTCGAAGCGGCTCCCTAGGAGACTCGAACTTGCGTGTTTCGGTAGTTGGCTGTGGCTACGTTGGATTAGTGACAGGCGCGTGTCTCGCGGCCGCGGGACACGACGTGACCTGCACCGATATCGACGCAGAGCGAATCGCCTGCCTGAATGATGGGGGTGTGCCCATCTTCGAGCGCCACTTGGAAGAAATCCTTGCTGCTGCGCGCAAAGCTGGCCGCATTTCTTACACCGCGGATGCCGGCGAAGCCATCCGCGCCGGCGACGCCATTTTTATCTGCGTGGGAACACCGCCCAAAGAGAGCGGGGAGGCGGACTTGTCAGCCATCGACCATGTCGCCCGCCAGATTGCTTCGGAAGCCCGCTCCCCGAAGCTGGTAATTGAGAAAAGTACGGTTCCCGCACGCACTGGTTTCGAATTGCAGCGCGCGCTCGCCGCATACAGCAGGGGCGGGAAGATTGCCTTTCAGGTGGCTTCGAATCCCGAGTTTTTGCGCGAAGGCACAGCCGTCGAAGACTTCTTTCATCCCGATCGCATTGTGGTTGGCGTTGAAGAGGAAGTCGCTGCGACGCAATTGCGCGAGATCTACAAACCCATCCTGGAACGCCGCTTCCGGTGCCCTGTTCACAATGGCACATGCCCTCCCGGCGACGAAGCGAAATTCCTCGTCACCACCATTAACAGTGCTGAACTCATTAAACACGCCTCGAATTCCTTCCTGGCTTTGAAAATCAGTTACGCCAATGTCATCTCCGATCTTTGCGAAAAAATAGGAGCCGACGTCGACGAAGTCACCTATGCGATTGGACTTGATCCCCGGATCGGAACCCAGTTTCTCCGCGCCGGACTGGGTTTTGGTGGATTTTGCTTCCCGAAAGACGTGCAAGCCTTCATTCACCTGGCGGCCTCTGTGGGAGTGGACTTCGACATTTTGAAAGCCACTGAGCGGGTCAACAAGCAGCGCATCGACCGCTTTTTCGAGAAAATACGCAAAGCGCTTTGGGTGATCAAAGGGAAGCACGTCGCGCTGCTTGGGCTGGCGTTTAAGCCGAACACGGACGACATTCGATTTGCCCCTGCCCTGGAAGTCGTAAAGCGCCTGTTGGACGAAGGTGCGTGCCTTCACGCCTGCGACCCAGAAGCGATGACAAAAGCAAAAGCTCTCTTTCCCAAAGTGTCCTATCACGAAGATCCCTACGAAGCCCTCCGGGGCGCGGATGCTGCGCTCCTTTGTACGGAATGGGACTGCTTTCGCAATTTGGACTGGGAGCGAGCCAAGCCGCTGATGGCCCGCCACCTCGTCATTGACGGAAGAAACTTGTACTCGCCTAACCAAATGCGCGAACTGGGATTTGAATATTATTCATTCGGACGTGCATAAACTTTGGAGAACTTCCGCGGGAAAAGAGACGAAGGAATTCTTGCCACGCGCTCTGATCAAGTCGCCGTCCGCTACCCAATAACGGCGCCCTTGGCAAATTGCTCTTTGAAATAGCCGAGCGTAAGCGACAGCCCTTCCTCCAGTCCGACCTTCGGCTCCCACTTCAGAATCCGCCTCGCTTTGCTGATATCCGGGCAACGTCGTTTTGGATCATCTTGCGGCAGCGGCTCAAAGACAATCGGGGGGGCGTTCTCAAAGTGTGAGCGGACGCGCTCGGCAAACTCCAGGATGGTGATCTCCTGGGGGTTGCCGATGTTTACGGGCAGATGTTCTTCCGACAGCATCAATCTGTAAATCCCTTCAATCAAGTCGGAAACGTAGCAAAAGCTGCGCGTTTGCTTTCCGTCGCCGTACACCGTAAGGGGTTTTCCAGAGAGGGCCTGGTGCACAAAATTTGGCAAAGCCCTGCCGTCGTTCAAACGCATCCGCGGACCGTATGTGTTGAAGATTCTCACAATGTGTGTGTCCACCTCGTGATAGCGGTGGTAAGCCATCGTCATCGCCTCGGAAAACCTTTTCGCTTCATCGTAGACGCCGCGCGGCCCGATAGGGTTTACGTGGCCCCAGTATTCTTCGTTTTGAGGGGAAACCTCCGGATCGCCGTAGCATTCGCTTGTCGATGCCAAGAAAAACTTAGCCTTCTTCGCCAGAGCCAGCCCCAGCGCATTGTGCGTGCCCAGTGAGCCCACTTTCAGCGTTTGGATAGGAAGTTTCAGATAGTCCACCGGACTGGCAGGAGAGGCGAAGTGTAAAACGTAATCCACCGGTCCCGGTACATCGATGTACCTGGAAACATCACAACGTGCCATCCGGAAATTCCGATGCTTGAGTAAGTGGTCGACGTTCGAGTCTGTACCAGTGAGCAAATTGTCGAGGGCCAAAACTTCCCAACCCTCCGCAATCAGCCGGTCACAAAGATGCGACCCCAGAAATCCTGCTCCTCCCGTCACCACAGCGCGCATGCGCCCTCCTCGCCGGAAGCAAGTGTAGCGTGCGTTCCGCCAATTGACCACATTCACGCTGCAGGATAGGATGCGCCCTCTCCATGCATGACGGTCTGCCTAAGAAAGACGCTCCTGCTTTTGCGTTGACGCATTCGCCGCGCCGTCGAGCGCGCTGGATTTGGCTAGGCTCGGCAGCAGCGGTGCTGTTGGCCGGGACCATTTTTTTTCTCGGCGTGGGACGCTGGCTGGTTGTCGAAGACCCACTCGAAAAAGCGCAGGCCATCGCCGTTCTGAGCGGGAGCATGCCCTTGCGCGCGATCGAAGCTGCCAAGCTCTATCGCCAAGGATACGCCCCCGAGATTTGGCTCACGCGCTCGACTGAACCTGCAGCTTCGATGGAAGCGATGGACATCCCTTACGTGGGTGAGGAGTTTTACAACCGGCGAGTGCTGATGCACGAAGGCGTGCCAGCCGACGCCATCCGCGTCCTCGAGCGCCCCATCGCCAACACCGTGGATGAAATCAACACCATTGTTGACACTCTTGTGCAGGAGAAGGGAAGCATCCTAATTATCGTCACGACCAAGGCCCATACGCGCCGCGTCCGCACGTTGTGGCGCCGGCTCGCAAAAAGGCGCGGACTAGCCATCGTTCGCGCCGCTTCAGAAGACCCGTTCAACCCCTCTCGTTGGTGGAGCAATTCCACCGACGCCCTGGAAGTGGTTCGCGAACTCCTCGGCCTGTTCAACGCTTGGGCTGGCCTTCCGCTGCATCCTGCAAAACAAAAAGGCTAAAAGAAAAAAAAACGCTTTCTTCGCGGCGCTGCTTCTTCCGGGATTTGCGGTATATATGGCAGCTCGCGTCCCTCGAACGCCGCCATGGGGTTCTCGACGAAAAGAGCGCGAGCCCTTTCCCCTCCAAATTGCTCCCGAACCAAGTTGAAAGCGGGCCGCAGCTTAATAGGTCGGCCGCTCATGTTGTGCGCATCGCTGGCCACAAAGTGGGCCAACCCCTGCCCCACCCAGTTCAGAGCATCCTTCTGCGCCGTGGCGCCAAATCCTCCCGTCAAGGAACCGCCAGTGATTTGGACATAGCAGCCCATCTGCACCCACTTCGTAAGCCGCTCCGGTTGAGCGTGCAGAATGGCATTGCGCTCCGGGTGCGTGATCACCGGGCGCAAGCTTGCGAGCTGCATTTCGTGCAGTGTCTGGTCCATCGCCGGCGGAATCGAGTATTCGTCAAACTCTACGAGCAAGTAATCGCGCTGATTGATGCAAAAGCGCCGCGCATCTGCCCACAACACCTGCAAATTCTCGGGGCTCACATGAAAATCGCAACCTGTTCCGAGAGTGAGGCGGTCCCCCACCCTCGTCTGCAGTTCCCGGCGGAGCTGCCGCACCAAAAGGTAATCGAACTTGTACTCGCTGCTGGCGTGCGGCGTGGCCACGACGTGGGTAATCCCGTCTGCGATGGCGCTCTCCGCCATTTCCACGGACAGTTCCATCTCTCGAGGGCCATCATCGAGACCAGGCAGAATATGACAGTGTAGGTCGACCATGAGCTCCGCAAACCCGCTAACGCCCCCACGCGGCAAACGCTTGCCACGCCCCGAGGGCGAACATCACCCCGGCAAAAACCTGCCGCATCCGCTTTGCCGGTAACTTCTTCGCTATGACAGATCCAAAGATACCCCCGACGAAAACTCCCGGAATCAGCAGCAGGCCTGCTTTCCAGGCGACATAGCCTGCCTTGGCATAGCTCAGAAACGCCAGGAGTCCAGTCGGCGGGACCAGAGCGATTAGGCTGGTGCCCTGCGCGTGATGCTGCTCAAACGAAAAAAGCAGCGCGAGCAGCGGCACCAACAGAACACCTCCACCAATTCCAAATAAGCCAGAAGCGATTCCGCACAGGCAGGCTGCGGCAAAAATACCGGCATCGCGCCCTAATCCGTCAGCCATTCGCTGTCTCCCGCGAGGCAGAGCCCGTCGTACGGCTATCCGGCTGCTGTTTTCTCCACAGCAAAATTGCGGCCAACATCAAAAAACAGCCGAACAGTCCCCTCAAATGGCGCGACGACAGTGGCATCGCGATCAAACTTCCCAGATAAGCGCCGGCAAGGATTCCCAGCGCGCAGGTAATTCCCGCCCGCAAATCTACATTCCCCTGTTTCCAGTATTCCCACAGCGCGCCCAGTCCCACCGGCGGAAGTAGGATCAACAACGACGTGCCTTGCGCCAGGTGCTGGTCCATCCTTAGCAGATAGACCATTGCCGGCACCAGCACCACTCCCCCTCCGATCCCCAAAAGGCCCACAAGCACACCAACGCCGAGCCCGAGGAGTAGGATGGAGAAAATCATCAGAGAGTAGCGGCTTCGAGTCCGTAGTTTTTTCGCGTCGCCGAGAACCCCGGCTCTATCTTCCCGCGTCTCTCGGAGAATGGCAACGTGTCAGTAGAGAACCGGTAACACTGAACGGGACTCGTGTTTTTTGTTCGCCGCCAACCTGCTATATTTGTGTGTCTTGTCTCATCGGCCTCTTGGCCTGCTTTATCCCCAAAAATTGCGAGGAGCGCGAAGTAACTCATGCCCATCGACCGGAAACCCGAATTCTTCAAAGGCTATCAGCTTAAAGTCGGCATCATTGGCTGCGGATACGTAGGCCTGCCGCTGGCCCTGCGCTTCGCCGAGGCAGGACACAAAGTCACCGGTTTCGACACCGATCCGAACAAGGTCACCATGCTCAACGCCGGCAAGTCTTACATCGAGCACATCCCTCAAACTAAAATTCAGCAATTCGTGAACAGCCGCCATTTCAGCGCCACCACCGATTTTGCCAAGCTCAAAGAAGTGGACGCCATCATCATCTGCGTCCCCACTCCTCTCGACGAGCGCCGCGAACCCGATTTGACTTACGTCGAACAAACCGCCATCTCCATCCAACCGCATCTCCAGCGCGGACAGCTTGTTTCTCTCGAATCCACCACCTATCCCGGCACCACCGAAGAGCTCGTGCTCCCCATCCTCGAAAAGAGCGGTTTGCGGTGCCCCATCGCCGCGGGCCCCGAAAATGAAAATGTGGCCTGCGATTTCTTCCTCGCGTTTTCTCCCGAGCGAGAGGATCCCGGCAACAAGCAGTTCGGCCTGGCGCAAATCCCCAAAGTCGTCGGCGGCGTAAACCCGCCAAGTGGTCGCGCCGCTCAAGCCCTTTACGCGCAGGTGGTTGCCCGCGTCGTTCCAGTCAGTTCCACGCGCGCCGCGGAGATGGCCAAGCTCCTCGAAAACATCTTCCGCTGCGTCAACATCGCCATGGTCAACGAGCTCAAGCTCCTCAGCCTGCGCATGGGCATCGACATCTGGGAAGTCATCGACGCCGCCGCCACCAAACCTTTCGGCTTCATGCCCTTTTATCCCGGTCCCGGTTTGGGCGGCCACTGCATCCCCGTCGACCCTTTCTATCTTTCCTGGAAAGCTCGTGAATTCGATTTTGCCACCCGCTTCATCGAGTTGGCAGGCGAAGTGAACACCGCCATGCCTTATCACGTCGTCGATGCCGTCAGCGCAGCCCTCAACGGCCGTCAGAAAAGTATGAAGGGCTCAAACCTACTCGTATTGGGTGTTGCCTACAAGAAAGATGTGGACGACTTGCGGGAGTCTCCCTCCCTGAAAATCATGCAGCTCTTGCAACAACGCGGGGCCCAGCTTGATTACAATGATCCCTACTTTCCCCAGCTCCACAAAATGCGCCACTACAACTACGAGAACATGAAATCCGTTCCGCTTAGCCCGCAAACCCTCGCCAGCTACGACGCCGTGATTATCGCCACCGATCATTCGAGCTACGACTACGTAGCGATCGTCGACGCCGCCAAGCTCGTCGTGGATACCCGCAACGCCACCCGCCGCGTCATCCGCCACCGCGACAGAATCGTTTTGTGCTAGCCCTGATGGCTTCATTCGCTGAAGAAATTCGTCGTCAGCTCGAAGAAAGCGCTCGCCTCAAGCAAAGCTTCTCCGACGAGCTCGTCGCCCGCATCGCCCAGTTCGCAGAAAAATCCGCCGCCGCCTTGCGTGCGGGCGGCAAGCTGGTCTTTTTCGGGAATGGCGGCAGCGCCGCCGACGCCCTCCATCTCGCCGCAGAACTCGTCGTCCGCTTGCGCACCGAGCGCCGCGGCTTACCAGCGCTCGCCCTCACGACCAACCCCTCCGTGCTCACTGCTGCCGGCAATGACTACGGCTTTGAGCACATTTTTTCCCGCCAGATTGAATCGCTCGTCTCTTCCCAGGACATTCTGGTCGCCCTTTCCACCAGTGGGAACAGCCCTAACATCCTCCGCGGTGTCGAAGCCGGCCGCGCCCGTGGCGCTTTCCTGGTCGCCTTTACCGGCGAAACCGGCGGGGCGCTCGCTCCCAAGGTCGATCTCCTCCTCAACGTCCCTTCGCGCGATCCCCAGCGTATCCAGGAAGCCCACATCACCATCGGCCACATCGTCTGCTCCCTCATCGAGCACCTCGCCTCCGCCTAACTCCCCCCTGCTTTTATCCCCGGACTTATGATGATAAATGCTTGGCTCCAACCAACTAACTGCGACGCCTCAAGCGCGGGCGTGCTCGTGGCCCCAGTGATTTTCATTCACAATCGCCCTTTAAGTCCCGCAGTATCAACACTTACACAAAAACCGGGGGTAGGCATAAGGCAGATTTCCTCTCTGCCAGACTGACTCACGCATCGCGGCACTTCAGCTACGTCCTTCGGCTAGTTTCACGAGAGTGTATAGGGCATGATTGACGGGAGTGGGCACGCCCAATTCCCGCCCTCGCCGGACGATGTAGCCATTCAGCGAATTGATTTCCGTGCGCTTCCCGCGATTCAAGTCCTGCGCTGTGGAAGAAAGCGCTTCCGCCATTTGCGTGGCAATCTTGAACGCGCCCGCCAGTGCCGCCTTGGGATCCTCAAGCCCCGGCGGGTGAATGCCCGCAGCCCGCGCCACCGCCAAAACTTCCTGAACTGCCGTCTCTACGACTTGCCGGGCGTCCTCACTGGTCGCGATTTGGCCATATTTCGCCCGGCCCAGCGCAGAAACGGCATTCAGTGCGCAATTCCAGGTGAGCTTGGTCCACAATTCGCCTTCGATGTTGTCCGAGAAACGGCACGGCACACCCGCGCGCTCGAAAATGCTGGTGACTCGCTCGGTCCGCGCATTCTGCGGGCCGACGACAAGATCGCCTCGGCCAACATGCTTCACATGCCCGGGCTGCGGAACCGACGCGGCCACGTACACCACGGCGGACAGAGCATCAATCCCCGCCGCTGCCCGAATTTGCTCCGCGTTATCAACGCCGTTTTGCAGGCTGATGACGAGCGCGTTGGGAGCAAGCAAGGGGGCGAGCGCCGTCGCCGTTGCTCGATTGTCTGTGGTTTTCACGCAGAAAAGGACGATTTCCGCGCCGCGCACGCTGCTCAATTCCGTCGAGGCTTCAACGCGCACGCTCTCTTTGAACTGCAACGTGTCGAGAAACAGCCCGTTTTTTCCGACAGCCTCCACAAACGCCGGACGCCCGATCATCACGACTGAAGCACCAGCCCGCGCCAGCATTCCACCGAAATAGCCGGCGACCGCGCCCGCTCCCACAACGGCTATTCGCGGCCAGGGCTGCAGTTGCGTCATGTAGTGATTACCGAGATGAGCCGGTCGATGTCGCGTTCCGTGTTGTACAAGTGCGGCGACACACGAATATTTCCTTCGCGCAAGGCCACGATCACGTTTTCCTGGCGCAGTTTATGATACAGCGCCTCCGTTTTTTCCTTCGTCCGCGCCGCAAAACACCCGTAAGGCCCCCGGCGATCCCCATCCAGCGGACTCGCGGCAACACAACGGTCCTTCGGTAGCCGCTCGTACATGAAGTCGATCAATTTGCGGTTATGCGCGGCTACGGTCTCGGGACGCACCTGCAAGACAAAATCCGTGGAGGCATCCATGGCCACTAGGTTGAAATTGTAATAGCTGGCCGGCTCGGGCGTGTCCCAGCGTTTGGCGCCCGGAACGGGTTTAGGATCATCAACCGCGAGAGAAGAAAAATTTTCCGCGCCCGGCAGGGCCATCCAGTAAAACGGCCCCGGACGCATTTTGCCGATGTGTTCGCTCTTGGCCCAGAAAAATCCGGTCCCAAACGGGCCGAGCAGCCACTTGTATCCCGCACAAATCAGGAAATCCACGCCCAATTGCTCGACATCGAGGGGTACGGCACCGCAAGACTGGCTGACATCCAGCGCCAGCAACGCGCCCTGGGCGTGGCAAGCGGCCGCAACGCGCGCGGCATCGAGCAGCGAGCCATCGTCAAAACGCACGTGGCTCACCGAGACCACGCGCGTCCTCGGCGTCATCGCTGCAATCAAATCGTCCGCAGTGAGGAAACGGTCGCGCGGCGCCACTATCTTCACTTTTATACCTTCGCGTTCCTCCATCGGCTTCCATGCCGTGTACTGCAGCGGAAATTCGCCTTTCGCGGTAATTACTTCGTCGCCCGGCTTCCACGACAGGCCGTAGGCGACCGCGGCCAGCCCCTGGCTTGCTCCGGTGGTGATGGCGATCTCCTCCGGCTTACCGCCAATTAGTTTTGCGATCGAGACGCGGATGCGGTTCGGCACTTCAAAATAAGTGGAGTCTGATTTGTGGTGCGGATATTTCTTCGCTTCCATGGCCGCCTGCACGGCTCGCAGAGAAACGCGCGGCATCGGCGCCTGCCCCGCAAGATTCAGATACGTCGCGTCCTCAATCTCAAACCACTCCTCGCCCCAGTCGGTGCGAGGCGTACTTATTGCGGTTGCCATGGGTATCCCCCTTCGGTCATCCAAAAACATTAGATTGGCGCAAGGGCGTTCTGTTTCAACATCCAATTTGGAATCGTCAGGGTCGCTAGAAGTGGGCGCGGAGTTCGCGGAAGGCAGGGAGGATGACGAGCTTTCCCGAGCCGGCCATGACCGGCTCGTGTTCGAGTTGCCAGGTGTGCTGGTGCGGGATGTAGACGGCGTTCAAGCCAATCTGCATCGCGGGATTGATGTCGCTGCGCGGGCTGTTTCCGATCATCCAGCCGTGCGCCTTCACGATTTTGTATTTGCGCACCAGGCCGCCATACGTGTCGGGGTCTTTCTCGCTCACAATTTCGATGAACTCGAAAAAGCCCTGGAGGCCCGAACGTTCCACTTTAGCCGCCTGCTCTGCAGGCTCGCCCTTGGTGAACAGAATCAGGCGGTGCCGGGACGTGAGATAGGCAAGCGTTTCCGGAACGCCATCGAGAATTTTCGGCGGCGTGCGTTCCAGCTCGATGACCCGGCTGTGAATCTGCGCCAGCGTTTCCCGCCGCGCCATTTGATCCGCCAGCCTGAGGTAGGTTTCCTCGAGCGAGCGGCCAAAGCTGCGCACCCCATAGCCATATTGGCGGATATTTTTCCGTTCCGTCTCGTTCAAGATGTGGCGGATGTAAGCGCGAGTGTACCCGCAGTGTTCGACGAGGCTGATGAAATCCTCGATCAGCTTCTCGAAGAAAACGTTGTTTTCCCAGAGCGTGTCGTCCGCGTCAATCAGCAGTGTATGACGTCTCATCGAGTTTAGTTTTTAGCATCGCCCGCGCCGCGAGCGATGCTCCCAAGCCTCTTCCTGCCGCTTCCTCAGTCTACCAGCCTTAAAGCATCTTCGGCGATGGCAGCCGCGGCGTTGGGCCGGGCCATCTTCTTCGCCGCGTCGCGCATTCTAGCCACCCGCGCTGAATCATCCAACAACGTGGCAATTTTCCACGCAGCAGCGTGCAGATTGTTGCAGCGAATGGCGGCGCCGCCTTCGAGCAGATGATCCGCGTTTCGTTCTTCCTGTCCGGGGATGGGCTTGATGAGCGCCATGGGCAGCGCGCGAGCCAGGGCCTCGGAAGTAGTGAGCCCACCCCCTTTACCCACCAGCAAATCCGCTGCGGCCATGTACTTGTCTATCTGCGTCGTGAAGCCAATGGCGCACAGCCTGGGCGCTCCGCTGGGGAGCTTTCCGGCATCACGAGAGATTTCCTCCAGGCGTTTGCGCACCTTTTCTGCTTTGCCAGCGACCGCTACAACTTGCCAAGGCCTCTGCAAAACTAGCAAATCTTTCACAAGCTGCTCGACCGGCCCGATCCCGTATCCTCCAGCGGAAACAAGAACGACGGTTGCCGTTGGATCCAGCTCCAAGCGGCGCCGAGTTTCCGCTCGATCGACGGGCGCTGCAAAGAGCGGGTCGATGGGTATTCCAGTGACGCGCAGCTTTTCGCGCGGCACGCCGATGCGCGCTAGATACTCCGCCGCTTCGTCGATAGCCACGTAATAGCAGTCCACGGTTCGGCAGAGCCACATGGCATGCACGTCATAGTCGGTGACCACGATGGCGTTGCGCGCGTTCAGTTTTTGCTTGGCGATGAGCCAGGCGATGATTTCCGCGGGAAGAAAGTGCGTGGCCACGCACAAATCGGGCTGCACGCGCTTTAGCATCCGGATCATTGGCCCTGTGTTCAAGCGGTCCATCGCCAGTCGTCGCCGCGGGTGGCGCCAGGGCTGGTCGGTGCGCTCGTAGAGCAGGCCCATCAATTCCGGCGCGCGCTGCACCATGGCGATGTAGGCTTTGTCATATATGCGCTGAAAAAGTTTGCTGACGTACTGAATCGCGTCGATGTGTTCGACAGCGCAATCGCCGCGGGCCGCGAATGCTTTTTCAAGGGCTTGCGCGGCCCGGACGTGTCCCGCGCCGGAAGACGCGGAAAGCAAGAGAACCCGCGGCTTCGCGCTCATGCGAGAAAATTGGCGGCTTCCATTGTGAGCATTACGAAGCCTTGGGCTGACCGGCGGCAAGTTTTTCAAGGATTCCGCGACCAACCTTCTGCAGTTCGCCGAAGCGCGACAGGTAGTCCTGAAATTCGTGGTTCAGCTCCTTGGCTTCCTCCGGCCCGAGTTTCGTGCGGAGAATCATGTCGCGGAGCTTTACGGGATGCGGCAGCAGCGCGTCTTCCTGAAGCTCTTCGAGCGCGGTCCTCGCGTCGTAGTGGTACATGAGACCCCCCTCAAAGGAAAGCATAGCTGGTCTGCGAAATGCATGCACAGTACTTTCCGACGCCATTGTACTCGCGCAGCCTGCGGCTGGCGAATTCTGATATCAAAGAAAATGAGGAGGGATTAGGCAGCAGACGCGGCAGTGGGCATGAATTCGTAGCGTTCGATCTTTGCCGCAATCCCCGTGCGTCCGTTCGAAGTGGGCTCGACGCGCACGATTTGGCCTTTGCAACGGATGTTGACGTCACCGGACTGCGTGACTTGCTCCGGCAATGTAATCACAAAGTCGATTTCGCTGCCGACATCGAAGTGGGAATCCGCCAGGAAATAGAGCCCGCGGTAACTGACATCCCGCGTTTGCGCGGCGAGCTCGAGCCCTTTAGGCTCGTGCGGAAGAACGCGCAACGGCAGGGTCATGGTAAACCGCCGCGCTTCGCGGCGTTCGGCTCCGTCGCTCATTACTCTTTATTCCTCCCCCGGGGCGTTGGGAATTGGAGGAAAGCTAACATCGGCCCCGTAAAACTGCAACGCGAAAATCGAGGAATTTTGTCCTAGTACGAGAATTTCCGGGCCGTGCACTGCGGCATGCCCCCGGCCAGTCTCCATACTTCCGAGTAGTACTGTTACTCGCGCCCGACGGGGAGCTTGGGCGATTCGAACTTTTCTTGAAGCATTTGCGCTACACTCGCCAGTTCTTTGGGCTTAGCATGAGCGCAAATCATGAAATGCGAAATTTTTTCCTCGAGGGCCCAGCAGGACGCCTGGAGGCGATTCTGTGGCGGCCGTCCGCAGGTACGCCGTCGATGGCGGCAGTGGTTTGTCATCCGCATCCGCTTTTCGGTGGGACGATGCACAACAAAGTTGTGTATCAGACCGCTAAATCGCTCGATGCTCTGGGACTCTCAGTGCTGCGCTTCAATTTCCGTGGCGCCGGACTTAGCGCGGGCAAGCACGATCGCGGACAGGGAGAGCAAGATGATGTTCGCACGGCTCTGGATTTTCTTGCCCGCGAATACGCGGGCAACCCGCTTCTGTTGGCTGGTTTCAGTTTTGGCTGCTGGGTGGGACTGCGGGTGGGCTGCGAGGATTCCCGAGTTGCCGCGCTGATTGGTCTCGGAACGCCAATAAATTCCACGGATTTCTCTTTCTTGTTGCGGTGTGACAAACCCAGGCTTTTCGTTCAGGGCGACAAGGACAAATTTGGCGACGCCGCGAAGTTGAAAAATCTAGTCACCTCGCTTGCAGGCGAAAAACAGCTAGTGGTTGTGGAAGGAGCGGATCACTTTTTTGCGGGCAAGCTGCACCAACTCGATGAAGCAATCAAAGGCTGGCTCACGAACGAGAGGACTAGTTCCGGCCAGTCTAGACCAGACTAGGCGGCCTCATTGTAGGTGTCGTATTTGGCGGCGATGTCGCGGACTTCCTGGAGGGTCATGTCGCGGAGGAGCTTTCCGTCCTCGACGACGGTGTCGAGAGCGTTGCTGGCGGGAACCGGATCGCCGTCGACGACTTCGACAGTGACGAATTCCCTTCCGTTGTGGATGAGATTGAAGCGGCCGCCCTTACTGGCCTTCGAGGGATCGGTCTTGGGATTTTTGTAGACGTTGTGCCACTTGCCACCGCGGTCGATGGCCGAACACTTGAGGGCGAATTTCAGCGTGTCGCGATTCACTTGCTGCAATAGGGCGCCACCCATACCGTAGCTCCAGATATCCTGCGACCAACCTTTGCGGGTGAGTTGCGCGGTAATGTTTTGGATGGTGTAGTAGTTCACGCCGTCACCCTGGATGAAGCGGACACAGGGGACCGTGGTCTTCCAGCCTTTGCGATTGACTTCGTAACCAAAAACCTCCGAAACAATTTTGAAAAGTTCCTCGAGAACCGCGACCGCGTCGCCGGAGTCGGGGCGAATGACTAGCGTGCCTTTGCGCTGGAGGACTTTGTCGCGCAGCGCCCCGCCCCAGAGATTGCGCACGGCATTGTAAATGTCGTAGGAATCGCTGACGCAAGCGACGATCCCTTCTGGGCAATTTCGCAGCATATTCTCGAAGGCTTGGACTTCGTTCGCTTCACCCCACGCGGTCATCGTGGAATGCTCGGAAGCCGGAATGCTGTACCCGGCGCAGTTGAGCGGGTCGCGCGCCGTGAGGTCGGCGGAATAAAACTGGTTCAGAAGCTGGATCGCGGCGAGCGTATCGGTGCCAAGAAAATTGATGAGGTGGGCAGCGCCCCCGATGGCCGCAGATTCTTTGGAGGAGACGCCGCGGAATCCGAAGTCGTGGAGCTTAAAGGGAAGAAGCGAGGGGTCGCCGGTTCGGACCAAGGCTTTGCCAATGACTTGCTTAATGGCCCGGGAAAGCGTGGCGACGGTAATTGGATACCACACTTGGAGAAGAACGGTTTCGGCCCAGTTGGTGAGCCAATAGAATTCGGGGTCGGTGTTCTCGATGGTGATCAGGGCATTGAGGCTCTTGACTACGGTGCCTTCTTTGACGGCGCGAATGCGTAGCGGCAGGTGCCCTCCATGCTTGGCGTACAGAGACCTAAATCCTTCGTAATTAAACGACTTGGGATGGCCGCCAAAGTGGGCATGCGCTAAGCGGCGGGCTTCTTCGACGTCTTCAAGCGTGAAAACCTGGCCAGCGAAATTGGATTTAACGATGTACTGGAGAAGCGCCAACATCGTCTCGTCGAACATGCCGCCGCGGGACTCCACGTAGGAATAAATGTGGCGGGTATCGGGCGGATACTGCCACCAGTGCGTGAGCTTGTAAGAGTCTGTGTTGAGAATGGGGTTTAACCGCAATGACTGCATGGAGCTCCTGGCATCATTGAGCGACAGAGGGAGTGGCGACCGCCCACCACCTTTTAGCATAGCAAAGAAGCATGGTTGGAGGTGGCGGCCAGTGATTTGTGGCCGGTGAGGCTCCGATGCGCGCTCCGACCCTAGTTATCGTGGACGGAGCTAGGTGGTGACGGTCTCGGCGGGCCGTCTAGTGGGTGTTCCGGTCTTCACTGCTTCATCGACTTTGGCCACGACGCTCTCGCGCGAGAAGGGCTTTTGAAGGAAGAAGGCATCCTCCAGGAACTTGGCACCGGTTCCGTTTTGTTCGAGGTAGCCCGTCATGTAAATAATGTTTACCTTGGGCAAGAGAGCCCTAAGACGCTTCGCGAGGGCCGGGCCGCGCATGCGGGGCATTACGATGTCGGTCAAGACGACATGGATGGACTTGCCCAATCGCTTTACGGTCTCCAAGGCTTCGATTCCGTCTCCAGCCGTGAGCACATCGTAGCCCGCGGATTTCAGGAACCCGCAGGCGAGTTCGAGGACTTCTTTTTCATCTTCCACCACGAGGACGGTTTTGTTCCGGCTAGCAGGGTGGCCGTTTTTGGACACGGCTTGAGTGGATTCAGCAGGCTCGGTAGTTCGTGGCAGGTAAATTTCAAACCGCGTGCCCTTTCCCGGACTCGATTCCACCCAGATGCAGCCGCCACTTTGTTTGACAACGCCGTAGACGGTGGCGAGACCCAAACCGGTGCCCTTGCCCGGCTCCTTGGTGGTAAAGAAAGGCTCGAAAATACGCGCTTTGGTTTCCGCGTCCATGCCGTGCCCCGTGTCGGCGACAGTCACCAAAACATAAGCGCCGGGCTCGACGGCGGGACGAGTTTGGGTAAAGTCGTGGTCCACGATGACGTTTTGCGTCTCGATGGTGAGTGTGCCGCCGAGCGGCATGGCATCGCTGGCATTCACTGTGAGGTTCAGGAGCACCTGCTCAAGTTGTCCTGGATCCGCCTTGACGCGCGCCAGGCAATCCCCGAGGCGCAAGCTGAACTCGATGTCCTCGCGTACCAGCCGCCGCAGGAGCTTGCTCATGTCGGCGATAAGTTCGTTCATGTCCAAAATCTTTGGCTGAAGGACTTGCATCCGGCTGAAAGCGAGCATCTGGCGGGTCAAAGAAGCGGCGCGGTCAGCGGTCTTGCGAATCTGCTGCGAGTTCGCGTGGAGGGGGTCACCTGGTTGAAGGCGGTCGAGCAGCAAGTCGCTGTGGCCACGGATGACGGTCAGCAGGTTGTTAAAGTCATGAGCCACGCCGCCCGCCAGTGTTCCCAAGGCCTCCATCTTTTGCGCCTGGCGAAGCTGGCCCTCGAGTTGTTCGCGCTGCGTTTCGTTACGTTGCAGGGTGCCGCGCATGCCATCGAACGCCCGGGTCAACTCCGACAATTCGTCGTGGCCGCCAGCTTCGAGCGGGTATTTGAAGTCACCATGTTCAAGAGCCCGGACGCCTTCGACCAGAGAAGCAAGCGGATGGGTGACAGTATTGGAAATCAGGAAGATAAGCGCGCCGCCCAAGAGGATCGCAACGATTCCGACCCCAAGAAGCACGCGGTTGAGCCTGCGAACGTATGCGGCCGCTTCGCGGTATGACTTCAGAACTACCAGGTCTACCGCCGGCTGAACGCCCGAGGTGAGCTCGATGGAGCTGGCATAATAGCGCTCATTGTTAAAGTAGATCTGGTTCGTCGTGATGCTGTCATGGAACTGGCGAGCGAATTCCATCTCCTTGATGGGCGGAAGCGTGCTCACCGCGACATCCCCTCCATAGCGGAAGACCACGTCGGCGGAGGCAATGCGCGCAAAGTCGCGAACAGCCCGTTCATCCAGCAAACGGCCTACCACCACTATGCCTAGGAAATTTTTCTTCTTTGGCGCGCCATCATAGAAAGGCTGCAGCACCACTTGATAGAGACTACCGCCGCCGAACCACCACCCAGCGGTCTCGCCCCGGTTCACAGAGCGGAGAACCAATTCCTGGGCCGCACTTAAAGGAAGAGACGGAGTTGTAGAGCGCAAAGCCACGATCCTGCCGGACTTGTCGGCCAGCACGAAGAGATTGCAATCATCCGATTGCCAGGGGTCCTCGCTGGCGTCCTTGATTGCTGTGGCATCCCCGTTGCGCATGTATGCCAGGGAGGCCAGCAAGTCTGCCTTACGGCTTAGTGCAGTCTGCTGCTGGCGCTGCACGACTTGAAACGTAAGGGTGGCGTTTTGCGCGCTCTGCTCGATTTGTTGCTGCACCTGCGCCGTGGCGATGCGCCGGACCACGAGCAGCGTGGCACAGGTAATCGCCGCGGTGAGGAACACAAAGGAAAGCAGGAGCTTGGTCCGCAGGCGTAACGTGCCCCGCCCAGGCCGGAGAACGCCGGTGAGAACACGGCTGGGAACAAGCCGGGCCCAACTCAAACTGTAGGTCACGAGGGGCTTAGACTAGCAGCCGAAGTTGCGGGCCAGAATGGGACTCTGGTACCGCCGCACCAGTACCGCCGGGCAGGCCCTAGGCAAGGTAAACACAAGCGCTATGTCGGTGCGAGGTTCATAACGCTCGCAGGTGCGCTAGAATTTGGGTAGGAAGCAGCCTCGAGGCCTGCCGTGATTACAGCATCACAGCTCAAATCAGGGATGACGCTTCGCCTGGACGGGCAAATCTACAAAGTGCTGGGAGCCGAGTTCAAGGCAGGAGCGGGCCAGTTGGGCGGCGTGGTGAGGACCAAGCTGCGGAACGTGAGCACCGGCCATATAACCGAGCCGCACATTCGCCCCGATGACCGGGTAGAAGTATTGGAACTGGAGCGGCAGGTGATGGAGTTCCTGTATCGCGATGCGGAACAGTGCGCGTTCATGAATCCGGAGACGTTCGAACAGGTGGAGATTCCGCGGGCGATATTGGGCCCGGCGGAAAAGTATTTGACTGAGGGGACGAAGATTCCAGTGGAATTTTTCGAGGGGCGACCGGTCAGCATGCATTTCCCAGCGACCGTAGAGGTACGCGTGGCGGACACGGCGCCGGCAGTGCACTCGCAACAGGACAATACCTGGAAAGTAGCCACACTGGAAACGGGAGTGCAAATCCAGGTTCCGCTATTCGTGGACCGTGGGGAGATTGTGCGCGTGGAAGTGGAGACGGGCCGGTATCTGGAGCGCGTGCGGCTGGAGCGGAAGCGGGGCGCATAATTTAGTCGAGCATCAACGAATCACAAGCAAAAATCGGTGCATGCAGGCTCCTTGTTTTTTTGGCCGGTTCCTGCGCATGGCTCTCGAATAGCCGCTGGTCCAGTACAAAAAAGTCAAAGATCTTCCCAAACCGTGGGTGGCCGCGCAGCCTCCTCGGTTCTGTAAAGCTAACGGCACGGGCCAAGCGAAAAAGAGTAAGATGGGGTTTCAATGGTGGAAAAATAGTGGGTAGACGCGCAGATCTGAATCTGTTTCGCAAACGAGGGGCAGAGCATGAGCGACACGATGAGAGAACGGCTGAAGACACCGCTAATCCGTGAGAACGGCAAACACCGCCCCGCGAGTTGGGACGAGGTGCTGGACCGGGTTGCCGCGGGTTTCCGCGCGGAGGTCGAGAAGCACGGGCCGTGCACATTCGGCATGTTCAGTTGCTCGAAAACCACAAACGAGCTGAACTACGTGGCGCAGAAGTTTGCGCGCTCGGTAATCGGGACGAACAACATCGATAGCTGCAACCGCACTTGACACGCTCCCAGCGTCGCCGGTCTGGCGGCGGTATTCGGCGCGGGAGGCGGGACGAGTTCGTACCGCGAAATCGAAGAGACGGAACTGATCCTGCTGTGGGGCTCAAACGCGCGCGAGACTCACCCTATCTTTTTCCACCACGTACTCAAGGGGATTCGCAACGGCGCGAAGCTATATGTGATCGATCCGCGGCGGACCAGCTCGGCGCAATGGGCGGACGTTTGGCTAGGGCTGGACGTTGGGAGCGATATTTCCTTAGCCAACGCCATGGCCCGGGAGATTATCGTTTCGGGTTTGGCGAACGAAGCGTTTATTCGGACGGCGACAAGCGGATTTGATGCGTACCGCGCATGCGTCGAGAAATACACGCTGGAGCGAGCCGAACGTGATACCGGGGTGCCCGCGGAAGTGATTCGCCAGACCGCGCACGCGTATGCCAAGGCCAGGCGCGCGCAAATCTGCTGGACGCTAGGCATCACCGAGCATCACGACGCCGTGGACAACGTCCTAGCGTTGATCAACCTCGGGCTGCTCACGGGACACGTAGGCCGCTACGGAAGCGGGCTCAATCCGCTGCGCGGGCAGAACAACGTGCAAGGCGGCGGAGACATGGGTGCCATTCCCGACCGCCTCCCGGGTTTTCAGCATGTAGAAAATGACGAGTTGCGGGGGAGATTCGAGCGCGCCTACGGATGCAAGATCGATCCGAAACGAGGATGGCACTTGAGTGCCATGTTCGAAGCTATGGAGCGCGGAGAGCTGACCACTCTTTACGTGTTGGGAGAGAACCCCGCGGATTCGGAAGCGGACCGGCATCACGCATTGAAGCTGTTGAAGGGATTGAAATTCCTAGTGGTGCAGGATCTCTTTTATACCAAGACGGCAGAGCTTGCCGACGTCATTCTGCCCGGGTCAGCAGGATGGTGCGAAACTGAGGGCACAGTCACCAGCAGCGAGCGGCGGGTGCAACGGGTGCGCGCCGCGGTGCCGCTGCCCGAAGGCGTGCGCGACGACATGGAAATTATTTTCGAGCTGGCTCGGAGGTCCGGGCACGATTGGGGCAAACCAAATGCGGAAGCCGTTTGGGACGAGCTGCGCCAATTGAGCCCCATGCACGCAGGCATGAGTTACCGGCGTCTGGAAGAGCTCGGCGGGATTCACTGGCCCTGCTACGATGAAACGCATCCCGGGGAAATGTATCTTCACAGCCGACTCTGGCAGGACCCGGTGATTGGACCGCGCGCCCCATTCCATGTTGTCGAATTCGAGCCCCCTGTCGACGAGCTAAATGAACAATACCCCATTCGCTTGACGACGGGACGTCTTCTGGATTCGTACAACACCGGCGCGCAAAGCGGCCGCTATCCATCTCCCCTGCGCCGCGAGGCCACCCTGGACCTCTCACCGGAAGACGGAGAACGTTACCGGGTTAGCGAAGGCGAGCAGGTGCGGGTCAGTTCGCGCCGCGGATCGGTTCTCGCTCCCGTGCGTTTCGATCCTGGCCTGCGGCCCGGGCTGGCGTTTCTGGCCGTTCATTTTCACGAGCAAATTGCAACAAACGATCTCACGATTGACGCCGTCGATCCCAAGTCCGGAACGTCGGAATTCAAAGCCACGGCGATTCGCATTGAGAAGTGTGTGGAGCACTGAGTGGATTTGCATTTGACAGCGGCGAA
>OCOJ01067518.1_pt1 | contig 21345 bp, 22 predicted proteins | sample 1539251 | NCBI WGS metagenome assembly OCOJ01 (sample SAMN01911457, study PRJEB22624) | soil metagenome | biome: Soil | place: Malaysia | collected 2012-04-30 | depth RA_metagenome m | reverse complement strand
GTTTGGAAAGTCGAGTCCCGCTATGACTTCGAGGCCTCTTCCATGGCCCCCTTGATGTAGTCCCTAGGAATCTTCGCAAATATCTCGCTGAACTCCATCGGGAAGATGTACTTCGTAGACGGTGAGGCACCTAGCGCCTTCAGCGTGTCGAGGTACTGTAGGGTCATCGTCTTTGAGTCGATCACCTTTGCGGCCTGGAAGATCTGGTTGAGCGCCCCGGCGTACCCCTCTGCCCTCAGGACGGCGGCCTGCCTGTCACCCTCGGCCCGGAGGATGTTGGACTTCTTCTCCCCTTCTGCGACCAGGATTGAAGCCTCCCTCTTGCCGTCCGCCTCTGTGACCGTCGCCCTCCTGGTCCTTTCGGCAGACATCTGCCTAACCATCGCCTCCTGGACGTCCTGCGGAGGCCTGATCTCCCTGATCTCGACGTTTGTGACCTTGATACCCCACCTCTCCGTGACCTCGTCCAGCTTCGTCCTGAGCACCTGGTTGATCTGCTCCCTCTTCGCGAGCAACTCGTCCAGGGGGATGTCGCCCACGACCGCCCTGAGGGTGGTGGTTGCGATGCCTATGGATGCGCCCTCGAAGTTCTGCACCTGGACGATGCTCTGGGTCGCATCGATGACCTTGTAGTATATCAGGAAGTCAATGTCAGTGGGTGCGTTATCCTTCGTGATGCATGTCTGGTGCGGAACCTCCAAGAACCGTTCTCTGAGGTCCACCTTGTTGATTCTGTTGATGAACGGGATGATGAAGACGACCCCGGGACCCCTGGCGCCAATCAGCCTCCCGAGCCTGAACACCACCAGCCTCTCGTATTCTCGCACTATCTTGATGGTGGCGGCGAGGAGCCCGATTACGATTATTACAACTATCGCGTAAATGACGTAGTTGATTATGTCACCAGTCGTCTGTAGCGCGACCGGGCCGAGGAGGCTCAAATCTCCACCTTCTCTACCGCGAGGGTCTGGCCCGCCACCCCTTTTACCCTTATCGAATCCCCGCGCTGCAGGTCCTGGGTGGAGGTAACGCTCCACTCCTCTGACGCGACCATGGCCACCCCTCTTCCCCCTGCCTTCAGGTCAGATTCCATCCTCCCCTCCTTTCCGATCAGGACGGAGGGCTCGTTCACCCTTGGTCTCTTCCTAAGCGCGTCGCGTATGGACCTGAGATAGATGCTTGCAACTATTATGGCGAAGCCTAACGCGGCAAGGAGGCCATAGGTGACGTCGGGAATACCCGTGAATGTGCCCGTAGGCGGCTGTGTTGAGGTGGGCGATGGCGCGGCGGCCGCGGGTGGGAACTGATAGATTAACAGGAATCCTACTATGAATATTACCACGCCGACCGTCGCGCTGATACCGTGGGCCGTCTTCACTTCGAGGAAGATGAAGGCTGCCCCTATGATCATGAGTATCACGGCCAACGGGGATGCCCCGAACACTCCCAGGCCGAAAAGGGCTGTCACGATAACAGCGACACCGGCAACAGAGAGTATCACAGTGGGGTGATAGATGTCGGCCAGGATGGCGAATACACCAAGCAGGAAGAGAAGGCCGGAAACGTTCGGGTTGCTGAGGACGGAGATCAACGACGACCTGACTCCGGGTGTGTTGATCGGGGTGTTTGCTGGCACTCCGAGATAGGAGAGAGCTCCTTGGACGGTTGTCGAGTTGATTACGCCGTTGATGACCTTCTCCTTTAGGGCAAGACCATTGGGATAGGATACGCCGTGGGTCACCATCAGCTCAGCGGCAGTCATGTTTCTCCCGTTGGACTGAGTGAGCGTCCCCATGTAGGAGGCGAAGGCGTCTATGTCCTTCGTCATGGTCGAGTTCTCCTCTCCCGTCGGAATTCCCGAGACGATGGGTGTGGCTGACCCTATGGTGGTGCCCGGCTCCATGTAGATGCCATTGGATGCCTCAGCGATGTAAGATCCAGCGGAGAAGGCGTAGGACCCCTGAGGGGCAACGACGGTGGAGAAGTTCCCTCCCCACTGCTGATAGCCTGCAATCGAGGAGATCATCGACTCCATGCTGGCACCGTCTCCTCCGTTCGTAACCAGGACAAAGACGATGTGGCCAGCACATGCCGATTCGGCGTTGCTTACGGTCGAGCTCATGAAGTCCGCTGTACCGGGATCAATGTCCGCGTTCAGCGAAGCTACGTAGTACGTGCTCTTGTTGGCACAGCTCGGGGTCTGAGCGTTTGATGGAGCAAACTGAAGTGCGAAGGCGACGAGCAGTGCCACAGCGAGGAGCAGTCTCAGCCTCTTCAAGCCTTGGTCATCGTTCAATGACCCTCTCATAAAGAATATCCCTCAAGTCGAATGTGCAACCGATATGACAGACTTACATAGTGTTCACCCAGACCTGCGAACGGTCGGGATGGCGAAGCCCAAGGTCACCGTCATGGACCACCCGATGGTCATGGAACAGCTCTCCCTCGTCCGCGACAAGCGAACATCCCAGATCGCGTTCAGGAAGGCCATCTACCGGCTCGGGAGGTTCATGGCCTACGAGTTCCTGAGGACCATGGAGACCGAAGAGTTCACGGTCGAGACACCTCTGGGGCAGGCCAAGGGAGGGCAAATCAAGGGGAGAGACAGGATCGTGATCATACTTGTGCTGAGGGCAGCGATACCCTTCGTGGAAGGCATGTACAAGAACTTCCCCATGGCGAGGACAGGTGTCGTAAGCGCATGGAGGGGAAAGCCTCCCGACTTCCCCATCGAGGTCAGCTACGCGAAGATCCCCGAAGTAGGGAAGAATGACGTCGTCGTTATCGCCGACCCGATGCTAGCCACGGGGCACACGCTGAAGGAGGTGGCAAAGAGAGTGATGAAGGAGGGGCGCCCGAAGAGGCTGGTCTTCTTCTCCGTTATCGCAACAAAGCAGGGGATAGACTACGTGGCGAAGGATTTCCCCCGGGCTGAATTCTACACATGCGCCATCGACCCGGCGCTAAACGACCACGGGTACATCGTACCCGGCCTGGGGGACGCGGGGGACAGGTCCTTCGGCGCACCACACTGAAAATCTCCCGTCCTCTCCAGCCACGAGTTGCACAACACACTGCTTCTGGATTCGTCAGGGAGCCGTCACCACCAGCACATGGACGGAGGGGTGGCGAAGGTCTAGGCGTCTGTGACTTCGGTCTTGAGTTCTGTCCATTCATGACCACAATGCCTGCACTTGTAATGATATCGATACCTGGAGAATTCTTTCCTCACGAAATATGGCTGCCAGGCGTTTGCTTTGGTCGCCCCCGCCAACGCGGACGGTTCTCCTTGGACCATAGCGAAATCGTGGTTGACGAACTCCTTCTCCTCCAGTTCCTTGGTGAACAGCCTATGGCACCGTGGACACATGATTTCGAGAGGCAAGGAGCCCTGGAGCCTGCACAACCTAGAGATTTACCCATTTTGGCACGCGTTACCCCTATAGACACCGAGTTTCCAACCTTGCCTGAGCTTCAAAGGAATGGAAGTTGTCTCGGACTTCGACGGTACGATAGTGGACATCGACACGGTAGAATACCTGCTGGATCAATTTGGGAACGGAGACTGGCGGAGGTACGACGTCCTTTACGAGAGAGGGGAGATCTCTTTGGAAGATTGCCTGCGCCGACAGTACAGGATGATCAGGGAGCCCAAGCAGAAGCTCCTTGATGCCGTCGAAAATGTTGCCTCTTTTAGGGCCGGGTTCGGCGAACTGCTCACCTTCGCTGAGAGAAAAAGAATACCCTTCACCATTGTTAGCGCGGGGTTGGACTTCGTCATAACACACCTATTGAGCCTCAGGGACGTTCAGAATCAGATCACCGTTATGGCGCCCAGATCCAAGACGACGTCACGCGGCATTATCTTGGATTTCTCGGGATTCCCGAAGGGGGAGTCGTCGAACTTCAAGAGCAATGTGGTCCAATCCGTCAAAGCCAAGGGTGCAAGGGTCGCCTACATTGGAGATGGATTCTCAGACCTTGAGGCCATCAAAGAGGCGAACATGAGGTTCGTGATCAAGGGCTCGAGGCTTGAAGAAGAATGCGAAAAGAACGATATCGTGTGTCATGAAATCGTCGATTTGGATGAGGTAACCTATCACCTCAACGATCCGAGAACGAACGGCCGCGGGGTCGACCAAACCAAGGACACCTAATCCCCTGACCGGGTGGAAGGGGTCTGCCCAGGACCACAGTCGGTGCCCAATGTTCTCCTTAATACATCCCCCCCGGGGCTCGAAGGCAATGAAAACTGCTTTCCTGGTGGTGGGAGCCGCTGTTCTGGTCGCTGGGGCGTCCCTGATTGCTCTCGCTCCGTTCTACGTGGAGACAGGATTCTACAAGGCAGAAATGAAGTCCATCCAGCAGGCCACCAACTCATCTATCACTCCTTCTAGTCTGTATTCTACCTACTCCAGCTACGCCGACACAGGCAACTGGATCGCCATAGCGGGAGCCATAACCGCCCCGGTGGGGGCCGCGCTGCTGGCCTACGGCCTGTCTGCGAAGAAGACCGACGAGAAAGAAAAGCAAGTCGCGTCTGCGACGGAACCGGTGCGGGGGTAGCGCTTCCGAAATCAATAGCCTGCGCAGGGAAGCGCGTCTGAAGGATCTTCCATTCAGTCAAAGAATGTTGAACAGCCAATAAAGGAACGACAGCAACCCCAGGGCCAGAATCGCGTAGAACAGAAGGAGGTGCTTCTGGTTGCGTTTCATCCTGTGAGGGGGCCACACGATACGCCCAAACTTCCACCAGGGATAGGCCGCCGGTGGTTCGACTTCGGGCGCATAGGGGGAAGCGCCCATGACTCCCCCTGAGGTAGAGACGAGCGGAGCCGGGCCATGCTTGTGGTGTTCTCCACACCGCCTCAGATGCCGTTCCCAGTGCTGTTCGCTGATGAATTCACCACACTTCGGACAGACCGGCATCAGGCTTCACCAAAAGCGATTCCAAGTATTAGCAATCGCGATAGAGTCTGACTCCCGGACCCGCGCGACAAAGTCAGCCAAATGAATCACTCCACGTGCTTAATTTGCTTCTGGTACATGCTGACGATCTCCTCCACCGTGGTGGCGTCCTCCGGCCCCTTGTCGTCTCTGATCCTCCCAGTGAACTTTGGGAAGCGCAACGATATTCCAGCGCCGGGGCGTATGCGCCCCATCGCCGCCGTGTGGATGGGTGACAGTGTCAGCTCCTGGGCAATGGTCTCTATGACCACATGCGGTCTGAACCAGATGTCGGGGACCATGTTAGACTCTACGTCCGCAGGCTTGACGTGGCTCTCGTAAGGCTTGAGGAGCTTCGGGATTCTTTCTAGATCCGCGTCTGAGAAGCCTGTTCCAATCTTGGCCACGCTCGTGTAGATTGCCCGTTTTTCATCGTAGGTGCCCAACAGATAGGTCCCATAGTTACCCGCCCTTCGCCCTCGGCCGTGGAACGCCCCAATTATGACCAGGTCAATGGTGTCCGTGAGTTCGCTCCTGTATTCGCGCTTCAGTTTTATCCATGCGAACCCCCTCGCCCCTGCCCTGTAACCCGAAGAGAGGTCCTTGAGCATGAGACCCTCGCAGCCGTTCTCGATGGCTTCCTCCATGAAAGTCTCGATCCTCTCAGGGTCAGAGCTTCTCATGGCAGGCACCACCCTCGTCCTGCCGGTCTCGTCGACCGTGTCCTCCAGTTTCTTCCGCCGGAAAGTGTACGGCTTCTCCGTGATATCGGCACCAGCGTACAGGATGTCGAAGAAGTTCAGAGCGATCGGATAGTCTTGGATAGCCTGCTCCACTCCGTGTTTGCGCCTTCTGTGCATTAGCTCCTGAAACGGCAGGTACTCTCCCGTGTCCTCGTTGATGGCGACCACCTCGGCTTCTAGAATTGCCTTTCCTGCCCTGATATGGTCCTTGACAAGTCTTACGGCGTCCGGGTAGTTGCCCGTGATCGATTCGAGCCTTCGAGAGAAGAGTCTGACCTCTTTCCCGTCCTTGTGAATCTGAAGCCTCTCCCCGTCGAGCTTGTACTCCGCCGCCACTTCCTTGTTCCCCATCTTCTTGACAATGGCCGCAGCAGAGCCAAGCCTCTCCGCGAGCATCGGCCTGATGGGTACCCCCACTTCGACCCTGATGGCTTGAACCCCCTTGAGCCCCTTTGCTGCGACGGTGGAGACCACGAACCCCAGGTCGGGGTGGACGTTGTACGCCCTTTCGATCGCTCCTCTTTCCCCCTTTCCCCCGAGGAACGCGCTCGCGGCCGCGTCCAACACGGTGTAGTCCGCCACTCCGAGCCTAAGCTCTCCCGTTACGGTCCTCATGATGAACTTCGCTTCCCGGGGGGTCGCGTCGTTAAGGAGGGAACTGAGCTCCTTCAGCTTGAGCTCTATGGAACCCGAACCGCTCTGCCTAGCGATTCTGAGGAGAGTGTCGTACACCCTCCTGAGAGTCAACCTCTCGCTGAATAGCGTTCCTTGCCCCTTGGTCTTCAGGAGCTCCTCCGCGGCGGTCCCTATGTCTCCGTACTTGACATAGGTCGAGTAGACCTTTTCAGACGGGAGCCCCGCGGCCGAAGAGACCGCCCGGAGGGCGAGCTTCTCTGCCAGCCCGAGTTCGACTCCTTCGTAGTCGGGGCGCAGCTTTCCCTGCGTGAGGTACACCAGAAGAGGAAGCTCATCTCTCGGGGTCAGCTTAAGCAACTCTGCGAGAACCCGCGTCATCTCATTCCTACCAGAAATGCCCTCGAGCTCCTCGTACTTCTCGGCGACCTCGGCGTATTCCAAGCGCCAGAACGCCTTTCGCCTGTCTAATCTCCTTTTCCAGAGAGGTATCCCGACAGACGTGAGCTGCATGAGTCTCACGGATGCGTGCAATGCACCGTCTTGGCATCTCCCCGGCGACCTGATCCGGTCGCAGCCTGGCAGGAATGTCGAGCGGTCAGCCCTAGGCCTTCCCCACTGAACTCAGAATCCCCACAGCGCTTTTATCCAATTGCCAAAGGCTTCGAATTTCGTGGCGAACGCTGCCAGTCCCCGAAATCCGAGGTACTCCGTGTGCGTGACGACAAAGAATGATTTCCCGACGGTGAAAGCATCAATGGATGCTCTGATAGCGAATACAAGCAGGTCCGACACCGAAATAGTAGTCGTCGACGCGGAAAGCACGGACGGCCAAGTGGCTGTCCTGCAGGGATACGCATCATCTGGGCTCATCAAACTGATCGTAAGGAAGTGCAACAGAGGAGAGGGAAGGCAGATCGCTTTTACCGAGTCAAGCGGGGACTACGTAATCGCAGGTATCGACACGGACGACGTGGTGGGACCAGAGCTACAGCGCCTCCTTACCCTCTACCACACTGAGTATGAAGGATCGGTCCTGAAGGCGGTAGGTGTCACAATAGCGCCGAGATATGTCGTAGAGTCATTGGGGGGATGGAAGCCCCTCGCCAGAGCAGAAGACTTTGATTTCTGGAGGCGCGCAGAAGACCGCGGACTCCTCCGCAGAGTCTCGTTCAATCCCTACGTCGTTAGAGTCAGGAGGCGCCATAGTGTAACGCACACCATTCGTCAGCTCTGGATGTATGCCGAGCAGGGGAGGACGCCCATCCTTTCTTGGAAGTGGGAACCCGCCTGGGCCATGATACGCTTCGTCCACTATCTTTCGAAGCTTGGGAGGGGCGGGTCCCGCTCGAGTAATCCCGGAAATCCTTAATTGCCGACCCCGAGGCGCAACTGTCGAAAGCTTTGGGCGGAGTCAAGAAGAAGTCTCTGGCTTCGATGGAGAAGTCCCAGGAGTCTACGGAGGCGGGGGGGGACCAGGCAGCTCCTTCGAAGGGAAAGAAGGCAAAGGAGCAGAAGGCCGCGCCTCAGCAGAAGAGGCAGCTCGCCTTCCTCCCTCCAAAGATGAGCGACGCTGAGTTGATGAAGAGCCTCGCTCCCCTGAAGGCCATCACCGTATACAGCGCATCGAGGGCGCTGGGGGTGAACGCCTCTGTTGCTTCCACCCTCCTCAGAGAACTCGAAGCAAAGTCAATGATCACCAGGGCTGGCGGTTTCAGCGGCCATGGCGTCTGGTTCGTGAAGAGCTAAGCTGAGTCTTCAGCCAGGCGGCGGCGCGACCAGGGCAAGGTGGACCACGTCTCCTCGCGCTATCGAGTCGAACAGCTCCATTCCTGATTCTACCTTTCCGACGGGGTTCAGCGGTCGTTCGCTCTTCGCTTCGCCCAGGAACACGCAGATCAGCCCCCCGGAAGGCAGGTAAGCGACGTCCCCCCTTGCGAGTCTAGCTCTCGGCTTCTCAACTCCGACCCTGAGATCAGTAAAGAGGCAGACCATCGATGGCTGGAGGTTGACCCTGCTGTCACTCGGAAGGCTCCTCAAGATAGCGTTTACAGTCACGGGCGCGAGATGGCGGTAGAACGCCAGAATCCCCTTGCCCCTCCCTGCGACGGTGGCCGAGCACTCGACCTTGGAGACCGAGCCCGCAGCTGGGGGTGTCTGAGCAGACATCTAGCCTCCCTCGAGCCTGACCCTTAATCTGTTTTTGCGGGGTTCGGGGAAGAAGACTTCTGAGCAGGAAACCGCGTGAACTCCCGCGTCCCACGAGTGAAACGATGGCTGGCGAACTGACTCGGGTTCACCCTCATTCCATGAGGGTTAACTGGTCGGGGAGCGCAGGGCACAGATTAAGCCGTGGTGGGGAATCCGACGACTCCGGTAGGCGTCCGAGCAGCAGCCCTGAAGGGGATGCCTACGTTGGTCGTCAGCCGAAGCGTTCCCGTACGGATACCAAAAAGACTTATCTTCCGACCCCGTCGGGCGAACCCAACCCCGAGGCCCCCTGATGTCCCCTGCAAAGACTGTAAAGAAGGCTAAGCAACCGTCTCTTGCCGACTTCGAAATCAAAATCGGGCCTCCGAAGCTTACACGCTTCGAAAGGGCGAGAATAGTCGGTGCGAGGTCGCTTCAGATTGCCATGGGGGCCCCCGCTTTCATCCCCATGGAAGGGCCCTACAAGGGACCCATCGATACGGCGATGTTGGAGTTGGAGGCGGACGCCCTCCCGATATCCATCAGAAGGTCGCTTCCGAACGGCATTACGCAGGACATCCCAATCAGAGCCCTCGCGAAGTAGTTTCAGTCTCCAGCCATGTCCCCTCCGAAGGTCTTCGTCAACGATTCGTTACCCGATGAGGCAATTCAGGCCCTTTCGGGGTTCGAGGTGTATCAGAAGGAGGCAGACGACGGCGTGCTCGCAGAATGCAAGGCCCTGCTGTGCTGGCCGTCTCGGGCGAAGCCGACACTCCTGCGGAAGATGAAGGAACTGAAGATGGTGCAGACGATGTCTGCCGGTGTAGACGCTCTCGATTTCAGCGCCCTTCCACCAGGTGCTCAAGTCTTTTCGAACGCCGGGGCCTTTACCGATACTGTCGCCGAACACGCTTGGGGACTTCTTCTCGGGGTCGCAAAGGGCATCCACCTTCGCAACGTCAAGGCTACTCCCAGGGCGCTCAGGGGAAAGACTCTGCTCGTCGTGGGTGCAGGGAACATCGGGTCGGAAGTGGCCAGACTTTCAAAGTCCCTTGGGATGAGGACAATTGGCGTGTCAAGGTCATTTAGGGCACGCGGTTTCTTTGACGAGATGCACTCCATTTCCTCCCTGGTGCAGGACGTGGCTGATGCAGACGCCATTGTCATAACCTTGCCCCTCACGAAGGCCACACGCAGGATCATCAATTACAAACTTCTCGCAAAGGCGGAAGAGAACGTCATCGTAGTGAACGTAGGCAGGGGAGAGACCGTCGACAGGAGGGGGCTGCTGAGGTGGCTCAGGGAAAGGCCTGAAAGCAGGTTTGCGACCGACGTCTTCTGGGAGGATGGAGGCAGGGAGGTATTCAACACAGAAGCCTGGGCCCTGCCGAACTTCGCCGGCACTCTCCACAACTCGGGGACCCCCATTGGTGACGACCTCAAGGGACCAAAGGTTGCAGCGGCGTGGAACGTCCGGCGGTTCTTTGAGTCAGGGGAGGCTCTCAACCGCGTTGAAATCAGCGAGTACCTTTGAAAGGAGGCACCGCCCCCCACACACGGTTAAATACGCGACAGGGTGGCCGTGCCGAACAAGGTCAGACATATGCCAAGAAAGAAATCCGACACAAACGAGTCAGAGGGACAAAAGGCCGCGGAACAGGCCACAACACCAGCACAGGAGAGCGCACCATCCCAGAGGTCAGCGCCCTATAACCACATATTCGTGGGCCAAAAGCCAGTGATGAACTACGCGATGAGCGCACTCATCCAGCTTACCCAGGCCGGCGAGGTGGTGGTGAAGGCGAGAGGGATGGCAATCAGCAGAGCCGTCGACGTGGCAGAAATCGTCACAAAGAGGCTGGGCAACGGCCAGTTCAAGGTCAAGGACATCGGAATAAACACCGAGGTCGTTGGCGAGGGCCCAGAGACAAGGAACATCTCCTCGATCGAGATAGTCGTCGGTAAGTAGCACCAAAACTCTACCATCCCCTTAGCAAAGAAGGGTCAATCCGCCTAGCGGCGGCTATGCCCGGGAGGGTCGATTCGCCCGCCACACGGGTGTCTCGCTCAGATGAATTGCCTGGACGTGGAGCTCGAGGTCCCGTTCTTCATTAGAGGACGCGCCACATACACAGAGATCAGTAGAGGATCTTCGGCCAATGTTGGACCCTTCTTCATGTGAGACGCCACGAGAAGGTATGCACTTGGCAGACGACCCGATTGACCTCTCCGCCTGCCCAGAGGCGATGGTGACAATTCGGACACAATACACCATCCCCACGTCGCAGCCGTTACGGCTGCCGCTGCGCCCAGACCACACTTACGATCTGACGGGGGGCGCTGCCGTAACTTGCTGGGGTACTGCAGCCTCGACCGCGAATTGACGCGGGCTTAGTTCTCTCATGACGTCGATGCAGACACTGCAGAGCGGGACGGGAGGGTAGCCGCTCACGAGCAGGACTCCAACGCCCCTCTTCGGCTTGCTGTTGATTTCCTTTCTCCTGGCCATGTCGAGCAGCTGGGCCTGTACGTCGTAGTACAACATGCCTATCGCGATCATGAACTCTAGACCGTCGAACAGCTTCAGTCCCTCGAATCCTTGCTTGTATCCCTTGGGGTCGGCTCCTCCGCTTCCGTCGCTCCCGATTCGCCTGCGCCACTTCGCCTCGAACTGCTCCACCATTCTACTCAGCAGGTCCCGGTCCGCCTTTTCGAAGGTGAAAAGGGCGCCGAAGCCTGGTATTTCCCCGTCTCCTTCTCGGAGAACCAGGGCAACGTTTTCGAGCCAGTCAACCGTCAGCTTTTTCGCGTCGGCGATCTCTCCCAGCAGTTTGTTCGGAGCGGCGATCTCTCCCAGCAGTCCGTTCCCGATCCGAATGGACTTGAATTGGTCGGGGTTAGACGTCATGAATTTGAAGTCAAATTCCTTGAATTCCTTGGGGACCCCCTTCCTCCACAAATCACCCGATTGGATGAAATCCGCCTTGGACTGGTTGACCTGGGACATCTGCTGTAGAATCTCTCTTTCTCTGGGTGTCTCCATGTCCGCGAAGGCCGAGACCTCGGCATCGGACCTGTGGCAGAACCAGCAGTGTGACTGTTCTGGCATTGTTCAAGTGTTCCCCCCTAGAGTTGATTAAAGCATAATTTCCGTTTCGGTAGGGAATAGCACATAGCTTTCTTCCATATCGGCGATAGCTATTGCAAAGTAGGGACAAGAACAGCAATTACAATCTTTTGGTTCGGCGAGGCAATTGGATGCTACGTTTCCCCTTGGTTTCGTATCCCCTGCAGAGTGAAAGCTTCTCGCTCCTCGTGAGCTTCTTTATCTGGGCTTCACGCTTCAGGGCGCTCCCCCTGTCGGCCGCATTCTCTGCGTGTTTCAGGGTTACGGGAAGCCTCGAACGGGTGTATTTCGACGCCTTTCCGGAGACGTGGGCTCTTAACCTCTGCACAAGGTCGCCGGTGCAACCGGTGTATAACGAGCCGTCGGAACACTTCAGGATATAGACCCAGTATGTTCCCAACATCAGCCCTCCCACAGCGTCAGGATAGAACGATTTCGGGTGACGTGGCATATCCGGCCATTCGCGTTTAGGACCAAGCACCACAAGCGACCCGGCGAAGCGGGAGTAGGGTGAAAGTAATCGAGTTGGGGTGTCTGCCCCGACGCTTCCAACGGGGTTAGCATAAGCATGGTTTAATTCTCCGGTGTAACATACTCTTCGTTGGTCTCCCGGGCGATTGGCATCCGATATGTGGCGGCATTTGCCTGGACGTTTGCGCCCATCTACGCGACGGAGAAGCTCGCTGACTTCTTCTTCCTGACCGACAACACGGGATCGTTCTATTTCATGTCGGGGTGGCGGCTCATTCTGTTCATCGCTTTCGCTCTCGCAGGATCGGTGGCGTCCGGCCTCCTGATCAAACGTGCCTGGGGGGCCGCGGCGACCCAGTGGGCGGCCATAACCTGTTCCATGGTCCTCTTCTTCTATCTCTGCGACCCGAAGGTCTGCTATTCTGCGGGGCCTGACGGCCTGGAGCCTCTTCGGCTCGGGTTCTTCCTGGGCTCGGTGTGCTTCTCAGGCGCAGCCCTGGGAGTAACCGCCCGGCATATGGGAAGCCCGCCCTCCGCCCAGTTGTTCGCGGGCGTATTCGGATTTGCCGCCATCGGATTCTATCCTGTCATCTTCACCCTTGCCGGCACCCGACTCCTCCAACCCCTCCATCCGTGGGCTTCGGCGGCGATTTTGGTTGCCGCGGCGTTCCCCGTCTCTGTCATTGCTACAATCGGCTTCGGCGCCAGGAAGGGAGTGCTTCTCCCGCTTGGGTCCATGGCGGTCCTTCTGCTCATTTCTCTCGGGATTGCTGTCCCCTATGTCCAGAGCGTATTGTTTGACATCGGGGTCTTTTCGATTGCAGTGGCAATTGCAGCCATGGCCGGCGCTGCCCTGACGGTGAGGAGGAGGGCGTTTGTCGTTTCACACAGGTCGAAGATCTCCGTTCTTCTTGCTATCGGGGTCGTAGTAGTTCTCGCGACGATGCTCCTGACCACCCCCGACGCTGTCAACGGCGTTGTCCCGACTACCGGGTCGACCACAACCTTCGCCCAAGGAGTTCCCGTCTACTCGGGAGGAGCCATGGAAGGACCCGCCGGTCATGCAAGCGGAGCCGCCGTCACGGTCAGTTTCGAAGGGACGAGCGCCCAATCGATCCAAGCCGACAATTACCTCGCCGCGGGGATTGGTATACACGCCGCCGGCTGCTGCGTCGATGGGATCGATTACTCGTACAGGTACGACCTGTTCCTCTACCACTCCGGGAACGAGTCCATGGTCGCAAGCGCATGGGAGGCTTGCGACGACAATGCCGCGTGTGGAGGGCACTCCTGGAAGGTGCTTATGTTCCTGGACTCGCTCGATCTGGGGAAGGCCAACTTCGGTGAGAACTTGACCCTCATGATGAATTGGGTTCAGGGAAAGGATGGACCCGAGGTCCTGTGGTCCTATTCGACACAGGGGGTTGGCCCCCACAACTTCGCTGTCTTCACCCCTCCCTCGGCCGAGAACCACGTCTTCAACACGGGGGAGCTACAGGGGGGGACGTTGAGCTCAGCCCAGAAGGCAAGCTACTTCTTCCAGTTCGGGGTGATGAGCCGCTATTCTATAGGGGAGGGGGGGTGGAGAGTCCTCCTCTCGTGCCCGTCCCTTTTCAACGGCACCTGGTCCTGCGTCGATCACGCGATGACCTTGGGAGGGAGCCAATCCTTCTGGAAAATCTTCTGGAGATGGGGGGAGGAGTATCAGGGCGTGTCTGTGACAAGCACACGGCCAGGAGATCTACAGTTCAGCTACTCGGGAGAGTCGACTCCTAGCTTCCAGCAACTCTGGTAGCTGACAGAATCAAGATATTGCATCGAATCTTGGTCTGCGCAAGAAATTCGTTTTGCGGAGATATGTTTTTAAACGAAATTCCGCCGACGATCTATAACAAAAAGTTGGTGGACACTCGCACGCAGCCCGTGTCTCGCGCGGGCGTTGCGGCGCCGAGATTTTCGGACAGGGAATTATACAGCCTAGCGGAAAAGTATGGCACGCCGTACTTCCTGATGGACGAGGCTACTCTGAGGAAGAAGGTCACTGACATGGAACAGGCCTTCTCGGATTTCAGGGGGGCCTACCGCGTCGCCTATTCTGTGAAAGCGAACTTCAATCCCTCTGTGATCAGAACGTTCGCCAGCGAGGGGATACTCTTTGACCTCACGGCGCCCGGGGAGCTCGTCTTCACCCTGAAGTCAGGCGCGACTGCTGAGAACGTGATGTACACGAGCATCACAGAAACCGCCGCAGAATACGAGGAGGTTCTCAGAATGGGAGTGAGGAAGATAGTAGTGGCCAGCTACAACGGCCTTCTCAACCTGGCCGAAGCAGCCGCCAGGGTGAACGTCGCTGTGAAGACGATGATCAGGGTGAACCCGGAGGTTCACGTCCACGCAGAGCTCAGGGGGTCCATGGGGCACGGGAAATTCGGACTTCAGTTCAACGGCGCTGGCCAGGACAACGCCCTCGGTGTGCTGAAGAAGGTTCTAGGTATTCCCCTTCTCCAGTTCGAGGGTTTCCACTTCCATCTTGGGAGCCAAATCGAAGACCCTGCCTGCTATGCCGAGGCCATCGAGAAGCTCGAGGCGTTCATCCTTGATGCGAGAAGGCAGGTCGGCGAATTCCATGTAAAGACCCTCGATATCGGGGGGGGCCTCCCCGCGCCCTACGGAAGAAAAGTCCAGACTCCGAAGGACTTGGCCCTGAAGATTGCAGGGCAACTCAACAGTCTCGTCGAGAGCATAGGGGACAGGTTCACCCTCGTGTCAGAAAGCGGCAGGTATCTGACCGCCGAGTCCACGGTCCTCGTCTCCAGAATCGTGAACACAAAGAACTTCGGCGAAAGCAAGTACGTCTACATTGACGCGGGCTACCACGTGCTCCTCGATTCGGCTCTGTTGCGACACGAGTACCCGGTGGAAGTGATACCCGGGGGGAAGCCCTCCTCGGAGAATGTCATTCTCGTCGGAAGACTCTGCGACCCTCTCGACGTCTTCCCCACGTCTAACAGGTCGAGGCTGGGAGGCGCTGAGGCAGGGAAGCTGGTAGTGTTCAGGGACGTGGGGGCATACTCCATCGTCATGAACATGCCGTTCCACAGCCAGCCAAAGCCCTATGTCCTGATGCGGAACGGTCAGGGGAGTTTCTCCATCGCCCGCAGGGGACAGGACATCAATCGCCTATACCTTGACGAAGGCGGAGACTGCCTGGCCCCATAGAGCCGTCCGAGAATCGATTCTGGGAAAGACCTCTGCCGATGGGGGCAACCGTCGGGAATGTCACGATAACGGACTGGGTACCAACCGCGGGAAAGATAACTCGAGTTATTCGATAGGCCGCACGGGCAGAACCGATAAATTCCCCTGCCGACGGCGCCGGGAAAGTTGACGCTCGAAGTAATCATCGGACCCATGTTTTCAGGGAAAACGTCCGAGCTAATCAGGCTCGTCGAGAGGGAGGTCTATGCCAAGAAGAAAGGTGCCATTTTCAAGATCGCCTTCGACAAACGGTACAGCGCAAAGCAGGTGGTCACCCACAACGGGCTCAAGTATGACGCGTACACCGTCGCCTCTTCGGTCGAAGGATTGCACAAAATAGAAGAGCTCGCCGTTTCCAAGGGGCTGGACGCCATTGGGGTCGACGAAGTGAACTTCTTCCCCGAGGCTCTGGTGGGCGTCCTCGACAGGCTCGCAGACACGAGGCGGGTGATAGCATGCGGACTGAACCTCAATTTCAGGGCAGAGCCGTTCTCCACCACCATGCAGCTTGCCGCCAGAGCAGACAGGGTGAGGTACCTGAGTGCGGTGTGTGTCGTGTGCGGTCAGGAGGCGACGAGGACCCAGAGGCTGATTGGCGGGAAGCCGGCGCCAAGGGACTCTCCCATCATCGTCGTCGGGGGCAAGGAGATGTACGAGCCTCGCTGCAGGACATGCTATTCTCCTCCCGTCTGAGAGGTGCGGGAACCCTTGTTAACCACCACGAAGAGACTGGAGGAGACGGTGCACCAATAGTTGGCCGAGGAACCCAGGGACGAAAGTGGGAGGCCGTATCACATCAGGCTTGGTAAGAAGGACGTGGGGCGCATCGCGTTCCTTCCGGGGGACCCGGGGAGGGTGCCCAAGATAGCCGAGAGGTTCCAGGAGGCGAGGGACCTTGGCTCGCACAGAGAGTACCGGGCATACGCAGGGAGGGTAGCGAACGAGAAGGTGGTTGCGGTGAGCACAGGGATAGGTGGTCCAGCGGCTGCCATAGCCATCGAGGAGCTGGCGCGCCTTGGAGTGAGGGTTATGATCAGAATTGGTACTTGCGGCGCCATAACTCCAGAAATCAGGACGGGCTCCGTCATCATCGCAGACGCGGCGGTGCGGATGGATGGCACAAGTGCCCAGTACGTACCGCTAGGCTACCCTGCGGCGGCGACCCCCGGGGTGGTCATGGCCCTCAGCGAGGCCGCTGCTTCGAGGGGAGAAAAGTGTGCCGTGGGAATAACCGCTTCTACCGACGCGTTCTACGTGGGGCAGGGGAGGGAATCGTTTGGAGGGTACTTCCCTTCAGGGAGCGCGAGATTATTGGACGACATGAGGGCAGCGAAGGTTCTATGCTTCGAGATGGAGGCTGCCACGCTTTTCACTTTGGGGAGGGTGTTCGGGCTCAAGACTGGAGCAGTGTTCGGCGTCGTGGCCAACAGGGCCACCAACAGTTTCAGGCTCGAAGCAGGGGTGGAAGACGCCATAGACACTGCAGTAGACGCCGTCAGACTTCTGAAGAAGTACGCGGTCTGAAGTCCCCTCTGACCACCTTCCCCAGTACGTCGCTCCCTCTCAGATGGCCCAGGGATCCAAGCGCAGCGTTTGTCTCGCTGAATCTCTTGCCGTCGCCTCTGCCTCCCCCGCTTACAAGCAGGGGGACGGGATCGGCAGAGTGCCTTTTCAGCGTACATGGGGTGGCGTGGTCGCAGGAGACGGCGAGCGTCAGGTCGTCTGCGTGTCTGACCGCCTCCGAGAAGAAATCCCTGTCTATCGACTCGATGTTCTTCTTCTTGCCCCTGGCATCTCCGTCGTGGCCGAACTCGTCCGGCCCCTTGATGTGGACGTAGACGACGGTCCCATCCTCTAGCTCTGACGAGAAGAGTCTCGCCTTCTCAGATACGTCATTTCTGTCCTTTATGGGGACCATCTTCATCCCGAGGAGCTTCGCTATGCCTACCTCCGCGGGCATCTCGACCAATGCAGTCCCGGCCATCCCGTACTTCTTCTCGAAAGCTGTCGGATTGGGGAGGTGGTCCCCTGCGTCTCTGAGCAAGACAAGGTTGGCCGGGAGCTTCCCCTCACGAATCCTTTCCTTGTTCACCTCGCTGGAATCAAGTACCCGCTGCGCCTTCCGGCTGAATTCGTTGACGAGCTTCGCCGCTCTTATGGCACCCACTCCCCTGGACTCGGGGACGCAGCGCATGATGTGATCCGTTCCTGAGGTTTCCTTGGCTGCGCCGAATCCTCCGACTCTGGCGTAGGCGGGGTCCGTGTTGGATATGGCGGCACTAAGGGGTTCCTCCGCTCTGATTACCAGCACCCCTCTGTATGAGATAGTCGCCCTGAACTCGAAGCGTGCGCCGTCGAGGATGATTCCGTTCAGGTCCCTCGCCAGGAGCTCCGCCTCATCTTGGGTGAGGTTCCTGCCTGCCCGCCTGTCGACGATTCTTCCCCCCCTCGCAGACGCGAGGTTGGCGCGGAGCGCGAGGTCCCCATTCCTCACTTCGAGCCCAGAGCCTACGGCCTCAATCACTCCCCTACCAGGATACCCCTTCTCGAAGGAATAACCCAGCATGTTGAACACCGCAATGTCTGATTCCGGCGCAATCCCCTTTCCTACGGTGGTGACAGTCCCTAGCCTCGATATCGCAGCAATCTTGTCCAAGTTGGGAGTATAGGCCGCCTCGAGGGGCGTCGTATAGTTCAGGTTCGGGGCAGGCCTGTCTCCACACCCGTCCAGCAGCACATAGCCTATTTTCATTGTTTGGCGCCCATGTCGTCAGTCATCTCCATTTGTCTCTTTCCGCGATTCATGTTCTGCGTTGAAAATGCTTATGTGGAGATTACATCGCGGTGGCGTGCCCATGGTCGAGATCAGGAAGGACTACTTCTCGGAGAAGCTCTCGATCATACTCCCGGACAGGGGGCTCAAGCCCGGCCAGGTCATCCCCCAGAAGGCGGAAAAGTGCAACTACTGCGCCGGCAACGAGGAAATGACGCCGCCTGCCGATCTGGTGCTTGTCAAGAGGGGGGACACGCTCCTCAAGCAGACTGATTCGGAAGGAGACGTGGTGAAGAACTGGGCCGTACGTATTTTCCCCGCGAAGTACCCGGTTGTCACCCCCAATGCGCCGCCGTCATATGGGGAGTCCCCGCACTACAGCGAGCCGGCTGTGGGCTATCACTACGTGTTGGTCGCCACCCCCAAGCACGACCAGCCCTTCGCGAAGATCGATGTGGAGCAATGGACCAACATACTTGCGTCGCTGCAGGACAAGGTCAGGTGGCTGTACTCACAGAAGGGTGTGAGCTACGTCCTTGTGTACGCCAACAGTGAAAAGGAGGGGACGCCGACGGCCGTCCACCCCAGCATACAGATGGTCACCACCCCCAGGGTGCCCCCCGTGGTAGAGGAGGAGGCGGAGACCGTGCAGACGTCCCTAAACGAACTCGGTGTCTGTCCTATGTGCCAGGTGGTAGGGACGGAGACGGGCGGACCGAGGCAAATACTAGCCACTGACTTCTTCCTCGCCTTTGCGCCCTGGGTCTCCACCCACCCCTTCGAGTTCTGGGTATACCCAAAGAGGCACATGACAAGCATACTGAAACTTTCGCAGAAAGAAATGATGGACCTTGCCCTGATGCTGAGATCTACTCTGGGAGGAATGTCCAGGGCCCTGGACGCACCGAGTTTCACCATGGTCTTTCACAGCTCCTCGGAGAAGAAGACGACCAAGCAGATCCACTGGCACATAGAAGTCTACCCGAAGAGAGCCCAATGGACGGGCCTGGAGCTCGGAGGAGGAATCTATGTGAGCGACGTGTCCCCTGAAGGGGCCTCCCAGGTGCTGGGGGCAAGCTCTAGAAAGGAGCTCGCTCAACTGGTAGGTATTCGATAATCAGTTCCTGTTCTCAGATACTCGCGAAGCGCCTGCCGGTACCAGAGCCCGAAATCGACATGACCTTCACCCGAGGCGGCCCTTCTTCACACCGCCCTTCTTCCTCTCTTTGGCTGTTGAGGCGAAAGCACGCCTGATCAGCCCCTCTTCGGCCCTCCCCAGCGCCATTCCCCTCCTCTCCATCATCCTCCTCTGCGTCTCTATGACCGACTCAAGGAGAAGTTCCACAGCCCTGCCGGATTGGGAATCATAGAAGGTGAAGCTAGGCACGCTATTCGCCGCGAGACCCGAAACGTGAGAGCCCGTCCCTATGGCCCTACCCGCGTACACCAGGGCGCCTATGGATAGCTTGGCCATATCCCCGATGACCGGCCCCAGCTTCATCATCCCGCTGTCTTCTTTCTCTTTCCCAAGGTCGAGCCTGACGTTCCCGTAGGTGTTCTTCAGGTTGCTGAAGGTGCATCCTGCCCCTAGGTTGACCCAGGAACCGACGTAGGAATCCCCCACATAGCCGAAATGCGCTTTGTTAGCGTACGGGAGAATGACCGAGTTCTCTACCTGGCCGCCTATCTTGCAAGAGTCGAATACCGAGGTGCCACCCCCTATCTGCGCGGACATGATCCTCGCTCTGGAGCCGATATAGCAGGGACCCATGATTCTGCTGAAGCTCTCGATCGAAGCCCCCCTGTCGACGATGACAGGACCCAGCCTAACGTCGAGGGTGACATGCCCCTCGATTTCTGCTCCCTCGGCCACCATGAGGTTGGCCGCTGGGCCTCTGACTTCGACTCCTCTGGGTACGGGTAGAACCTCTTCGAAGCGCTTTGCCTGCTCGGCGATAGCCAGTCCGTTGGATTCGACCAGGTCCCAGTACCCCCGGAAGAGAGGTTCGGCCGGAGTGGTGACTTTCCTCACCTTCTTGACTAGTGAGGCGACCGCCTTTCTAGTCAAGACCCCCGGTCTCAGTGCAACCGAGTCGAGCCTCGCCACCACCAGCTCCCCCTTGGATACTGCGACAAAGGGCTCAGACAGTGAGGCGGGGAGGAGGAGCCCTTCGCTCGGCCTGGCTCTGGCGTTGACAAGTATCGCTGAACCATAGACCCTCTCGTTGTATGGGTTATTGGTGGCCTCCCTCGTGACAGCCGCCAATTCAGGCCTCCCCCAAAGACTCACGTCCGTAGCGTCAGGGATCTTCTCTACCAGCTCGTCAAGGAGCCTCTTCGTCCCAAGACGGAGGAGACTCGTGTGTCTCAGGAGGGTGAGCGGACCGAATCCGGCGAGCCCGTCGTCCTCAAAGACGATGACCCTCATGGTCAGGTGAACCAGCTACAGTAGCCTGCCCATCTTCTTTGTGAACTCATCGTTGGCTTCCCTGTACGACTTCGTATCACCGATGTCGGTGAAACGTCCGCCCACCTTCAAACCGTAGATCTTCCCGTGCTTCATCGCTTCCTCGAAAGCCTCCCTCATCCCGTACATCTGGTTCGGAGGGATGAACCTGAGGAAGGCCTTCTGCATGACATAACACCCGACGTTGATGTACCCTGAAATCAGGGGCTTCTCCCTCCACTCAGTGATAAGGCCGCCCTGGTCCGTCTCAAGGAAACCGTACTTCAGGCTGGTGCTGTATTCCATCAGGGCGACGGTGGCCAGGGCTGCGTGAGCCGAGTGGAACTGTATCAGTTTCCTTAGGTCCATCTCCAAGATGGCGTCCCCGTACACGCACACGAACCTCTCGCGCAGCTTGCTTTCAGCTGATTTCAGTTGCCCTGCGATGCCGAGCGGGTGAGGCGAAGCCGCATACTTGATTTTCACCCCCCAGTCCTTGCCGCTCTCGAAATAGTCCTGAATCGTCTTCCCCAGGTACCCCGTTGTGATTATGACCTCATTGATACCGTTCTTCTTCAGCCAGAGGATAATGTGCTCGAGGATTGGACGAGGGCCAACCGGGAGCATCGGCTTTGGGAGGAGGAGGGTATAGGGCCTCAGCCTCGTCCCCAGGCCCCCGGCGAGAATTACTGCCTGGATTCTACTGTTCTTCTGCAAGCATTCCCCTTGGGCTTAGGCTCGCTATTTCAGCCTTATA
>OCOJ01041715.1_pt1 | contig 21380 bp, 24 predicted proteins | sample 1539251 | NCBI WGS metagenome assembly OCOJ01 (sample SAMN01911457, study PRJEB22624) | soil metagenome | biome: Soil | place: Malaysia | collected 2012-04-30 | depth RA_metagenome m | reverse complement strand
CGCCGCTTGCAGGAAGAAAAAAAGTCCCTGCCGAGTTTGATTCTCATTGATGGCGGAATAGGCCAGCTCCACGCCGCAGCCCAGGCGCTGGATTCGCTTCAAATCATCAACCAGCCACTCGCCAGCATCGCCAAGAAAGAAGAGATCCTGTACGTCCTCGGCCAGGAAGACGAACCTCTTGTTCTTGAACGCCATTCCCCGGTGCTTCACTTGATTCAGCAGATTCGCGACGAGACGCACCGCTTTGCCGTCACTTTTCACCGCCAGCGCCGTGGCAAACGGCAGACAAAATCGGCGCTTCGTGATGTCCCCGGAGTCGGTCCACGCACGGCAGAGAAGCTGCTTCGCGAGTTCGGCAGCATCGCGAATCTCGAGCGCGCTGGCTTGGAGAGACTCAGCGAAGTTGTCTCGCGAAAAAATGCTGAGAAAATCCTCGCTCATTTCACTTCGGCCGAAGGCCCCAAAAGGTCGGATAACCGGAATGAGTAGGCAATAGCGGTTAGCAGGCCTTGTGTGCGCTCGCCCTCCGTGCTACGGTTTTCATGGAGGCTGTCATGGCTGACAACGTCGGTTCCAAAGTCACCTATTTCCTGGTCGGTTTAGGAGTTGGCGCGCTGGTGGGTATCCTTTTTGCACCGAAGTCCGGGGACGAAACGCGCGAGTTTCTCTCCAAGAAGGCCGACGAAGGCCGCGAGTATGCGCAGCGCAAGGCGAAGGAGCTCCGCGAACGCGCGGACGATTTGATCGAGCGCGGCAAAGAACTTGCGACGCGGCAGAAGGATTCCATCTCGGCGGCAGTGGAAGGGGCTCGCGAAGCCTACCGTCGCGAAGCCTCGAAGTCCTGAGGCGGCGTAGGCTTCGAACCGCGTGAGGGGGTCTTCCCAATGGGAAGACGCGTGGGGTGTGTATGCAAACTTGGCTGATGGTCTTTAGCTTGGTAGCGGCCGTGGCGCTGGTGGTTCAAGTGGCGATGCTTACGGCGCTGTTCTTCGAGATGCGTCAGACCAATCGCAAGGTCAATAGTCTCGTCACCGATCTGCAGGCGCGTGTCGGGCCCATTCTCACCCGCGTCCAGATTCTTCTCGAAGACACGCAGCCTAAAATCTCCAACATGGTGGCCGATGCGTCGCACATTGTTTATCTGGCTCGTGGACAAGCGCAGAAGGTGGATCGTATTTTTACCGACGCAGCCGACCGTTTGCGCGGCCAGCTCAATCACGCAGACCGCATTCTCACCGGCGCGCTCGAGGCCGTGGAGGACGCCGGCTCGAGTCTGCGGAGTAGTTTCTGGCGGCCGATGCAGAAGGCTTCCGCGCTCGTGCATGGCATCAAGGTGGGCATCGATCTTCTCCGCTCGCGCCGCCGAAGTTCCGGCGGCGAAGAGCCGCGCGAACAGCAGGAAGAAGAGCTGTTCATCTGAAGGTCTAACGAAGTCCGTCTTCCCTCGCTATCGCTGCATTTCCGGGACGAACGCTTCCGTTTGTTTATAGCTCACGAGATTGACGGCCAAACGGTACCCTTCGTCGGTTTCCCCCTCGGATTGCACCCGCAGGCACAGCCCGGATCGCGATGTCCAGACTGTAGCTGCTGAACGCTCCTCGTCACTCATAACGAGCGTCACGTGGAATCGCTGGGCTTCGAAGGTTTTCCCTGCAACAGTGATGGACTCGGGCGATTCGCGCTGCACCTCGGCCACCGCATTCGGATAGCGGTCTTCATTTGGCAGGAAGAGATGCACGGTGGCCTGCTTTTGGCCGCTACTCAGCCGGCCCACGATGCTGGACAGAATCCAGCCGTAAGAATGGAACCCAAACAGATCGAAAGGCTCCTTCAGGGAAGCGTTCTGCGACACACTTTCCGCCGGACGTTCGCTTTCGAAGGACAAAATGCAGCGAACGGTGGTGCGGCCGAGCTTACAAGTATAAGAGGGGTAGTCCATGATAGTGTGCAGCTCGACCAGCGAGGGATGGAGCGCGGCGTCCATCTCGATGCGGTAGTTCAGGATTTCCGTTTCCGGAGTGTGCATTGCATTGCCCTCCGCGATGTATCGCCCGTCTTCGGTCTTCGAGAGTGTCCAATGCTCGCGGATCGGATCCGAGCGGGACCCTTGCACGTAGGTTCCTTCGGCGATCATTCTTTGTTTTACGCTGCCCGGCGTAGCGCTACTTTTTGAAAGAGGAAAAGCTGCGAATCCGAGAGATCCGAGGGCGAAGAATATGCTCCATCTTCGCAGGCGGGCAAAACTCATCGAATCCAACCGCCACCGAGCACGACGTCGCCGTCATAGAAGACGGCGGCTTGTCCCGGCGTGATGGCGCGCTGCGCGGCGTCGAATACGATTCGCGCCGTTGAGCGGCCCAGCGGTTCGATGGTGGCTTCGGCAGGTTCGTGCTTGTGCCGGATTTTCACTTTGCCGCGCAAGGATTGCTCCGGCTTTTCACAAGAAACCCAATTTACGTCCTCGATTTCGCACGTGGAGCTGCGCAGGGAGTTGTCTTCGCCAACGACCACACGATTGTTTGCGGGGTCGAGAGAAATGACGTAGAGCGGCTTACCGGCAGCAAAGCCGAGTCCCTTGCGCTGGCCGATCGTAAAATTATGCACGCCACTGTGGCGGCCGACGACGATGCCGTTTTCGTCGACAATCTCGCCTTCGCCGTTCTGCAAAGGAATTCTCCGCTCCGCAGAATACGCATGGATGAATTGCACGTAATTCCCGTTGGGCACGAAACACAGTTCCATGCTCTCCGGCTTCTCGGCAACAGGTAGCTTCACGCGCCGGGCCAGCGCGCGCACCTCTTCCTTGGTGAGTTCCCCGAGAGGAAATTCGCTGCGTGAAAGCTGCTCCTGGGACAATCCCCAGAGAAAATAGGATTGATCCTTGCTCGCATCGCGCGCCCGCAAAAGTTCCCAGCGCCCGGTTTCCTCGTTCTTGCGAATTCGCGCGTAGTGCCCCGTAGCAAGCCGCTCCGCGCCAATCTGTCGCGCCATACGAAGCAGGGGTTCGAACTTCACGTCCGTGTTGCAATTGGTGCAAGCGATGGGCGTCCGGCCCGCGAGGTATTGATCCACGAACGGCCGAACCACGCGCTCCTCAAACTGCTGCTCGAAGTTCACCACGTAATGAGGAAAATTCAGGTGCTGCGCCACGCGCTTCGCGTCATAGACGTCGTCCAGCGAGCAGCAGCGATGCTGCGCGGGTCCATCGCCCATCAGTTCCGGCAGCCGGCGCTGATTCCAGAGCTGCATCGTGAGTCCAACGATGGGCCGGCCCTGCAGCTGAAGAAGCGCCGCGACAGTTGACGAATCCACGCCGCCGGACATAGCCACGGCGACGAGTCCGCGCTGGATCTCCGCTTGCTGGGGCAGCTCCGAAAATTGTGTTGCGGTTGTCATCCTTTTTCTATCTTACGCAAAAATCCCAATCCTTGCTTTGCCTCGCGCTTGAATCAACGGGGGCTGGCAAGAAGCGGCTTAGGGCAGTCTAAGCAATTCCGTGCTGTGTTGCGCACACTGATCTAAGAACGCGCCGCGGCCTCTTTCCCGTAAGTGGGGGAGAGCGAGCGCAATTGGGCGACTGCGGCAGGGACGACTTCGAATGCGAAATCGATTTCGGCGGCCGTGGTGTGGCGGCCAAGGCTGAACCGCAAACTGGACTTGGCTTCTTCCTGTGACAGGCCGATAGCGGTCAACACATGCGATGGTTCGACAGCTCCTGAAGAACAGGCTGCACCGACCGAACAGGCCAGCCCTTTCAAATCCAGAGCGATTACCAGCGCTTCGCCTTCGACTCCCGGGAACATCACGTTCGTGGTGTTGGGAGTCCGCGGAACGCAACCGCCATTGATGCGCGAATGCGGCACGCGGCGCAACAAGCCGTGCTCAAGGTGATCGCGGAGCGCGCTTAGGCGCCTCGCGTCGTTCGCGAGCAAATTGCGGGCGATCTCAGCGGCTCTGCCCAGGCCGACAATGCCGGCGACGTTTTCCGTGCCGGGGCGGAAGCCGCGCTGGTGATGCCCACCGTACAAAAGCTGTTGCAACCGAGTTCCGCTGCGGACGTAGAGTGCGCCGACTCCTTTGGGAGCATAGAGTTTGTGACCGGAAAGGGAAAGCAAATCCACTTGAAGCTGATTCACGTCGACTGGAATTTTCCCGGCCGACTGCACGGCGTCCGTATGGAAGTAGACGTCCGCTTCTGTTGCGATGGCGCCAATTTGCTCTAAGGGTTGAAGGGTGCCCAGTTCATTGTTGGCATGCATGATGGTGATGAGCACGGTCTCCGGGCGAAGCGCCTCTCGCACATGTTCGGCATCAATTAGCCCGTCTTGATCAGCAGAAATGTAGGTGACAGAGACTCCCTGCTTTTCGAGAGCCTGGCAGGCGTTGAGCACGGCCTCATGTTCCACCAACGACGTGATGACGTGAGGGCGAAGTTTGCCGGAGGAGGACACGATGCCGAAAATGGCATGGTTATCGGATTCCGTCCCGCCGCTGGTGAAGACAATCTCCTGCGCCTTTGCGCCGATGAGTGCAGCGACCCCTTCGCGCGCGGTTTCCACCGCGGCGCGGGCGCGCTGGCCTACCGTATGGATGGAGGAAGCATTCCCGAACTCCGCTGAGAAATAGGGCAGCATGGCCTCGAGCACTTCCGGCTCGACGGGCGTAGTGGCGTTGTAATCGAGGTAGACGCGGTTCACGGCTCAGCGTTCAGGATAGACAAGATGAGCGGGGGCTGTCGAGGGGAGTGGCTGTTCTAGTTGGCCTTGTGCTTTTTCAGCCGCCATGTGGCCACGTTGCTGGCGTAGAGGGCAATGCAGAAAAGATTTGCAGGGATGAAACCGAATTGAGCAGTTCGCAGACCGATGACGCAAACAACAACGCTATTGATTGCAGCGATGACCCAGCCCTGCCATATCTTCTTGCCGATGAGAATGGTGGAGAAAACGGTCAGCAAGCAAGAGAGATAGTCGAGTCGAAAAAGTTCAGGCAGATGGCTCGCCAAGTGTTGAGGTTCCTCTTGCGCAGCTCATATCCAGGAAAGTGCGCAATCAAAAGGAAGCAATTGCGCAGCCAATAGAGAATCACCCTCCGGTTGAGCCACCGCGCGGGGAGCCTGGAAGTTTTTGCCACTCAACGGATTAGCAGCGCTTAAAAACCGCCACCGAATCGAGTAGCTAGCATTCCTTGACCACGTGTCACGATTGAAACAAAGTGTTTCAGCCTGAAGCCGTCCTTGCGTCGCCAAACAAGCGACGAATGTTCCGCCAGCCCCCGAAGCACATCAGTTCATGTTAGAGTTGGCGGCTTCGAGGGCAATCGTCGTCTCCTATCTGCGCTCAATGGCCGGCGCCTCTGGGGAGGAAACTTGGCGTATCGGGACCTGGGAGATTTTGTCCAGAAACTCGAAAAGGAAAAGGAGCTGGTGCGAGTCCGCGCGGAGGTGGACCCTGTCCTGGAAATCACAGAAATAACGCAGCGTGTAGCCCGCGACCCCGCCAGGCTTCCCAACAGCGTCGGCCCCGCATTGCTCTTCGAAAAGCCTAAAGGTTCCCGGTACCCGCTGCTCATCAATGCGTTCGGCAGCGTCCGCCGCATGGCGCTGGCATTTGAGGTAAATGCGTTAGAGGAAGTCGCAGCGCGGATTCAAGGCTTTCTGGCAATGGAGTCGCCGCAAGGACTCTTCGACAAAATCAAAATGCTGCCAAAACTCGCGGAGCTAGGTTCTTTCTTCCCAAAGACAGTAAAGACCGGTCTCTGCAAAGAGGTGACGCACCACGGCAAAGACGTGAATCTTCTCGACTTCCCAATCCTGAAGTGCTGGCCCCAGGATGGCGGTCGCTTCATTACTTTCCCCCTGGTCTTCACCAGGAACCCCGAAACCGGCAAGCGCAACGTCGGCATGTACCGCATGCAGATTTACGACGAGCGCACCACCGGCATGCACTGGCAAACGCAAAAACACGGCGCGGAACACTTTCGCCGCGCGCGCGCGCAAAACCCGCAGGGCCGCATTCCGGTTGCTGTAGCGATTGGTTCCGACCCCCCAACCGCACTTTCCGGCATGCTGCCCATTCCCCCGGACCTCGACGAAATGATGTTCGCTGGCTTCCTCCGCCGTGAACCTGTAGAAATGGTCCCCTGCGAAACGAGCAATTTGGAAGTCCCCGCCAACGCAGAAATTGTTCTCGAAGGCTATGTAAATCTTGGAGAGTTCCGCACCGAAGGCCCGTTCGGCGACCACACCGGCTTTTATTCTCTCGAGGGCGAGTACCCTGTCTTTCATGTTGAATGTGTCAGCCACCGCAAGGACCCAATTTACCTGACGACCGTGGTCGGCCCGCCTCCGCAAGAAGATTTCTACATGGGTCATGCCGTCGAGCGAATCTTCCTGCCGGTGATGAAGATGCAGTACCCGGAAATCGTCGACGTGTCCATGCCCGCCGAAGGTATTTTTCACAACTTAATGATTGTGGCCATTCGCAAATCGTATGCAGGCCACGCGCGCAAAATCATGAACGCCATTTGGTCGCTGGGCCAAGCCATGTTCACGAAAGTGATTGTGGTGGTGGATCACGACGTGGACATCCACAACTACCCCGAAGTCGTCTGGAAAACTCTCTGTGCGCTCGATCCCGAGCGCGACGTGCAATTTGTCTTCGGCCCCATGGACACTCTCGACCACGCGGCTCGTCTCCAAGACTACGGCTCGAAAATGGGCATCGACGCCACCCGCAAATGGGCTTCGGAAGGATTCACGCGTCCCTGGCCCGATGAAATTCTTATGGACGATGCCACAAAGAAGCGCATCGACGCGATATGGAAGTCCCTGGGGCTTAAAGGATAACCGTCCCTGCGGCCAGTGCGCCGCTTCTCAAAAGCCCAACTAATTGTATGCATGAGGACGCTGCTACACTAGATGTGCCGCTCTATGCCCCAATTACCCCTTAATTCCCTAAAACTACCCATATTCTTAGGACAACTTCGGCAGAGAATCCCTTGACGCTCTGAGCTTTTCGATGTCATAACCCTTTTCACGGGCCGCACCTCGGTCAATCCGCAGCGACGGTTGGGGGTGCACCGGACAGTGGTGGGATGGGGCGTGTGTTCGGTCGCCGGGGTGACGTTCCTCGTGAATGAATCGCGCGAAGTGATGAATGTACGGCAGGCGTCGCAATATCTGGGCATTTCCCCGGATACCCTGTACCGTTACATCACCGAGGGCGAAATTCCTGCGTTCAAGCTCGGTAATCGTTGGAAACTGCGAAAGACGATCCTTGACCGCTGGATGGAACGCAAAATGAGTCAGGCGCACAGCAAGCGCCGGTAGCGCGGCCGCAGTTGGGAAGTTTTCTGAGAGAGAGGCTGGGACATGTTCGGAAAAAAGAGCCGGCAACTTGTGGGACTGGATATCGGCTCCAGTTCCATTAAAGCGGTAGAACTGAAGTCCACCAAAGCAGGCTACGAACTGGTCAGCTTCGGCATGGAATCTCTAGCGCCGGACACGGTCGTCGATGGGGCAATCATGGACGCCCCCCAGGTGGCCAACGCCATCAGCAAGATCTTCGATGCCCAGCGCATTAAGACCAAAAATGTGGCGACATCGGTTTCGGGACACTCCGTGATTGTCAAGCGCGTGCCGCTCCCCTTGATGACCGAAGAAGAGCTCTATGATCGGATACCTTCAGAAGCCAGCCAGCACATTCCCTTCGACATCGCCGATGTGAACCTCAGCTACCAGCTCCTCGAGTCCATGGACGCCCAGATGGACGTGCTGCTGGTGGCCGTGAAGAAGGACAAGATTCTGAATCACACCAACGTCCTGGCCCAGGCAGGCAAGACTCCTGTCGTAGTGGACATCGACGCCTTCGGCTTGCAGAACTGCTTTGAGGTCAATTACGAGCCGGACGCCGGCCAAACGGTGGCCCTCCTCAACATCGGCGCCAGCGTCATGAACATTAATATCGTCCGCGGGGGCATTCCCCTGTTCACCCGCGACGTCAGCGTTGGCGGCAACCAGTACACCGACGCACTGCAGAAAGAATTGGACCTCAGCTTCGAGGATGCCGAGCGCTTGAAGAAGGGCGACACGCTGCCCAGCGTGACCGATGAACAGAAGCAACAGATTCTGCGCAGCGTTTCCGACATTTTGACCCTCGAAATCCAGAAGACTTTCGACTTCTTCCGCGCCACCGCGAGCGGCGAAAACATCCAGCGCATCGTAGTCGCCGGAGGCACGGCGCGTGTTCCGGGGTTGGTGGACTTGCTCCGGGAAGAATTTGCTATGCCAGTGGAAGAGTTGAATCCCTTCCGCAAGATTCTCGTCAACCCCGGCCGTCACAGTGATGACCAGATCCGCGAGGTTGCGCCGCGCCTGGCTATTGCCGTGGGTCTGGCGCTGAGGAGCTTCGACTAGCCATGATTCGCATAAACCTTCTCGGACAAGTTCGGCCAAAGGCCGCAAGGCGCCCCGTTGATACCGGCGCAGCTCTCCCTGTGCTTTTCGTGGGCGCCGGCTTGATCCTCGGCGTCCTGGTTCTGGGCTTCCTCTATTACTCGTGGCAGCGCCAACTGAGCGCCGAAAATGACCGTATCAAGATGCTGCGCGCTCAAAAGACGGAACTCGAGAATATCAAGCAGCAGGTCGAGGCCTTTGACCGCCAAAAGGTCGTTCTTCAGCAGCGCGTCAACACCATCGAGCAGCTACAACGCGACCGCACCGGCGGCCAGGAACTTCTGGACATGATCGCAAACACCGTTTCACGGACCGAGAACCTTTGGCTCACGACCATGATTCGCAAAGGCACCAATTTGCAGATTGAGGGTTCCTCTGCCTCCATCAATTCCGTAGCCAATTTCATCACGGCTCTCAAGCGCTCTGGATATTTCCAAAAAGTGGAAATAAAAGAAACGAAGCAGGACGACAAGAACACCGCGATCGTGACCTTCAATTTCCAGTTGTCCGCCGAAATCAGCCCGCCGGCGGTCACACCGACGGCGCCGCAGACCAAGGCGGCCAGCACACCGACCAAGTCTGCACCACCCGCGGCTCCGGCCAAGAAAGGATAAGGGAGCGCCATGGCCAATCCGTTTCGAGACATGTCGGTGTTCATGCAGGGTCTGGTGGCCGTGGCCATCGCCGTGGTTCTTGTTCTCTTGGGGGTTTATGTGCCGGTTTCCCCCGTGGCCCGCGAACGGGACGCCGTCGACCAGGCTGTTCAAGAACGCAATCGCCTCAATCAGGAAGTCACCCAGCTCCAGGTTTACAAACAGCGCTATGGCGAACTGAAGCAGCAAATGGACGCGCTTTCCAAAGAACTCGACACCCTGAAAACCATCGTCCCAGAGGAAAAAGAAACCGACGAATTCATCCGCCTGCTCCAGGGCGCCGCCAGCGCTTCGCAAGTCACAATCCGGCGCTTGACCGCGCAGGCCATCGTAACCCGCGACTATCACTACGAGATGCCCTTTGAAGTGCAAGCCGATGGCCCATATTTCAACTTGCTCGACTTTTTTGCGCGCCTCAGCAGGCTGTCGCGCATCATCAACGTCGGTGATCTCGAATTTGACGATCCGGATAGAGCCAAGGGCACAAAGTATCCAATCAGGCCTGGAACGACTGTCTCCGGCACGTTTACAGCAACGACTTTCTTTACCAAGCCGGCGGATCAGGGACCAAGCTCCGCACCCGGGGCAAAGCCGCCTGCAAAGCCGGCTGGGAAACCCTGAGCGGGAATGAGCGAACTATGCGTTTCGTGATGAGTCTCGTACTAGGGATTTTACTCGCGGTAGCCGCGCCAGGCATGCGCGCGCAGGCCAAACCGAAGGATGCCGCAGGCGCGAAGCCTGCTTCAACCGCCGGGACCAAGCCTGCACCACAGGCCAGCAAGCCAGCAGCTCAGGCTCCAGCAAAGCCCAAAGCAAAATCCCAAGCGAAGTCGGCCTCCAAACCTGCCTCGAAGCCCAAGTCCTCCGTTAAGAGGGCTCCGAAGCCGGAGGAGTCTCAGGCAGAGGGCGCCACCACGGCGGAGGCCAAGGAAAGCGAGGGAAAAGTTTCCCGGCGTGACCCGTTTGAATCCTTGGTAGGCCGCCAAAAAGCCCAGGAAGCTGCCCAAAAGAATCTTCCGCCAGGCAAAGCAGGCCTGCAGGTGAGCACGCTCCGCCTCGACGGCATTGTGAAAGCCCCCAACGGAATGATCGCCGTGGTCACCAACCCACAGGCGCGCACCTACTTCCTCCGGGAAGGCGACCAGCTTTATGACGGCCGCGTGGAAAAAATTGCTATGGATGGCGTTTCCTTCCACGAAGTCGGCAAGGATGCTTTTGGCAAGCCCGTGGAACGCCAAGTGAACAAGAGAATTTACTCCACCCCAGGAGAACAGCAATGAAGACGAATTGGCCCGCCCTTCGGTGCGGCTGCCTAATCCTAGCGAGCCTCGCCGTGGCCATTAGCCCGGTGCTGGCCCAGAGCCAGCAGCCTTCCGGTGCGACGGCGACCTCCGCGGTCATCTCAAGCGTGGCGATTACCCAAGCGCCACAGCACGCCAGCGTGCGCGTGGAAGGGGAGGGGCGTCTCGAGGTGCGTGCCTCGCGCATGCAAAATCCCGAGCGCCTGGTGCTGGATTTCTCCGGCGCGCGGTTGGCCGTCGACAGGACCGTCATTCCTGGATTGTCAGCGCCCGTGCGGGAAGTCCGGCTCGGGCAATATCGCCCCGATGTCGCCCGCGTCGTCGTCGATCTGATCGGTGCGTCTCCCTATCAGATTTCCCGCGATGGCACCGCCGTCGTGGTGCTCTTCCAAACGCCCCCTGAAGCGCCCAGCGAGGCCCCCGCCAGCCAGAAGATTGTCACTTCTCAGCACGACACGCCTGCGCGCCGGGAATTCCAATACTCAGCCTCGGCTCCTCGAAGCAAAGGATTCTCTTCCAAGTCGTCTTTGCAAATTTCGGCTCCTCGCTTTGCTTTGCCTAGCGAACTGACCCAGCCCTCAGTCNAGTCGTCCTGGCATCGTTTGGCGGGAAGAATGAGCCAGCCCGGCCGACAGCAGCGCAACAAGCTGCTCAGCAGGCTATTCAGCAAGCGAACGCGGCTGCCAATACGCAAGCGTCTGCGCCGCAGGCACCTGCTCCGGCGCCGGCTCAAGCACCGGCCGGGAAGTACACCGGCGAACCTATCTCCGTAAACCTGAAAGAAGTCGATTTGCGCGACTTCTTCCGCCTGATTCATGAGATCAGCGGCCTCAACGTCGTCCTCGATCCTGCTGTAAAGGGCAGCTTGACTATCGTTCTCGATGAAGTGCCCTGGGACCAGGCGCTGGACATCGTGCTGCAAAATAATGGTCTCGATAAGCAGCTGAATGGCAACGTCCTTCGCATTGCCACCCGCGACACCCTAAAGAAGGAAGCCGAAACTCAGCGCGACTTGGAAAAGGCCCAGGCCGAAGCCATTGCTCCGGTTACAGTTACCCGCGTCCTCAGCTATGCCAAGGCCGCTTCCCTCAAAGACACCCTCAAGCGGTTCCTGAGCGCCCGCGGCGACATCTTGTCGGATGACCGTTCCAACCAACTCATTATCCGTGATATTCCGTCGGTCATCCCCACTATCGACAACCTCATCCGCCAATTGGACCGTAAGTCCCAGCAGGTGGAAATTGAAGCACGCGTGGTCTCCGCTTCCCGTGCTTTCTCCTCCGACCTCGGGACGGAACTGGCCTTTGCTGGTCAGACCACGCATGGGCGAAACCTTTTCTCCGGTGCCCCGCAGGTTGGCGTCAGTCCGGGCGCAATAAATACCGTTCCCCCTCCTCCTCTTGTCGTTGCTCCTGTGAATACTTCGCTCGGCGGGCCACAAACCGGCATCCCGCTGGCCACCAGCCTCGGCGCAGGCGTTCCGACCAGCGGCGTAGGCTATTCGTTTAGATCACCGAACTTCGCCTTGGACTTCTTCATCACCGCGGCAGAACAGAAGGGCGTTGGCAAACTGCTCTCCAAGCCGCGCGTCGTAACCCAGAACAACGAAAAGGCCACCGTCAAGCAAGGTACGAAGATACCCATCCAAACCACCATCAACAACACGATTTCCGTGCAATTCATCGATGCGGTGCTGAAACTTGAAGTGACCCCGCAGATCACTGCCGAAGGTACGGTCTTCATGGACGTGCTGGTTGAAAACACGCAGATCGATCAAGGTATTCCCCGAGTTCAGGGGATTCCCGCTTTGGACACGCAATCTGCCGAGACCAAAGTTCTTGTCCCCGATGGCGGCACCGTCGTCATCGGCGGAATCATCATCTCCTCGCAGAACACCACCATCCAGGAAGTTCCCATCGTCGGCAGCTTGCCGTTGATTGGAAATCTCTTCAAGCGGACCACGATCGATATCACATCGTCGGAACTGCTCTTCTTCCTGACGCCGCGCATCATCCCGGGGTAGCAGAACAAAAAAACTTCACCGTAAGGACGAAAACGGGGAGACTAAGGTCTCCTCGTTTCGTTTATGAACACGCCCTTCGCGCATCGACTTAAGGCCCTCCGCGCTGAGCTTGCTAATGCTCAGCTTGGCGCTCTCGTCGTTACCCATCCCCCGAACTGGTTCTACTTGACCGGGTTCACCGGCGAGTCCGGCGTCTTGATTCTGGGTCACAATGGCGTAGTTCTTGTCACCGACGGCCGTTTCACCCAGCAAGCCCGGGACGAGACCGCCTCGGTTCGCATAGTGCGTCAGAAGACGTCATTGCTCGAGTCCGCAGGGCAAGTTCTGCGGACTGAGTTCAGAGGACGAGTCGGTTTTGACCCCAACCAGCTTTCGGTTACCCAGCACCGCCTACTCAAGAATACAGCGGGGACACGCTGCCACTGGGTTGCGGCCTCAGGCCTCGTGGAACGCCTCAGAAGCCACAAGGAGCCGGGTGAAATAGAGCAGATGGGTCAATCCGCCGTACTGGCAGGTGACATTCTCCAGAGCGTCCTGAAGCTGCTTAAACCCGACGTTCGTGAAAACGAGATTGGCGCCGAGATCGAATACCGGATGAGGAAGGCAAATGCCTCCGGCCCAGCTTTTGAAACCATCGTAGCTTTCGGAGAGCGTTCTGCGCTGCCGCACGCCCGACCCACCGCCCGGCGATTGCGGAAAAATGAATTGGTCGTACTAGACCTGGGTGCTATACTCGGCCACTATTGCAGCGACATCACGCGCACGGTTTTTGTGGGCCGCGCGCCAAAACGCATCCAAGGGTGGTATCACGCGGTTCTAGAAGCACAGGCGGCTGCCATTTCGACGGCAAGGGAGGGAGTTGCTTGCGCGGATGTCGATGCCGCGGCGCGGAAGGTGCTCGCCAAGCACAACCTGGCGAGAAGATTTGTACATAGCACCGGCCATGGGCTAGGGTTGGAAGTGCACGAAGATCCCCGCATAGCGAAGGGGCAGAAAAAGACGCTCGAATCCGGAAACGTGATTACTATTGAGCCGGGGGTCTATGTGCCGGGAGTGGGGGGAATCCGGATTGAAGATGACGTGGCTCTGCACGACGGGAGAACGGAAATACTGACCCGCGCACCGCGGGATTTCATCGAGCTCTGACAAAGGCATGAAACCCAAACAGCCCTCGAAATCCAAAGCAGGCCCGTCCATTGATAGCCCGGAAGTCCAGCAAATCGAGCAACTTCTCCGTTTTATGACAGAACACAATCTGGAGGAGTTCGAGTATTCGCGAGGCGACCTGCGGATTCGCTTGAAGAAACCCTCGCCAGGCGTGTTGCAACCGCGGCCCATCGCCCCACCCGAAATTATTATCCCAGGATCCGGCAATAACGCGACAAGCCAGCCCCAGACCGTTGCGGCGGTCCCAGAGCCACGGGTCGCCGAAGATTTGCACCTGGTCAAGTCGCCGATTGTTGGGACGTTCTACGAGTCTCCCAGCCCCGGCGCCGAGCCGTTTGTGAAGGTCGGGGGATATGTCGAGGCCGGGCAGGTGCTGTGCATCGTGGAAGCCATGAAGCTGATGAATGAAATCGAATCGGACGAAAGCGGAGAAGTGGTGCGCATCTTTGCCGAGAACGGGCAGCCCGTCGAATATGGCCAGCCTCTGTTCGGCATCCGTCCTAGCCGGAAGCGGTAGTCGGCTCCCCAGGCCATGTTCCAGAAAATTCTAGTAGCCAATCGCGGGGAAATCGCCCTCCGGGTGATTTGCGCCTGCAAAGAGCTTGGTATCGCGACTGTCGCCGTGTATTCCGAAGCCGACCGAAACTCTCTCCATGTACGTTTCGCAGATGAGGCTGTCTGCATCGGCCCTCCCCGCAGCAGCGAGAGCTACTTGAATATTCCCCAAGTCATCAGCGCGGCGGAAATCACCAACGTAGACGCCATCCATCCGGGGTACGGTTTCCTTTCCGAGAATGCGAACTTTGCTAAGGTGTGCGAAGCCTCCGAAATCACCTTTATCGGCCCGAAACCGGAGATTATCGAGCTGATGGGAGAAAAGGACCGCGCGCGGCGGGAGGTTAAATCTGCCGGCCTCCCGACCATCCCAGGCAGCGAAGGCGTTATCGAAGGGGAAGAACAGCTCGCTAAAGAGGCGCGCAAAATTGGCTACCCACTGATTCTGAAAGCTTCGGCAGGAGGTGGCGGCCGGGGCATGCGCATTGTGCGCAGCCAGGAAGACCTTTTGAAGGCCTATGAGACGGCCCGCAGCGAAGCTCAGCAGGCCTTCGGGACGCCGGACGTGTATGCCGAGAAATTCTTGGAACATCCGCGGCACATCGAGTTTCAGGTGCTGGGGGATCAGCACGGCAAAGTTATCCATCTGGGCGAGCGCGAGTGCAGCATCCAGCGGCGCCACCAGAAGCTTGTCGAGGAATCGCCGTCGCCGGTAATGGACGCCAAGCGAAGAAAAGAATTGGGCGCNCAGGGTAGTCCGTGCGCTCGAGGATATCGGCTATACCAATGCTGGCACTGTGGAATTCCTGATGGATCAGGACGGGTCCTTGTATTTCATCGAGATGAACACGCGTATTCAGGTCGAGCATCCGGTTACGGAACTGCTGACGGGCGTGGATTTGATCAAGGCGCAAATCCGCATTGCCGCTGGCGAAAAAATGGAAGAAGCAGTGGGGGAGATGTACTTTACCGGCCACGCCATCGAATGCCGCATCAACGCGGAGGATCCTGAAACGTTTGTGCCGTCGGCAGGACGGATAACCACGTTTCAGGCCCCCGGGGGCACGGGAGTCCGCGTAGATTCAGCCGCGTATGTGGACGCGGTGATCCCGCCCTACTACGACTCGATGATTGCCAAGCTAATCGTGAAAGGCCGCGATAGAGCGGAGGCCATTGGGCGGATGAAACGCGCGCTGGAGATGTTTGTCATCGAGGGCATCAAGACATCGATTCCGCTGCACCGGCGCATTCTTGCGGATCCGGACTTTGCAGCGGGAAAGTTTGATACGCAATTCATCGAACGCCTGGTTGGCGGAAACGCAAAGTAAGCCTTCTATGTGCCTTGTCCTCCCCAGGCTGTATGTGATACTAGACGCAGCGTTGCTAACAATTCCCGAGAGAGATTGCGCGTTGAGCCTGGCCGATGCTGGGGTTCGATTGCTTCAGTATCGGAACAAAGCTGCGCCAGCGCGGCAGCTTTTAGAGATATCTCGTGAGCTGGCAGAACTGTTGCAGCCGCGTGGTGTCACGTTCATCGTGAATGATCGGCCCGATGTTGCGATGCTTGCGGGTGCCAATGGGGTACACGTGGGGCAGGAGGATTTGGGAGTGGAGCAGGCGAGGTCGGTTGCTGGGCCGCAGATGTTGATCGGCGTTTCGACCCACAATATGGAACAGTTCGCCGCTGCGAAATCGACTTCCGCGGATTACATCGCCGTGGGGCCGGTTTTTTCGAGCTACACTAAGGACAACCCGGACCCGGTGGTTGGCGTCGATTTCCTTCGAGCCGTTCGGCCGCTTACCGACAAGCCCATTGTAGCTATCGGGGGCATCACGTTGGAGCGGGCACGAGAAGTCATTAAGGCAGGAGCGGACTCTGTGGCAGTAATCAGCGACATCTTGCGGGCGCCCGATCCGGGGGCGCGCGCGAGGGAGTACCTGAATTTGCTCGCGGCAGCAAATCGGGCTGGCGGAGCCTAAAGCAGGCGGCATGGCAGAAACCGTCCATCCCATCGCACAAACTTCGGCGGCGAAGCACGATTTCGTCCGCGCCATCGGGCTATTCGACGGCACGATGATCGTGGTCGGGTCGATGATCGGCTCCGGCATTTTCATTGTGGCGGCGGAAATCTCGCGGCAGACCGGCTCACCCGGTGGGTTGCTGCTGACGTGGGTCATTACCGGCTTGCTAACGATTGCCGCGGCTCTGTCTTACGGGGAATTGGCGGGGATGTTTCCGCACGCCGGCGGTCAGTACGTGTACTTGCGCGAGGCATATTCGCCGCTCTGGGGCTTTCTGTACGGCTGGACGCTTTTCCTGGTGATTCAGTCCGGAACGATTGCGGCGGTCGCGGTGGGCTTTGCCAAGTATCTAGGTGAACTGATTCCTTCGATTTCACCAACAACCTGGGTTGTGGCGCCGATCACGCTGGGACCCAAGTATGCGATCAGTCTTTCGATTCAACAGCTCGTGGCGATTCTTCTGATCCTGTTGCTTACGTTTCTTAATAGTCTCGGCGTGCGGCTTGGAAAACTGATTCAGAACATTTTCACTTCGGCCAAAACGCTGGCGTTGGCAGGGTTGATTTTGATTTGCGTGCTTTTTGCGCGGAACGCTAGCGCAGTTTCTGCAAATTTTGGGCATTTCTGGACGATTCACGGGGCGCAACCAATAGCTCCCGGGGCCGGCTTTCTTGCCGGACTGGTCCCGACAGTCACAGCGGCGGGTGGGGCCTTCGCCTTCCTTGTGGCTTTTGGGGTCGCGCAGGTCGGTTCGCTCTTTTCGGCGGATGCTTGGAACAACATCGGATTCACTGCGGCCGAGGTAAAGAATCCGAAGCGCGACGTGGCCCTCTCGATGGCCTTTGGCACGATCCTTGTGATTGCGTTGTACGTTTTGGCTAATGTCGCCTACTTGTGCGTGATGCCTCTAACGCAGATCCAAACAGTCCCGGACGACCGCGTGGCGAGCGCGGCTCTTAATGTCGTTTTCGGATCCGCGGGCGCATCTTTGATGGCGGTGGCCATCCTCATATCGACGTTTGGATGCGACAACGGGCTGATTCTTGCGGGAGCGCGCGTAGTTTACGCTATGGCCCATGACCGCTTGTTCTTCCGCGCCACGGGGAAGTTGAACACGAAAGGCGTGCCCGGCACCGCTCTGGTGTTGCAAGGGATCTGGATTGCGATTCTGATTCTTCTGCGAACGCGCAAGCCGGACGGCTCCTACGGAAACCTCTACAACGACCTTCTGAACTATGTCGTATTCGCGGTGCTTCTGTTCTATGTGCTGACGATCGTGGGCATCTTTCTACTGCGAAAAAAGAGGCCGGAAGCGGAGCGGCCGTATAAGGCGTTTGGCTATCCGCTTGTGCCGATGCTTTATATCATCGCCGCCATTGCCATCATGTTCGTTTTGCTGCTCTACCAGACCAAGACCGCAGGGGCAGGCCTGGTTATCGTGCTGCTGGGCATTCCCGTTTATTGGCTGTGGTCCAGGCAGTCGCGAACAGCAAGCGCGGCAAAGTGAGACTTTTTAATAGGGGCGCAGCGTGCTGCGCACCTACAATACTTTAAGGTCGAATTGAAAGCCGGGGCGAGTCTCCCGTAAGACAACACAAAGGAGGAGTTGCATGGGCAACCCCTTGTTCGCCACTAAACCGATCGAAGTGCTCATGAAAGAGGCGGGGGACAGCGGGGAGCACGGCCTCAAGCGCGCTCTCGGCCCGGTGAATCTCGTCACGCTGGGCATTGGAGCCATCATCGGGGCAGGAATCTTCGTGCTCACCGGTACGGCGGCGGCGCAATTCGCGGGACCGGCGATTGTCCTCTCGTTCATTGTAGCGGGTATCGCCTGTGTTTTCGCGGGACTTTGCTATGCGGAGTTCTCCTCGATGATTCCCATTGCCGGCAGCGCGTACACCTATGGATACGCGACGATGGGCGAGATCGTGGCATGGATCATCGGCTGGGCGCTGGTGCTGGAATATGCCTTTGGCGCGGCCACCGTCGCCGTCGGTTGGAGCGGATACGTGGTCAGCATCTTCGGATACTTCGGTGCAAAGCTGCCGTTCAATCCCACTCCCGCCGTTACAATTCCCCTCTTCGGGCACACGATTCCTGGGCATGTCGACATTTTCGCTTTCCTCGCTATCCTGATGATCACCACCATTCTGGTGGTTGGCGTGCGCGAATCCGCCAACTTCAATAGCGCTGTAGTGATGATTAAGGTCTCTGTGGTTTTGCTGTTCGTGGGGATTGCTCTGACCTACGCCTTTGGCCACTGGTCGCACATGGTGGCCAATTGGCATCCGTTTATTCCCAAGAACACCGGACGCTACGGCGAATATGGCTGGTCGGGGATCATGCGTGGCGCGGGCGTGATCTTCTTCGCCTATATTGGATTCGATGCCGTTTCCACAACGGCCCAGGAAGCGAAGAATCCCCAAAAAGACATGCCCTTCGGAATACTCGGTTCGCTCATCATCTGCACCATTCTGTACATCATCGTGTCTGGGCTGTTAACCGGGTTGCTGCCGTACACTTCGCTGAACGTTCCCGCTCCGGTAGCTGACGGCGCGGCCGCGACGGGCGTGCAATGGGGCGTTCTCTTCATCGACCTGGGCGCGATCGCGGGGTTGGCTTCCGTGATGCTGGTGATGCTCCTCGGGCAATCGCGCGTTCTGTATACCATGTCCCATGATGGTCTGTTCTGGAAGTGGGCGGGCAAAATTCACCCGCGGTTCCGCACGCCCTACATTTCCTCTATCGTTGTAGGGTGCTTTGTGGCGTTCCTCGCCGCGTTCTTCAACATCGGTTTCCTTGCGCAACTGGTCAGTCTGGGCACTCTGTTGGCCTTCACGATTGTTTGCTGTGGCATCTGGATTATGCGCGTGAGACAACCGAGCGTGCCCCGGCCGTTTCGCACGCCCGCGGTGCCGGTCATACCGATTGCAGGGATGCTGGTTTGCCTTGGCATGATGTACTCCTTGGCATTGCCGGCGTGGATCGGATTCATCAGCTGGCTGGTATTTGGGCTGATTATTTACTTCACCTACAGCCGCAAACACAGCGTGCTCCGGTTGCAGAAAACCGCGAATGAAGCCAGTCGCGCCGCGAAATAGCGGACTATCTTAAGTTATTGGCTGGCGTGCTACTGGGAAGGGTGTTCCATCGTTTTTGGCTGTTTGAGGCGCCGTCACGCTCTGTGGCATAAAGGGGGCTCTCCTTCCTTTTTTTCGTAAGTGTTGATTCTAAGCAGTTTAAGGTCGTTTGTTTTCATACACTTTTGCAAGTGTTGATTCTAAAGGGGTTATGACTTGCCATTTCCTTTGCAGTGCCAATACCACGAACTTGTTTGCGAGGCGTGTTGGCCCCAATTCCAGGGGATCCGAAGTCGGCGCAAGAGACGGGAGGAGATAGCTGAGGCGCAACATTCTGCGCCTCTGGGAAGGACTTCGTTCCGGCTGGCGCGTCTCAAATAACTCGCACCCATTTCCACAAATACACTCCGGGTATCCTCTAAAAGCGTTCAGTTTTGGGAAGGCGCGCTTGCCCCCGGCGCGAAACGAGCGCCCATCACGGCATAATGGCCAGCTTTTTCGCGGACAGGGCTTTCTTCGGGTAAAGTAGTCGTTCTGCCTGTAACGCGATGAAGACTCTGCTTGCCAAACTTAGGGATTTCTGGCGCGGCCTTTCGCGAGTCGATCTGGTGGCGCTGGGTTTGCTCGCCACGGGAGCGATTCTTGCATTTCTCGACGTGCAAGGGGGAACCGCGAGCTTTCTGAAGTTTCTAGGCATTCTGGCGGCGATTTATGTTCTTTTCCGGCTCATTGGATGGTGGCGGACGCGGCTGCTCTGGAGCTTACGCAACCGGCTGATTGTTGCGTATGTCTTTATCGCCTTTGTTCCAATTCTGCTGATCCTCACTTTGGATACCCTGGCGGCACAGATTCTCTACTCGCAACTTGGCGCCTACCTGTTGCACGAGGATATCCAGCGGCGTATCGACATGATGGCGGACATCTCCGAGCATATTGCGGCCGCGCACAGGACGTTGCCGAAAGGCGTCTCAAGAGAAGAGTCGGAACAAGTACTCACCGCGCAATCTCACGAGGTACATGACCGGGAACTTCCGGCTCTGGACATCAGTTTTTCGAGCGATGCAACTTTGCTGCACAAATTGGCGGGCCCTGCACGGGACTCCTTTTCGGGCCTGGTGCAGGAGGGCACGGATCTTTATCTTTGGAGCCTGCGCGAGATGCATGAGCCGACCGGGGCGCGGGTGGTGAGCCTCCGGCTCCAGGTTACGCCGGATTTTTTGAGCTCCATTGCGCCGGACCTGGGCGCCATTCAGGTGAATCTTACGCGTCCATTTGCAGGCGGGGCGACGCAAGGAGTCCGCTACAAATCCGGTGGCACGGAATACGAGACGGCGGGGCGACCGATTTTCGCGCGCAACCGCGTCCTCCAGCCAGCCCTGTTTTGGTTCGATTTTTCTGTTGGTGGTCCTGCGAGGCTAGATGCTGTATCGGTTGAGAAAGACGGCAAAGTCGATCCAGTGCGGCCCGTGCTGGCGAGCTTCAACGCTAGACCTTCACGCATAAATGCGCGGATGCTTGCGTCGCTGGGAGAACTCGGCGGTCTCTATAAAGCCGTGTTCATCGTTGTGAGCATTTTTTTTCTCGTAATAGAGGTGGCGGCGCTGATTACCGGAATTGTGATGACGCGCCGGATTACGAAGGCCGTGAATGACCTCTACAACGCGACGCAATATGTGCGAACGGGAGACTTTACGCATCGCGTGCGTATCGACCGGCGGGACCAACTGGGGGTCCTTGGAGAATCGTTCAACTCGATGACCGGCTCGATCAGCAGCTTGATTGAAGAGCAGGCGAAACGGCAGCGCCTCGAAAACGAGATTTCCATTGCCCGCGAAGTGCAGAACCAGCTTTTTCCGCAGACGCTTCCTGCAATTCCCGGGGTTGAGCTGGAAGCGATTTGTCGGGCGGCGCGAACGGTCAGCGGCGACTACTACGATTTCATTCAGCTTAGCCCGACGACCGTGGCGATTGCCATCGCGGATATTTCGGGGAAGGGAATTTCGGCGGCGCTGTTGATGGCCAGCCTGCAAGCGGCGCTGCGCAGCCAGCTGCTGGCCGATGGCAGCGGATCTATGAGCACAGCGGAATTGGTGTCGCGGCTAAACAAGCACCTGGTGCGCAATACGG
>OCOJ01053556.1_pt6 | contig 21386 bp, 18 predicted proteins | sample 1539251 | NCBI WGS metagenome assembly OCOJ01 (sample SAMN01911457, study PRJEB22624) | soil metagenome | biome: Soil | place: Malaysia | collected 2012-04-30 | depth RA_metagenome m | reverse complement strand
GGGTGGCACCGGCGGAGGGACCGGCGGGGGCGGTAAAGGAGGTGGCACCGGCGGTGGAACCGGCGGGGGAACTAGAGGAGGAGGGGGAGGCCCGGTCGGGGGGTACAATCCGTACACCAACTCGGCAAACCCAATCTTCACGCAACCCAGAACGATCGTTCCACCGCTTCCGGACGTAGCCACAAATCAGCAAATCCTGGCGGCGCTTGCCGATGGAACCGGTGGATTCACCATTTTCAACACGAATGACTTGCTCGGCGGGCTGCAGCGCATCGGAAGCGAACAGAACGAGTTTTACATTCTGGGCTACGTGCCTCCGGATACGCCTGAAGGAAGCTGCCACACGCTGAAAGTGAAGATGGAGCGCGGCGGGCTGCACGTCAGGTCGCGCAGCGGATACTGCAACACGAAGTCCACCAATATGCTCGAGGGCACGCCGGTCGAGAAGCAACTCGAGGCGCATGCCTCGGGCTCACAGGCGGGCTCGATTCAGGGAACCATGGAAGTTCCGTACTTCTACACGGCGCCCAACGTGGCCCGCGTGGACCTGACGATGGAGATTCCCTCCAATACGCTGAAGTTCGACAAAGAGAAAGGAAAGTATCACGCGAACGTCAACGTGCTGGGCATAGCGTACCGGCAGGACGGCGCAATCGGAGCGAAGTTCAGCGACACGGTGAATCTCGATCTCGAGAAGGACGAGTGGAAAGAATTCACCAAGCAGCCGTATCACTACGAGAATCAATTTGACGCGGCGCCCGGGACGTACAAGCTCACCGTGGTTCTGAGCGGAGGCGCAGACACGTTTGGGAAATTCGAAACGCCGCTGCAAATCGACGCGTACGACGGCAAACACTTCGGACTCGGCGGCGTGGTCTTGAGCAACTCCATGCAGCGCCTGACAGATATTCCTACGGGACTGGACAGCCAGCTGTTGGAAGATCGCAAGCCGTTGGTGGTGAAGGGCCTGCAGATGAATCCCTCACCCACGAATCGTTTCAAAAAGACCGACACGGTGGCCGTGTACACGGAAGTCTACGAGCCGCTGCTGACCACGGCGAATCCGCCGGTGGTCGCGGCGGGTTACAACATTCGTGAACGGGCCAGCGGCAAAGAGGTTTTTTCCACTGGAGCCGTCAAGCTGGATGAATTCATCGAAAAGGGCAACCCGATGATCCCCGTCGGACTGAAGCTCGCCGTAAAAGACCTGGCGCCGGGCAGCTACGAACTGGTGATGATGGCCGTGGACGGCGCTGGAAACCACGCCCCCAACCGCACCGTCAATTTCGACGTAACAGATTGAAGCTGAGCATTTGCCAAGGAGGTTCATTAAAGGGGAATGGAAGAATTCTCTGAGCCGTCAACCAGGAAACCACCTGGGCAGACGTCCGTCATCAACAACTATTACTTCGGTGGCGACCCACAGAAGGATTCCAACAAGGCCCCAGCCGGAGCAGCCGAGAGCAAGCCTGGGGACAGTTCCACTTGGGTCTCGCAGCGACAGTTCTGGTTTCCCCATATTAGGGTGAACGACGACGTCAACGATTTACATATCGAATTCAACGTAGCAGTCACTGTAGTTACCGACAGTAACGGATTGGCGGGAGCCGGGCCCTCAGGGTTCAGCGGATTTGGAACCATCAAAGGGAACGGCACTTCATCGATAACTCTTGCTGATCCTTTTCTTCCTGCAGGTCCAGGTGCCTCAATTCCATCAAACGATGTACCCGTCTTGAGATTCCGCACTACGGACAAGGGGGAAATCGAGATTAAAGAGTGGTGGTGGACAAAGAATGGAGTTAAGTCTAATCAGGATGTGGGAAAAGTGGACAAAGACACCGGGCAGCCAACCGCCAAGTAAGGAGTTAAGGAACCTTTTGATTGTTCCTTTCTTTTTCTAATCTACCGGATGATGGGACTGACCCGGGCTCCCCTCTTCTCATAGAACAATCGCTGCTTCAAATCCAGCCTGCGGGATTCTCGACCAGTTCGCGTTTCACTGGGTTTGCGCATGTATTCCAATTTTTCGCGCTTCTTCTGCGTGCCGTACGCATTGAAGTCGTGAAACCTATGCTGCCAGAAAGCGCGCCAATTCCTCCTTCGGTCTCAAAAAGGAAGGGGCGAAGCAACTGTGTCGGCGGTTTTGTCTTGGGCATATCCCGCGAAACTCTCTGTTTCAGGGCTTTCAGAACCGCGGAAGGCGTTCAGCGTTGTCCGTAGCAGCGTTTCCTGAACCTTGCAGCCGCGTGCAATCACCTTGGTCTGGTGATATGGGTCACTGACAATCACTACTACAAGTACTAAACGAGTTATGTTAGCTAAACCCTGTGTGAACGGGGGACAGAAAGCTACGGGTCTCTAATTAGGACCACGGGAGCCAATTGGAGTTAGAGACAGCCGAGTTGCCGCAGTGGTTGCGTCAAGCCACCAGTGGTGATTCGGCTCTTTGCTTTTCAGGGGGATTGGATCAACCGGAATTGCAAGAGCTTCTCCCTGCGCAGTGTGGACTTGCAAATTTCCCTCGCCGCGCCTTGCGGCGGCCACAAATCCCTCGGAAGCCGGAACGTTTGTAAGAAGGAGGGCACATATTATGACATCCCCTTTTAAGGACACAGTTGCCTGGGAGAAGTTAGAGAGCGACTCTTGGGTGCTGCGACTCTGGGACAGCGCGGCTCCAGGATGGCCCGAGATTGCGCTGCTTCACCTTTCCAAGAATCTATATAAGGATTTCCGGAAGAACCCGTCGGCTTTTGTCAATAGCCACAAAATCTTCTCGACCGATGTCCGGCCGCATGCTCGTTGCACTCAACTGAAGCGTCCTGCCGGTTATGCCGGCCCGTGGATGGTGTTTGGCATCCACCATCATGGCAGCGCGTTGGAGTGTACCTCGTCGCCAGTCGAAGAGGCTCAGCCTGCGCACTTAAAAAAGCAGAAGGCGGCAGCCGCCTAAGACAACGTCAAGGCGAAGGCTCGATTCGGCGCACCAAGTCTTGCAGGCGAGGATCAGCCCTCAGCAGGTCCGCTGCGGGGCTTACCTTGACCCAAATTAGGTAGGGGTCATGTTCTCGGTAGCCCTTCTCTAACCAGGCGAACGCCTGGTCATTCTCGGCCAACGCCGCATGTAAAAGCGCAAAGAAGTACGGTGGAACGTATCTTCTGCCGGAGGCCTGGTACACGTTTGCCAGCAGCCGCCGCGCTTCGGCTGTTTTTCCGGCTGCGGCATAGGCCTGCGCGAGACAAACTACGCGATCCGGGTCCTCGCCGGAGAGGCTGGTCGCCGTCCGACATGCGCCGATGGCCTGCTCATACATCCCCTTTGCCAGGTAAGCAGACCCGAGGCAATCCTGTGCGTTGACGTTGTTGGAATCTAACTCCAGCACCTTTCTGCACTGTTCAATCGCTCGATCATAGCGCCGTGAGAAATAGGCAACCCAGCCCGCACTCGTGTTGATCGGGACTGAAAGCGGATCTAACTCTTGCGCGGCCCGGATTTCCTTTTCAGCCTCTTGCGCGTGCCCGAGCGCGGAAAGATAGACGGCATAACGTCTGTGAGCCTCCGCAAAGCTCGGATTTACTTCCACCGTCCGCAGGAATTCCTGTGTGGCTCCGCCCCAATCCCACTCGCTGAATCGGATGCTTCCCAACGAGAGGTGTGCTTCTGCCAGTGTTTCATCAAGAGCCAAGGCCTTCTCGGCATAGCCTTTGGCGCGGTCGAGAGCTATTTGCGGCCGGAGTTCATACGTCTCCGTGTAGTAGTCCGCCAGACTGGCGTACGGGGGAGCGTAGTTGGGGTCGAGGGCAACAGCCTTCTCGAAGTACTCTCTGGCCTTCTCCAATTCATCCTCGGTCATTTTGTTCCAATGATACCGGCCGAGCAGATAGTCTTCGTGGGCTGCAGGATCAACTGAGCGTGAGATGGACAATAGCCGGTATTCCTGCGGTGTCAGCTTGGCTTGGATCCGGCTGGCGATGGCCTGCGCGACGTCGCTCTGCAACGCCAAGATGTCACTAGCGTCGCGTTCGTAGCTCTCTGCCCACAAGTGCCGCTCTGCTTTCGCCTGGATCAGCTGCGCCGTAATCCGTACCCGGTTGCCCGAGCGCAGCACCGAGCCTTCGACGACCGCATCCACCTTGAGCTCACGTGCAATCGTCGGCAGCGTCTTCTTGGTCTGTTTGTATTGCATCACGGAGGTTCGCGAAATGACACGTAAAGCGCCGACTTTCCCGAGGTTGGTGATCAACTCTTCGGTCATACCATCAGCGAAGTATTCCTGTTGTGGGTCGCCAGAGAGATTGGCAAGCGGCAGCACCGCCAGCGATTCAATGCGTGGCGTACTGCCTCGACCGAGCAGCCGGTCGCGCCAGCCGCCGATGTTGAAACCAATCAGCAATGCGGTGACCGATGCCAGGATGACCACTGACGCGCCCACCCATTTCAGGGACGACCACTTGGCGGGCTTCGCTGTGGGCCCCAGTTCAGTCGGCATGCCCGTCTGTAACTTCCGCAAATCGACCGCCAGCTCCTTCGCTGACTGGTAACGGTTCTCTGGTTCCTTCTCCAGGCACTTGGCGATGATCCGCGCGAGCTCTGGAGACAACTTAGGATTGAGAGTGGTTGGCGGTATGGGTGGCCTGCGCAGAATGGCGCCGATGAGCTGTGAGCTCTCCACCTCCACAAACGGCCGCTGCCCTGTGGTCATTTCGTAGAGCACCAGGCCTGCGGCATAGATGTCCGCCCGGGCGTCTATCTCTTCCCCATATAACTGCTCCGGAGCCATGTACGCCAAGGTTCCCGTTATCGCTCGCGATTCAAGGGTGCTTTCCGCAGCGACGCTCTCGGTGGCTGCCTGCCGCAGCTTCGCCAGACCGAAATCGAGAATCTTCAGCCGTTCGTTGCTGGTCAGGCGCAGGTTGCCGGGTTTCAAGTCACGATGTACTACTCCGTGTTCGTGGGCTGCGGTCAGGCCTTCGGCAAGTTGTATTCCGAGGCGCAGAACTTCTTTTTCCGGCAGTGGTCCCGCCGGCAGCTTCTCGCTGAGAGTGATTCCCGGGATGTACTCCATCACCAGGAAGTCCACATCCTGCTGCGTATCGAAATCGTAGATGGTGGCGATGTTGGGATGGTTCAGCTTGGAAAGGGCCAGCGCTTCCTTGTGAAAATGTTTGCGGCTCGATTCATCCGCCAGGCTTCCCGGGCGCAGCACTTTGATGGCAACTTCGCGGTCGAGGTGCTCGTCGTGCGCGCGATAAACCACGCCCATGCCGCCGCTGCCGATTTTTTCAGCGACGCGATAGTGACCTAACTCAAGTCCCAGGAAAGGATCCTGGACAGGGGCCTCGTCCAGCGTGGGAAGTTGTGCTTGCATCGCACACTCCTCCCTCGCCTGCGGTTAACACGGAAGCTACCCAAAATGCCGTGCTCACCGTCACCTGACCCTATGCTCTGCATCACAGGCACTCGTAAATCGCTTAACTGACGCGGACGCTCACGGCGCCGCAGCCTTCGACTATGGGTTGGGCCAAGCAGTCGACAGTTCACAATTAACAGTTCAAATGTAAGGCCGCAAAGGGTAGGCCACCCCAGAGGCGCTATGAGGCGCTCTCGAGCTTAAGGCGCGGCCACCCGCCTCCACGGCCTTCTCCTCTCCCTCCCGCGCATGTAACCGCACAAACACAAATTGCTCCACGTCCCCCTCCCCCCCGGTTTTTTGTAAGTGTTGCATCTAAAGGGTTTAGCCTTCCTGTAAGTTCTTTAGAATCAACACTTGCGAGGTGGCTTGTAAGTGTTGGGTCTAAAGGAGTTAAGTTGACCTTCAAGTAAGACGTTAGACATTCAGGTGGGAAGGGGACCACCCCTCCGTTGGACGGAAAACAGTGCGGAAGCGATTGAGGACAAAGGAGATAGGGGGTGGCCGTCCGGGAAAACAGTGCGCAAGCGGAAGAAAAGAAAGGGGTTAGGACAATTCGGGTCCAAGCCGAAAGTTCAAAGTCAAAAGGGGAGAAGCTAACGCAGAGACGCAGAGTGCGCCGAGGCTACGCGGAGGGGGAGTGGACAGGGGAAGAGCGAGCGGTGGCATGATATCCAAAGTATACACGAAAAGTAAGGGGTTGTCAAGACAAACAATAAGTGGTGAGGAATGAAGCGGATAGGGGCGAAGAAGATTCGAACGGTTCCGGAGGCTGACAGTCGACCGTTCCCAGTCAACAGTTTTATCAAGCGAACGGCATCTTCCCTGCACTTAGCTTCGTCCAGCACCGCGCAATCGAGTTCCGTGATTTTAGGATCGAGCCTTAGACCGAGGCTCCGGGAGCGCGCGTCTCGCGGGAAGTTGACTCTAAACCGGTACCTTTCAAAAAACCAAACTCGAAAGGTGCGGCACCTAAGGGTGGTGTCGACCGCGAACGTCCGCTCCACCAGTCCACCCAAGAATTGTCTCGACCGCAAACGTCTGGTCCACCCGCTTTTTCGCGGTTGGTGTAGCCGCCCGCTTCAGAGGGCAACAAGGAAAAAGTAGATCGGTTAATGCCACACTGCTATGCTTTGTGTCTGGATGGATTAGCACCCGCGCCATGGCTGATCGATGCAAAGCCTGCTCCAGGACCTGCGGTACGCGCTAAGAATGCTCGCCAAGCGGCCGAGTTACGCCGCGGCGCTGATCCTCATGCTCGCCCTCGGAATCGGGGCCACCAGCGTGATCTTCAGCATCGTGAACGGCGTGCTGCTCGAACCTCTTCCCTACAAGAATCCCGCCCAGATCGTAGTCATCAGCGGAGCAGAGCGAGTGACGTCCGAGGACTCTCTTGTGTGGTGGGGCCAGGGGAAAGCCTTTTCGGTACTCGCAGAGTATCGGAGCGGCGGAGTGAACCTTTCTGATGGCACCCGTTCCCAACGCGTGTTTGCGACTACGGCCTCGGCAAGCCTATTTCCACTCTTCGGACTCAGCGCGCAGCTTGGCCGAACTTTCTCCGTTGAGGACGAGGCCCCCCAGGGCAACCAAGTTGTTATTCTCAGCCATCGCTTATGGTCTGGGGCATTTGCCAGTGACAGCAATGTCATCGGCCGAGCGATTGTGCTCAATGCGAAAATCTACACCATTATCGGGGTGATGCCCTCGGGCTTCAGTTATCCAGGACACACTGACCTCTGGATTCCCAGAAACGCTGACGACATCACTTCTCTGGACCTGGGCTCCGACAAACAACCGGATCTCCCTGGGCTTCTTCAATGGAGCATGCTCGGGCGACTCAACGATGGCGTCACGGTAGCACAAGCGCAAATTGAGCTAAAAAGTCTATTGCAACTTGAATCTCAAACCTTTCATCCCGAGCGTCACGGTGCCACTATGAGCATCCGTGTGATTCCCTTGCGAGAGGTCCTGGTCGGCGAAGTGCGGACGGGCCTTTTAGCTTTGCTCGGCGCCGTTGTGTTTCTCCTTCTTATCGCCTGTCTCAACGTTGCGAATCTGATGCTCGTGCGCGTTGCAGCGCGGCAGAAGGAAGTCGCAGTACGCCTATGCATGGGAGCCTCTCGGGTTCGCATCTTGCGCCAGATGTTTACAGAAAGCACCATGGTGGCACTGCTCGGCGGGTCGGTTGGAATCTTGTTTTCCTTTTGGGGCGTGAAGGTAGTTCAGCTTCTCGGACCCAAAAACATTCCACGCCTCGGCGACGTCCGTCTGGATTCCCGCGTCCTCGCCTTTACACTGGGAGTCTCAATTCTGGCTGGCACCCTCGTGGGATTGGCCCCTGCATTTCAAGCGCTGGGTCGTGACCTGACGCGTACCCTCAAGGAAGAATCTCTCCGCTCCACCGGCACTTTGCGCCACCGCTTGCGTGGCGCTCTAGTTGTCACGGAAGTCGCGTTAAGCCTCGTCCTGCTGATGGGCTCGGGTCTCATGTTCCGAAGCCTCGGCAACCTTCTACGGACGTCGCCGGGATTCGAAACGCAGAACGTATTGAGCATGGAGATCGCTCTTCCCGAGGCGACTTACCTGCCGAACGCTTTTGCCCATAGTGGCCTGCGGTCTCCGGAGTCCCGCGTTCCGATTTTCTTTCAACGGCTCTTCGATGAAGTCGCGTCACTCCCAGGCGTTCTGGCCGTCGGTGGGGTGAACACTCTGCCCCTCAGTAGCAAGACCGGTGCCGGCCTCTACGTCGAGGCTGACAGATTTAGTGGGTCTGCCCTCGAATTCGACGTTAGCGGAGAATTCTTTCGCGCTATGCGAATACCCGTGATACGGGGGCGCGCCTACACCGAAGACGATCTTCGCTCTCATGCCAACGTTATCATCGTCAATCAGGCAATGGCACTAGCTGCGTGGCCCCGCGAAGACCCTTATGGAAAGACTGTGAAACTCTACGGGCCGGGCCCTCAAACGACATCGAGGGAAGTGATTGGTGTGGTCCAAAACGTCAAGTTCGCTGGTTTGGGCGAAACACCTAAGCCTGAATACTATCTACCTGCCGAGGGACTCAACACGACGCTCGTGGTGCGCGCCAATTCCGATCCACGAACACTCGTCGAAAGTATACGTAACCGAGTGCGGAACCTCGACGCGAACGTTCCGCTCTTCAATGTTCGCACAATGAGCGAGGTCGTTTCTGACTCAACGTCTGCGCCGCGCTTCCGCGGAGTCGTGGTGGCCATGTTTGCTGCGCTGTCATTCGTTCTCGCCATGTTCGGGCTTTACAGCGTATTGGCCTATTCCGTCACCTGCCGTACACATGAGATTGGAGTGCGAATCTCCCTCGGAGCCAAGCCCCGGGACATCCTGATGATGGTCGCCGGAGAGGGCACCCGGCTAGCATCGGCAGGCGTTGTCATAGGTGCGGTTCTTTCATTCTGGCTAAACAAGCTAATCCGCGGTCTACTTTACGGCATTAGTCCTACCGACACCACGACCTTGGTCGCAACTGCTGCCACGCTCGCTGCGGGCACCCTTGTTGCGTCCTTGCTTCCCGCTCTCCGCGCCAGCCGTTCCAACCCGGCCTCCGCCCTGCGATGGGAATGACAAGGGCTCCTTCGGGCCACAACAATGCGTTCGAAACTAGGCTGTCTTGACAACCTCGAATGAACCTATCAACTTTAGGAATTCGTCTTTTGAGAATTCCCCTTCTAGATTGAGCGACAATCCTGTTAGAACTGTCCCCCAGTTTCATTAGTAAATATTTTCACTTGACATAGCGTCTAATGCGGTTATATAAACTTACTCTGTTCGGCTAAATTCGACAGGCGTTAGCCATGGAGGATTCAATGCCTAAGAAACTTATTCATTGGACTTGGATATGTACCTTTGGGCTACCCGTCCTCGCTTTGGTCTGCTATTCATTAATCTCCCCGCCCCCAGCGAGAGCGTGTACCCGATGCAATTATTGTCTATGGGGCGGGGCACAGTACAGCCAAGGAGCGTGCCACCAGCAGGAGGGCTGTAACCAGGTATGTTTGGGCGACGGTACTTGGGGGGGCTGCAATAGCTGCTGAGGTAGTCAGCCAATCCAATAACCCCGTGCGACTGTAGAGAACAGAATCCTGAGAGCACATGGGGCGTGTAAGGCGAGTCGGCGTTATTGGGACCCACTTATGACAGCGGAGAATTGGGCCGGGGGTTTCTCACGTCAGACGGTCCAGGTTAAGCATGTCGTTCTGCTGCTCGTTTTGTTCGCGGCGTCGTTGGCCCTGAACGTCACCTTGGCCGTCAAACTGCGGCAACTTAGGGTGCTTTCAGTACCCAGCAGTGTTCGCCCTGGAGTTCTGGTTCGGCATCTAGGTGCCCTGGACTCACAAGGTCGCGAGGTGGAGGTTACCTTCGTGACGGATCGCCCCACAGTAATCTATGTAACCTCTCCTGGTTGCAAATGGTGCCGACGGAATCTGAACAACATTCAAACTCTTGTCGACGCCCGCTCCAAGGAATATCGCTTTATTGTGCTCTCGATTGCAGGAAGTCAATCGCTTACATCCCACGAAACAGACCCGGCCCGATCCCAGATACTGTACAGGCCCTCGCCGGAGTTCATCAGTCAAATGCATCTCGGGTCGACACCGCAAAAACTCTGGTGATTGCTGCCGATGGCAAGCTTGAGCGAAACTGGATCGGCGCATATCGAGAAGAAAGCCAAATAGAAATAGAAAGGTATTTCCGTGTTCGCTTGCCGGGACTCATTCAAGAGAGCGAATGAGGTGGTGAACTCTGGATTTGCTAAGCTCTAGGAGCCACATCGAGACCCATGATTTTGAGGACCGTCGCACTCGCCCGAAGAATGCCCACGCTGAAGTACTCCTTGGCGGTTTTGGCCTCGGCAGTGCCACTATTCGTCATCATAGCACTCCTTTCTGGCTTTTCGGCGACCCAAATCCACCAACTCCCCCGTTCTCAAACAAGCGTAATTGGAACTAAAGTTTCTCTCCTCTCCCTCGTTGATGTAGATGGGCGATCCGTAATGCTGGACCTCACTTCCTCAAACAAGCCAACGGTACTTTATGTTTTCGCGAAAGCATGCAGGTTATGTGAATTGAATCTTACAGGCATCAAGCAGCTGGCTAGAGTGCGGAGGAGCACCTACTCGTTTGTTGGAGTTTCTCTACAGGCTTTTGAACTAAAGAAATATATAGCTTCACGTAAATTTCCGTTTGTTGTTTATTCCTCCCCGTCGAACCCAGGTGCAGAGGCCCTTCAACTAGGCAACGTTCCGCAGACGATTGTGCTCTCGCGCACGGGCGAAGTTATCAGAAATTGGAATGGCACTTTCGAGGAAGAGGTCAAGAATCAAATTGAAGAATACTTTGACACTAAACTGCCGGAGATTCAGTCACCGAAATCAGTTGACAACGAGACCGGCGGAGCCGCGGGCCCGATATCAAACGAAAGGTATTGCTCATTTTGCGTGTGGGACGGCACGATTTATTCATCAGGTGCAGTTGTCTCCTCGAACCCTACTCGCCTTCGATGCAAGGCTCCAAGATGGGAACCGTACTAGAGCGCATGCGCTGAAAGCCAGTTCAGCCTACCGACCACTCTCTCCTCTCATCTCCTGGCCTATCTCCAATCTCGACCTTCCCAGCCGGCATGTGCGTACTTTGCATCCCGGATGCACCTGCGGGACACGCAACCCCTTCAATCGACAAGCTTTAGATCAGGTTTCAAACGTGTTCGGGCGCTTGCCACGCCGAAGCCTCCGCAAACGCTGCTTGCCATGTGGAAGCCTGGGCGAAGGCCAGTACCATTGCGTTGGGGGCGCGGGGGTGCCACAATGCGGTTTACCTGGGAAACATCTCCGCGCCTCCTGGTGTCTAAACGAAGGAGAGCGGACATCGGGTACGGATGGCAAGAAGCCGTCCCCGGTCTCATGCCCCGGCTAGGGCCGGGGTTGCCAGGCTGTCCCGGCGTTGCCGGGAACAAGGCTGGCAAGAAAGGCCTGGTTCCATCGTTCCAAGAGATGCCGTTCAGCGAACGGCGTTCCCGTTCAGGCGAACGGCGTTCGACGATGGATCGATGTGCAGGGAGGCTCGGGCGCAGCCTCCGGAGTTGGCTCGAATCGGTCAGGGCCAGCAAAGGCTCCGGATGGCGTAAGACCTCGAGTCGGAAAGGCCGGCAGTGTCCGATTGGGCTAGCGCCCTAAGTTGGGGCCGCGACGAAGCCGAACTCGTCTCCGAGCTGCAAGCGGGCTCGGAAACGGCGTTCGACTGGCTCGTCAACCACTATCACGCTCCGGTCTATAACCTGATCTTCAGCATGCTGGGAGAAGCCTCCGACGCCGCCGATGGCACCCAGGAAGTTTTTCTGAAAGCCTTTCGCGGCATCCGCAAGTTTCGCCAAGGCAGCTCTTTGAAAACTTGGCTTTACCGCATCGCGATTCGCGAAGCGCTGAATCACAAGCGCTGGTTCAAGCGGCATTTGCAGAAAAACGTTTCGATCGATGCGGGGTACGAGCACGGGCGCGAGGCGGTCGAAATTGAAGACCTGGGCGCCTCGCCGTTCGAGCAATTGGCGGCGCGCGAAATTCAGATGGTCGTGCAGGGCGCGTTGCAGCAGGTGCCGGATGTGTTTCGCACCGCGGTGCTGCTGCGCGACCTGGAAGGACTGAGCTACGAAGAGGTCGCGGAAGTTCTGGAGTGCAGCATCGGCACGGTGAAGTCGCGAATCCTGCGCGGGCGCCGGGCGCTGAAAGAGATTCTCGAGCCGCTGCTGGAAGAGCGGGAAGCCCAGAGCGAAGAGACACATGGCTCGATTGTCGAGCCGCAACCCACGCCGTTTGGCGATGCCTATACAGCCGCTCGGCGCACGAAAGATTCTTTGCAAGATACGTCCCTGCGGACAAGTTCCGCGGGGGAGGGACTGCAATGAAGTGCACCACGGTACGAACGAAACTGGCTGGCTATCTTGATGACGCGCTCACAGCCTCGACGTCAGCTGCCGAGCGTGCCCAGATCGGGGAGCACCTTAACGGTTGTGCTGTTTGCCGCGCGGAATTGCAGCGCTTCCGCAAGCTGGCCGTGCTCCTTTCCCAGGTGCCGAAAAACGAGCCGCCCACGGATCTTGCTGTGCGCATCAAAGTGGCTGCGGCGCAAGCACAGCAATCGCAGGATTGGCCGAGCCGCTTGCGCAAGATGCGCGATCGGGCGGAGATTGTTCTCGACAACGTGCTGCGGCCGTTGACGGTTCCTGCGACGGGCGGCTTATTCAGCGCGTTCCTCATCTTCGCGCTGGTTTTGCAGTTGATGATGCCAGGCATCACCGTGGAAGCGGTGCCCAACGATGTGCCGCTCGATATTCTGCGTCCTGCCGAGCTGATTTCTATCTCGGAGTATCCGCAATCGCTGGCCTTTGAGCAACAGGAGCAGCAGGAGATCCAAGCTTCGCTGCCGCAGGGACTGCAGGTGTATGTCACGGTCGACGCGCGCGGCCAGATGGCGGACTATGAAATCCTTTCGGGCCCAACGACTCCCGAAGTGCGTCACCAGCTCGATCAGCTCCTGCTTTTCTCTCGTTTCAAGCCGATGATGAGCTTCGGCCGGCCCACGGCTGGCGGCCACGTCATTCTCACCTTTAGTGCCGTGCGCGTCCGCGGCTAACGTTCGATGAAAATTCGCCGCGCTCTTAGGGTCGCAGGCTCGGCGTGTAGTGTTTTCGTTTTGTTTTTTGTTCCTGCGGCTCACGCGCAGGACCGCCCGCCTCTCGCGGCTACGGCTATCGTTCAGCCGTCTGCGGAAGAGCAGGCCCTTTTCGAGGCAACTAACCGCGAACGCGCCGCGCAAGGCTTGCAACCATTGCAGTGGGATCCGATCCTGGCCTCCGCTGCACGGGAGCACGCGCACGTTATGGTGCGCGAAAATGATCTCTGTCATCAATGCGCGGGTGAGCCGCCGCTCGAAGAACGCGCGGCGCAGGCGGGAGCCCGCTTCGCCAGCATCGCCGAGAATATCGCGCTCGCTCCAAATCCTGACGAGATTCATTCGGCGTGGATGCACTCCCCGGGCCACCGGAAGAACATCCTCAATCCTGAGTTCACGGCTCTAGGCATTGCAGTGGTTAGTAGCAGGCGTGGCCTGTTCGCCGTTCAGGATTTTTCGCGCCCTGTCCCGGTGCTGAGTTTGGAGGAGCAAGAACAAAGAGTAATGGCGCTGCTTGCCGCGCAGGGGTTGGTAGCCGCGAATTCCGCGGAGGAGGCGCGAAAAGTTTGCAAAGGATCTGGTTCAGGCCGTTTAGCGGGCACGGGAACGGCTGCAGTTTTTCAATTTGAAAGAAGTGACCTCAGCCAGCTTCCCGATGAACTGCTGCGCGTGGTGCATAACCGGCCGTTTCACAAGGCGGCGGTGGGGGCGTGCGGCCCGGAGAACGCTACCGGCTTCGTGCGCTACCGCATCGCCGTGGTGCTTTATTGAGCTGAGAAAAGAAATTGTTGCGGTAAGAAAGAAGACGGAATACACTACCGGCCATGATTAGCCGTGCCTACTCGTACTGGTCTCGATTTTGGGTTCCACCCAACTAGGTGGCGAGGGGCGGCTCTGTAACTAGAAAAAAGCGAAACGAAGAATCGACCCACTCGCACCGAGTGGGTTTTTTATTTTGGGCAGGAAAGATTTAACACAGAGAGCACGGCGAAGAAGAAAAAGGAAGGGAAAACTTGGAAGCGCAACGAAAACAAAGGGACAGAACNCTTGGGAGGAAGGAATCATGATCATTTCGATGAAGCTGCGGGCGACGCGCGAGGAGATTGATGAAGTGCGGAAGCAGGTGGAGCACTTCGGCTACAAGGTTCATTCGATCGAAGGAGAAGAGCGCGTGGTGATTGGCGTGGTGGGATTGGGAGACGTGACCGCGTGCCTGGAATCGGTCGAGGCGATGCCGCAAGTTGAAAAAGTGGTGCGGATTTCCGCGCCGTACAAATTCGTAAGCAGAGAGTTCCGGAAGAGCAAAACGCACGTGCGCGTGAATGGCACGGAAATTGGCGGCGACGAATTNCGTGGTGATGGCGGGGCCGTGCTCGGTGGAGTCGGAAGAGCAGATCATGCGCGCCGCGGAAGGGGTGGTGCAAGCGGGCGCGAAGATTCTGCGCGGCGGCGCGTTCAAGCCCCGGACTTCGCCATACGATTTTCAGGGAATGGAGGAGGAAGGGCTGAAGCTGCTGCAAAAGGCGAAGAAAGCCACAGGGCTGGCAATTATCACGGAAGTGATGAGCGACCGGGACGTGGAGTTGATTGCGGAATATGCGGACATCATGCAAGTGGGCGCGCGAAACATGCAGAATTTCATTCTGCTCAAGGCGCTGGGGAAATGCGGGCGGCCGGTGCTGTTGAAGCGGGGAATGAGTGGAACGATCAAAGAGTTGCTGATGTCGGCGGAATATATTGTGGCGCACGGGAATCCAGACGTGATTCTGTGCGAGCGAGGCATCCGCACGTTTGAAACGGAAACGCGAAATACTTGCGATATTGCGGCGATTCCCGCGCTGAACGAATTGACGCACTTGCCGGTGATTTTGGATCCGAGTCATGCGACAGGGAAGCGGAGTCTAGTGTCGGCGGTTTCGAGGGCGGGTGTGGCGATAGGAGCGGACGGATTGCTTGTGGAAGTGCATCCCGCGCCGGAAAAAGCCATCAGCGACGGCGCGCAGTCGTTGGACTTGGTCCAATTTGCGAAAATGATGCGCGAGCTGGAACCGTACATCCAACTCTGGAACGAATCGAGGAAGACAGAGGTTGGCGCCGCCAGCCACTGAATTCGCCTGTTGAATTGTCAGCGGCTCATTATCGGAACTCTCACGACCGGTTTTCCCAGGGAAAGCCTGCCCCAACGGACTGGGTTGGCCGTGCCCTCCATTGCGGCGTCGCTGTAAACCCAGACGTCACCAGTACTTTGGTCGAGCAAAATAAGGCTTCCGCCCCCGGGCATGCCTGGGACTAAGCAACTACTGCATAAAACCACGACATTACTCGTTGACGCTGAAACCTTGCCAGAGTAGTCGTGCCACAGGACTAAGCCAATTACGACACCAATTACTAGACCACAGACAAAGCCGATCCAAACAAGACCTTTTCGTCGCATTTGATCCTCCTCGTGAAATTTGGTTCCAGCGTCTGCCAAGGTTTGAGAAAAGTCCCTGCACTTGCAGAGTCCTCCTTGAGTTAAGCGGTTAAGCGAAGTTAAGTAAGTGCTGCATTCAGAGAGACATGATTTGCGCTCTTAGGTCATCACCTAAGAATGGCGATGTGTTTACCGCCATGTCTAAAGCGGCTCGTAGATGCTGTCCAACCGCTCCCAAAAGGGTCCCAAGATACACTTGTTCTTGCATTCTCGGCTTCACCTCCAGGTCTGATTGAGGATAGGTTCGCAGTGCATCGAAAGGAGCGAGGACGAGCATCTTAGCTGCTCATTGGACGTCGGCGACTTTGCCGTCTTGAAAGATCACCTTCATGTCTTTGTAGACGAAGATTTCCTTGGAACCGAGATTGATGATCTTGTCCGGTGCGCCGAGTATCGCTTTAACCTGATCGGGAGTCTGGCCGAGTTCGACGGTTCTCGTTTGGGCTGCCTGGACCTCTGATTGAGGAAGCAACACGGCGTCTACCGCTTTCTTAACCGCTTTCGCGTCTGCCGCCTCCATAAATGCTGCTGAGAACTGGAAGGCAAGCGTCGCCGAGTAACGTACATTCTTAGTGTTTCCGCTGACGTTAACGTCTGAGGTGTCACAAGTAATAATGTCAAATCTCACGTCCTCGTTTCTCACATCGATACGCGTAATGTACACGGTCGTGCCGACCTTCAGAGACCGGTCATTCTGGTTGGAGAAGAATGCAGCCCCAAACCCTTTAGGCCCTTGGACATTTCCGTCAACGACCTTATCTGTGACATTGCCAAGGTCGATGGAGGGATTTGCGTAGATGCCTTCCTTCTGAATGACAAAAACGGTACCCGGTTCGGTGATCCGGAGCCGGTCAATGCCTGTCTTGGTGAGTTTGTATTCGGCCTTCAGGGCTTCCTCGAGTTGCTTGTTTTTGCTCTCCGCGATGTAGGGCGCTGCTGTGCACAAGCAGAGAATCACGGTTGCCCTAGTGCAAAGTTTTGGATTTTTCATGGAGTCACCTCGCGCCGAAGGCTCGCTTCTTAGCGGCCCTGACAGACACTAACAAGCCGCGCCGGAAGACTTCCTACTCAGTCCTTGCTGTATTTAGGGGGTTGTTGTAGGCTTGCGCAACTGGCAAGACCGGGCAATAGCAGACAACGACGGGCAAGAAGTCCCCCTAGACCTAAAGCTTCGATTAAAAGCCGTTCACGGAGGTCATTTCCCGGCATGCAGCCCGCCCAAGGCACACGTCTCGATTCGTGGAAAACGATAGCCGAATATCTGGACCGGAATGTACGTACTGTTACCCGGTGGGCAGACCAGCGCGGTTTGCCAGTGCACCGGGTTCCTGGGGGAAGGCGGGGAGCCGTCTTTGCGTTTAAGGAGGAAATTGACGCCTGGCTGATTGGGCAAGACGCCGCGGAGCTTGAATCTGAGGGGAGAAATCCTGATCCAGCCGGCGAAGCAGCAGCGGACTCAGTTCCTGAGAGAACGAAAGAGAATCCCGGCGGAAAGAAGCCGGTGCTCTTGCGAGCAATCCGCTGGCGCATCGCGCTTCCGGCGCTGGTCGTCGTGATTGGGGCTGCGACGGTTTCCACAGTGCTGCATCCTGTGAAAAGTGAACTGTCGCAACTGGCCTCCGTGCAATATGGGACCAGCACACTGGAAGGCAAAGCTGCGGACGGGCGCACCATTTGGGTACACAAGTACGCTCAAACGTTTACGAATCCAAAAGATTATTTCACCGTCGCGACTGGAATGCAGGAAGGGTTCCGGCTCGCCGACTTTCTGGGTGATGGCAGAAGGGAAGCTGCGGTGGTCGTGCCACTGCGATCCGGCCCCAACCCGTATGACTTGGACCAGCCACAGATCGATTTCTTTGGGACTACGGGTGATCTTCTTTGGAGCTATCTGCCGGACAGGACCTTTCGATTTGGCGACCACGAATTGAAGGCGCCCTGGTCCATACAAGACCTCCTGGTAACAACAAACGGCGGGCACGCCAGGCTCTGGGCGATTGCGTCTCATCATACCTGGGGGAATGCTTTTGTTGTGCAGCTTGACCCTCGTACCGGCCACGACGCGTTGCGATTCGTCAATACCGGTTTGCTTCGCAGATTGGGAGAACTGAAAACCGCTCAGGGAACCTATCTGCTAGCGGGAGGCTTCAACAACGAGTGGGACAGCGGGATCTTGGCCATTATCAGCGAAGATCGGGCATTCGCTGCGTCTCCTCAGACGCCTGGCACTCGCCACTTCTGCGACTCGTGCCCTGCCGGGGTGCCCGACTACTATTTTGTATTCCCGCGCTCGGAAATCAACCGAGTTGCGCATGTCTACGAAGACTCAGTATCCGAGATCCGCTTATCGGAGGACGGGATCGAAGTGTCAAAAAATGACGCTTTCGAGAGTGGGAGGGAATATACTCTTTACCTGCTTCGGCGAGAACTCCCCTTTTCGGTCGTATCTCTTCGCTACAATTCGGATTACGATAGGCTGCACCGAGAGTGGAGCGCGAATGGCAAGCTCAATCATACTTTGGAGAATTGTCCGGAACGGATGCATCCGCAGCCAGTGCGGCTGTGGACATCCACAGATGGGTGGACAGAACTGCCGGTGAAGCCTGCAAGAGCCAACCAGTAAATCTTAAGTAGAAACTAAGAGTAAGGATGTAGCATCCCAGGTCGGGCCCTCAACAGCTGAAGTCTGCGGAATACGGGGAAGGGGCCGTAGTGACGGCCTAACCCGGACAGGAAGGGGAAGGTAAGGTATCGACGCCCGCTTCGCTGGGCATCGCGGCCGTCACCACGGTGATCGTGTTGGGAAGTTTTAGTAGTTCCTCAAGCAGTTGGGAATCAGGTGCATACCCTAAATAAACATTGAGGGTTTACCGGCTATTTTTTAGGGCGTCTCGCGCCCTTAATCGAAGGGGAGCCGGACTGACACGGCCTGACCTGGCAACGCAAGCCTCCGACTGAAACAGGAAAGGCCGGTCAGTCCGGCGAAATGTCGGGTGGTGGCAGGGCCTTGTGCCAGGTCAGAAGCGGGAGCGGGCGAGGCGCTGGCGAAGCATATTGCGGCAGGAATCGGTGACGCAGAGGTCGAGGGCTTGTTTCCAGGCGGCGGCGTGTTCCGGGGAATCGCTGGCGTTGACAAGATTGATGGAGATCATTCGCTCGAGTTCGTTGTAGCCGGAATTCCACTTTTGAACCAGGGCGGAGTCGCTTTTGACCGGGTCGAAGTCCGGCCATTCGTCATGGAGGATGCGGAGGCGGGCGACAAGTTTGTCGCACGGAGTGAAGGCCGTGTTCTCGGCGAGGAAGGAAGTGACTTGCGCGCCGGCAGCGGCGACGAGCGGGCGAGGATCGTTCAGAGCGGACTCGGCAAAGGGTCTTAGTTCGGGCGCATGGCGCAGCACGGCGAGGTCGACGAGCAGATGGCCGCGCTGGCAATCGCTGGCGCCTTTCAGATTGTAGGCTTCGAGAGCGGGGCCGAGTTTTTGCGTGCCGTAAGCGGGATCGACGCGCAGGAAATAGGTGAGGAGGCCCGCTTCGATAGAGCAGGGCCAATTGGGGCCGTCGACTTCGTAGACTTTTTTGACGCGGTCGAGGATGGAATCGGTGGCATAGAGACCGATGACCGGTGCGACGCGCGTCATGCGCTCGGTCCAGCGATCTTCGAGTACGCGGATGAGGTCGGCGTCGAGGTCGGGGCCGGTGGGCAAGTTGAGCGAGCGGATGCGGTTCCAATCGAGAGGGGCGTCGAAATTGAGAACTTGCTCGCGGAAAAGTGTGCGCGCCTGCGCGGGATCGTATTTTTCGATGACGTGCAGAGTCGTTTCGCGAATGAAGCTGGCGTTTTCTTTGGGCGGAGATTTGTAGATTTGAACGAGGACGGGGAGGACTTGATCCTGGGAAAAATCTTTGGCCCAGCCGAAGTTGAGGAGCTCATAGGTGAGTTCGCGATTGGGGAGATCGGGCAAGGTGGCGAGGTGAAGCTGGTGGAGTTTCTGGTATTCGGCAGCGGAGAGGGATTCGGAGAGAGGCTTGCTGCAGAGAGAATAACCGGCGAGGTGATCGAGGGCGCGCGCCGAAGAGGCGCGAATGTCGGGAGAGCGGCCATCGAGAGTGGCGAGGGCGGCGCGAAAATCGGAGAGGCGGTAGCGAGCGAGGATTTCGCGCAGGGGATCACTTTGCACAGGTGGGAGCGTGAGAACTGGGGAAGAGGTGACTTTAGGATTGGCGCGAATGAAACGAAGAAGGGAAAGATCGAGGAGAAGGTCTTCGTCGATGACAAGTGCAGGATTGCGGAGGCGTGCATCCAAAAGGGTGATCGCGGCAGTATGGGAGGGAGGCGCAAGCACGGTGGCAAGAGCGATGGAGTCCGCATCCGGATAATTGTTGCGGCGAGTGTAGAGGTCGGCAGCGGCGGTACGGGCCTGAGGAGTGGAGATTTCGAAGAGGCGAAAGGCATCGGCCGGGAGAAAGCGCGGCGAAGTTTGTTGATGAGCTTTCGCGAAGATGGCGTCGACCTCTTTCGCAGCAGCGGTGAGATCCTGCGGGAGAATTTGGAACGTAACAAAGTTTTCGGAGACGAGCGGTGGGCCGGCATGTTCGCGAGGATTGGCGTCGACTTGGACGACGGAACGAGTAATGGCATAGAGACGATAGGTGCCGGGCTGTTTGAAGCGGAGATAGTGGGTGATTTCGAAAGAATCGCGCTGGGGAGAATCGGGGACGAGTTTGAGAGTGGGGTCGCGGTTGCTGTCGTAGTGCGAACAGTACAGAGCCGTGTACAGGTCCCAGAACTCGCGCAGCGGATCGGAAGCCGCGGCGGGGCGGTCAACGACGAAGGTTTCGAGAGTCGAACGTGTGCTGCGATCGAAAAAGCGGGAGCCAGCGACGTACTTGCCAGGGGAATCGGCGGTGAGTTCGTAGTTAAGCTTGATGGTGTCACCAATGTGGAAGGTAGTCTGGCCGGGGTCGAAGGAGATTTTGAGGTGCAGGCCGGAGGGGTTGGCGGCGAGAGCGGTTTGGTGGGCGGATGCAAAGCGGTCCTGCCCGCGAGCCAGGCTGGCGAAACAGAGCAGCGCGACCGTAAAGGCACGGACTAGAGACCCAGGACGCATAGTAAAACTGTAGCCCGCCGCGAAGAGTTCCACCAGATTTGAACGGGATTTTGAGTTCCACTTGCGAACTAAGTGCCGATAACCGATTGGAGCACTCCCAAGACAACTGAGATCAGATATGCAAGTTCTAAGAGAAGGATCGTTCCATCTGTAAGCGCCGGAAGTGGTTCGGCGTAGAGGATTGAACTGACCGAGAGAGCCTGCCCAGGAGGGGTGTATGAAAATTACGAGAGCAAAGGGAGTGTTGATTGTGTGCGCGATTTTGGTTGGCGCGGGGCTATTCGCGCGAGCCCATTCGATGCGAGCAAAGGAGGCCGATGGCGGCTCACCTGCCCTGACGATTTACAACCAGCAATTCGCGGTGGTGCGGCAGACCATGCCGCTGAGCCTGAAGGAGGGCACCAATCATGTGGAGGTAACGGATATTACCGGGCACCTGGAGCCCGACTCGGTAATCCTGCGGTCGCTGGACGGCGGGCGACGATTGCAGATCCTGGAACAGAACTACAGGAACGATGCGGTGACCCAGGCCTTGCTGCTGTCGCTGTATGAAGGGAAGACCATCGATTTTATTTTGCCGAACAAGCAAGTGGTGAAGGGGAAGATTATCCGGAGCGGATTTGTGCCGCATTCAGCGAGCGCGTATTCGATGTATGGGCAACAGTATTATCTGGCGCAGCAGTCGTACGTGCAG
>OCOJ01038099.1_pt3 | contig 21407 bp, 19 predicted proteins | sample 1539251 | NCBI WGS metagenome assembly OCOJ01 (sample SAMN01911457, study PRJEB22624) | soil metagenome | biome: Soil | place: Malaysia | collected 2012-04-30 | depth RA_metagenome m | reverse complement strand
GGGTGCCCCCCGCCGTAGTCAACGTCTCGGTCACCTCCAAGACAACCTCGCAAGCTGTCATGCCGAAACTGCCTGACGACATGCAGCAGTTTTTCGGCCCGTTCTTCGGTGACCAGATGCATCCGCAGCCGCAGATCCAGCACGGCATCGGCAGTGGCGTGATCATTTCGCCGGACGGCTACATCGTCACCAACAACCACGTGATTGAGGGCGCGGTGGACATCCGAGTCACCATGAGCAACCGGCTCGTCCTGCCGGCCAAATTGGTGGGCGCGGACCCGCTGACGGACCTCGCGGTCCTTAAGGTGGACGGCAAGGACCTGCCCAGCGTTCCCTGGGGAGCTTCCCAGGATCTCCGCCCCGGCCAGACGGTCCTGGCCTTCGGCAACCCCTTCGGGTTCCGTTTCACGGTGACTCGCGGGATTGTAAGCGCCCTGAACCGTCCCAACCCGTTTTCCGATAATCCGCGCAAANCCGGGCGGGTTCATCCAGACCGATGCCGCCATCAATCCGGGCAATTCGGGCGGTCCGCTGGTGGACGCACGCGGTGAAGTGGTGGGCATCAATACGTTTCTGGTCTCGGAGTCAGGCGCTTTCTCGGGCATGGGGTTTGCCATTCCCACGCAGATCGTACGTCCGACTGTCGAGACGCTCATCAAGTACGGGAAGGTCACGCACGGCTACATCGGGATCGGCATTACCGACGTGACGCCGGAAAACTCGAAGTTCTTCGACATGAAGAGCAACGAGGGCGCAGTCATCACGCAGGTAGAGCCGGATTCTCCGGGCGCGAAGGCAGGACTGAAAGTCGGCGACGTGATTATCGCGGTCAACGGACAGAAGGTGACCGATGCCGGCCAGTTGCAGATGGAAGTCAGTGAGCAGCGTGCAGGCACGATCCTCAAGCTGGAGGTCGTCCGCAACGGAAACAATATGACCGTGCCGGTGACTCTGGAGTCGATGAGCGGCCGAAACGGGACGCTTGAAAACGCTGAGGCCGGCCAAGGCAAGCCGCGCTGGGGACTGGGCCTTTCCGACCTCACGCCGGACGTTCGCCAGCAGATCCAGGCGCCCAGCTACGTTAAGGGCGCGGTGATCGAGCAGGTTCAGCCGGGCAGTCCGGCCGATCAGGCCGGTCTGCAGACCGGAGATGTCGTCATCAGCGTCGATCGCCGTCCGACCCCCAACGTTGCCGACGTGCAGCACGCTCTTGCCAGCATTCCCAAGGGGCAAGACGCGTTGCTGCTGGTTTGGTCAAACGGCGGCAATACCTTCCGAGTGCTGCATCCACTGGGAGGGGCATAAGCGAACGCGCGTGCGCCGCGCCTGGGTGGGTACTGCTTTCCAAACAGGTGCAGCGCACGCGGTGGGGGCTGCGCTGCGCGGGGTGTGAAGCGGAAGATGGCGTGGTAAGGTATTGCAAATTCCCTGCCGACATAATCAAATATGATGGCCGTTGGAGAAGCCAATGCCGCCGCCTCCTACCAATCCTCAAAAGAAGGCCGCTGGAGTGCCACCGCAGTGGAGCGGGTGGATTTGGTACGTGCTCTTGACGCTGGCCATGCTGTGGGCGTGGCAAGACGCGGCTCACCAGGTGACCGTACGCACCATTCCCTACAGCCAATTCAAGTCTTATCTCGAGCACGGAGAAGTCGTCGAATGCTCGGTCATGAAGACTGAGATTACGGGCAAGATTCAACCGCATGCCAGCTCGACTCCCCAAACGGGACAGGCCCCCGCCACCGCGAAGACTGAAACCCTGCCTGAGAACGCTGCGCCGCCGATCAAATCGGAAGCCAAGAGTCCCGCAAAAGCTACGGCATCAACTGAAACCAAAGCCCCCGTTGAGACTAAGGCTCCGGCCGAAGTCCATAAGCCTGCCGAATCTAAACCGCCGGCAGGCGGCAGCGAGGCAAAGAGCACCTCGACGGTCCCCCCGGCTTTCGACTTCCGCACCGTGCGCGTGGACGATCCCGATCTTGTCCGCCAGCTGGAGAAAGAGAACGTAAGGTTCACCGGCGTGCAGCCTGGCTTCATGTCGGAGTTCTTGTGGGCCTGGATCCTCCCCATCGCCCTGATTGGTGGGCTGTGGTGGTTCCTATCGCGAAAAATGAAGGGAATGGGGCAATCGGTGCTGAGTTTTGGCGCGAGCCACGCCAAGCTGGTTGCCGACAAAGACACCAAGGTGACGTTTAACGATGTGGCCGGCTGCGAGGAAGCCAAGTACGAACTCCAGGAAGTGGTGTCGTTCCTGAAGGATCCGGAGCGCTATCAGGCTCTGGGTGCGCAGATTCCTAAGGGCGTCTTGCTGGTCGGTCCGCCCGGCACCGGGAAAACCCTGATGGCGCGTGCTGTCGCGGGAGAGGCGAAGGTGCCGTTCTTCTCGATCAGCGGAAGCGAGTTTGTAGAGATGTTTGTCGGCGTGGGCGCAGCGCGCGTCCGTGACTTGTTCCAGCAAGCGAAAACGCATGCGCCATGCATTGTGTTCATCGACGAACTGGATGCGGTGGGGCGGCAGCGTGGCGTGCACATCGGCCCCACGAACGACGAGCGGGAGCAGACGCTCAATCAGTTGCTGGTGGGCTTGGACGGCTTTGACGCCAATACCGGCGTGGTTGTCCTGGCTGCCACCAACCGGCCCGACGTTTTGGACCGGGCGCTGCTGCGTCCGGGCCGCTTCGACCGGCAAGTGGTCGTGGATGCCCCCGACCTTGAAGGGCGCGATGCCATCCTGAAGATCCACACTCACGGAAAACCGCTTGCGCCGGACGTTGACCTCCATAAGATCGCCCAGGAGACGCCTGGCTTTTCCGGCGCTGATCTGGCCAACGTGATGAATGAGGCGGCGCTGCTTACTGCCCGCCACAACGGGAAACAAATCGGCCAGAAAGACTTGGAGGAGGCGGTCGAGAAAGTTGTGGCCGGTCCGGAACGGAAGAGCCGCCGGTTAAGCGCCGAGGACAAACGCCGGGTGGCCTATCACGAAGTTGGCCACGCGTTGGTGGCGGCATACAGCAAGCATGCTGAGCCGGTCCACAAGATCAGCATCGTTCCCCGCGGACGCGCCGCGCTGGGCTACACGCTGCAGCTCCCGGAAGCTGATCAATACCTGATGAGCCACGCCGAATTGATCGACAAGATTAAGGGCATGCTGGGCGGGAGGGCCGCTGAAGAGGTGGTGTTCAACGAAATCACCACTGGCGCGGAAAACGACCTGGAACACGCTACCACGATAGCCCGTCAGATGGTCTGCATGTACGGCATGGGCAAATCGGTCGGTCTGGTTCACTGTGCCCAAGAGCGCAACCCGTTTCTGCCGGTCGCGGGCGACGGCATGATGCAACGCGATTGCAGCGAGCAAACCGCGCGCGATATCGACGAGGAAGTGAAGCAGATTCTGGACGACGCCTACGCTCAGGCAAAACAGATACTGCAACAGCATCGCCCGCAGCTTGACCTGGTGGCTGGGGAACTTCTGAAGAGCGAAACTCTGGATGCCGAGACCTTCCACAAACTGATCAATCAGCCGACGGCAGTTCCAGCATGACAGGCATCATGCTTTTGCCGGCGGCGCGCAGGGTGGTAGCGCACGATGCATAGCCAGCTCCCGGTGACAGGCGTATGCAGACAACCTGGGTTGAGACAAAGAGGTCACCGAGGCTGGACTAGCGGCAGCAGAAGGATCACCACGAAGTCCTGAAGGAAGTGCATTACGATGGGCGCGACTAGGCTTTGGCGCCACACATAGATGAAAGCGAAGACCAATCCCATTACGCCTACGGTCACCACACCGGCCGATCCCTCGTAGCCGTGGCCGAACGAGAAGATCACCGCTGAGAGCAGCACAGCCGCAAAAGAGCCTCCTATCACAGCCCTTAGGCGCAATATCAAATATCCACGGAAGATCGTCTCCTCCGCCAGGGCGACAATCGCGACCAAGACGAATGCGAGCACGGACTGAGATAGGCTCCTGCCGGGAACCAGCGCAGGCAACGGCGTCTTGGGGGACGACAGACCGATGTATCTCAAGCCATTGCCTACGACTGCCGCGCCATAGAAAAATGGCACAAAAAGCAGCACCCCTAGGATGGCTTCCCGGAGCCAGTTCTTGGGTGTCCAGCCGACGTCCACAACCGGCTCACCATTGCGCCACACAAAGTAAACAATCAGGCAGACTAGCCCCAGGTCGCGCAGAATGGTGGCAAATGCTGTGGGAACAAACCCCAAGCCTCCTTGCCTGACCACGAAGAAGGAGAAAACCAGAGACGGTGCGNATCAAGAAGAGAAACACAGCTATTTCAGCCAACAGGACTCTCTTCATGGGTGGCATTTTTGTCAAAGCAACACCTTCATACGTCCAGGAATGCAGCGCGCCTGTAATCCAGCAGGTCGCCGATACGGCGGATGCTGATGTCGGCCGGGCCATAGGCGGCCAAATTCTTCTTGTCTGTCGCGTAATGGCCCTGGCGGGGAAATACGGTCGTCACCCGATCCTGCCACGTGCTCTTGATCGCCTGCAGGATGCGCAACTTATCATCGACCATGACATAGTGCCCGGCTGGATACTGCCGCTCGACGAAGGCCAGTGACTTCTCCTTATGCACGAAGATCAGCACGTGGCCCCCGAAAGCGTGCCACAGTCCTGAGCGTGCAACTTTGCGCGGTTGGAAGACAGCGTCGCCGTCCGAGAGGATTGCCACCTGGCCCCATCGTTTCGCTCGCTGGACGACCTCGAGCGCTCGCGGATAAAGACGCTTCATGAACGGATAATCCACTAGCCAATTGGCGACATGCAGCAGGCGTGGGTCGTGCAGTCTCTCCAGCCGATAACGTTCCAGCGCCCCTAAATAGTCGGCATATCCCAACTCCCGGCGCAGTTCCTCAAATATGGCGAGGTAGCGGTGTCTGGCGCGCGAACCAAATTCGCGCGCGATATGGCGAAACAGGTCGCTCTGCACGCGATCGTTGTCGAGCAACGTATTGTCCACATCGAACAGAAACACCAAATCGTGCTTGCTCTTCATTCCTTCTCTTCGAACCAATTCACGGCCACACAATAAGCCGCACGAAATGTCCGAATCATCGCCAACTCGGCGCATCGTGCCAGAGGATAAAGGGCGCCTCCAGCGGAACCGACGCGCCTTTCAGGAAAGGAATTAGCCTAGGAGTGTAGGCGGAGAGAGGCCGAGTCGTTGGGAGGCGCCCAACGTAGAGATAACCGTTCGCCGAGCCAACGAGCCGTTCGTCCCGATTCATCGGGTGCCGTACCGGCGGCTCGCCGTTCTGCCCCTCGGCATACAGTTCGACCTGCACAGCATCGGGATCGAGTTCATCCAGGTAAGCCTGCGCCTTGAACAGATATTCGTCGCCGTCCTGGCTTGCCGTTGCTGAGCCAAATCTCAGACTTGCCCAATGTTTTGCGATTTTTTCCTGCCAGCGGAACAACTGTGTTCCAAGCTGACCCTGGTTTGCGGCGCGCTGGCAATAGGCGGCCGCCGCCGGCAGGTAATATTCCTCGCAATACTCACGCACCACACGATTGGTAGAAAAAATCGGAGTCAAATGCGCCATGCTTTCGCGCATCTTGGCGACCCATGCGGCGGGGATCCCCGTTTCGCCGCGCGTATAAAATTCCGGGATCACCTCCTGCTCCAGCACGCGATAGAGTGCTTCCGCCTCGGCCGCGTCCCATGCGGGGTCGTCCCCATGCTCCTTCCCATCACCGATGGCCCATCCCACCTCCGGCGAATATGCTTCCGCCCACCAGCCATCGAGTTCGGAAAGATTCAGCCCCCCATTTACCAGCACCTTCATGCCGCTGGTGCCGCTTGCCTCCCACGGGCGTCGCGGTGTGTTGATCCAGAGATCGACACCTTGAATCAGGCGCTCCGCCATCAGCAAGTCGTAATCGCTGAGAAACACGACGTGGGCGCGCATTTCCGGAGAGCGGGCAAACCTGACCCACTCCTGAATCATCCGTTGCCCCGCGATGTCCTGAGGATGAGCCTTACCGGCGAGGATCAACTGGGCCGGCCGCTCTCGATTGCCCAGTATCCGGGCCAGTCGGTGCGGGTCGTGAAGCAGCAGATTGGGGCGCTTGTAGACAGCAAAACGCCGTGCGAATCCCATCGTCAGGGTGTTCGGATCAAGGACCCTTTCAGCTTGTGCAATGTCGGCTTCCGCCGCGCCCGCGCCGGCCAGCAGCCGGGCCAGGTGCTTGCGGACATACTCGATGAGAGATTTCCTGGTTTGCGTGCGCAGTTCCCAAAGACCAGAATCGCTGGCGCAACGAAAATCCGCTTCCACCTGCGCCATCGTTCCGCGCCAGCGTTCCTTTCCGCAGCAGCCCTCCCATAGGCGGTCGGCCTTGGCGGAATCCCACGTCGGCGTGTGGACACCATTGGTGACGTGCTTTACTGGAACCTCGGCTTCCGGCCACCGCGGAAACAAACCTTGAAAGATCCGCCGGCTGACCTCTCCATGAAGTCGACTGACGCCGTTGACCGCCAGGCTTCCGCGGATGGCAAGGTGGGCCATGTTGAACGGTTCCGAGCTATCACGGGGATCCTTCCGCCCGAGAGCGAGCAAGTCCTGTAACGAAATCGCCAGCTGCTGCTCAGCATATCTTTTGAAGTACTGCTCCATTAGATTGGCGGCAAAACGATCAAATCCCGCCTCGACGGGAGTATGGGTGGTGAAAACATTTCCCGCGCGCGTGATCGTCAGCGCAACAGGAAATGACTGCCCGTTCGCCTCCATATAGTGCCGGGCACGCTCCAACACAGTGAACGCGGCGTGACCTTCATTCAGATGGCAGACTTCAGGCTGCACTCCGAGGGCACGCAGAAGTCGCCAGCCGCCGATTCCAAGGACCATCTCTTGCTTCAAGCGCAGCTCCGGACCGCCTCCGTAGAGTTCGCCTGTGATTCCCCGATGTGCCGGCAGGTTGGCTGGGTCGTTCGTATCCAGCAGGTACAGCTTCGTGCCACCGATGTGTGCTTCCCAGGCCCGAATCCAGAGATTAGCACCGGGAAACGGGATGGCGAAGCGCACCCATTCGCCGTTCGACTCGCGCAGCGGCTTGATCGGCAATTGACCAGGGTCATTGAAGGGGTAAAGCGCCTCCTGCTGTCCTTGCGCATCGATTTCCTGGCGGAAATAGCCCTGCTGGTAGAGTAATCCGATACCGACAACAGGAACGGCGAGGTCGTCCGCCGCTTTGAGCTGGTCGCCGGCGACGTTTCCCAGCCCTCCCGAATAGATCGGGAGTGCCTCACTCAACATGAACTCCATGGAGAAGTATGCAATCGTCTTGAGCGGAGAGTTGGGATGTGCGGCTTGAAACCATCCCTGGGAATTCTGCGTATCGCGTCTTTTGCGCAATACCTCGTCAACCAGCGTTTGGAATTCCGGGTCGGTCGAGATGCTGCTGAGTTTCTCCCGCGATGTCGTCTGCAAGATGAACCATGGATTATGTGTCAGATCCCAGAGTTCGGGATTGAGCCGCTCCCACAGATGGTCAGCGGCATGGTTGAACGAATATTTCAAGTCCAGGGCCAATTCGGCGAGAGGGTCGGAGCCAAAGGCTTCAGACGATCGAAAAGAGTAGGTAGGGGTGCTCATAGTTATTTTTCGTTCTCACCTGGGGTCAGCGTACAGTGGCGTGCCGAGCCAGCGTCTTTGAGACAATCGTCTGAGCTTCTTCGAGAATCAGCCGCAGGTGGTCTGTTCCCACGAAGCTCTCCGCATAAATTTTGTAAATCTCCTCGGTTCCCGAGGGTCGGGCTGCAAACCAGCCGTTTTCCGCGATAACTTTGATGCCCCCGATTGGGCCGCCGTCGCCCAGTGCAGTGGTAAGAACTTGCTGAACTTTTTCTCCCGCAAGGTCGGAGAGTTGAACGTCGGCCGGAGATAGTTTTTCGAGAATCGCCTTCTCCTCGGCGGTAGCCGGCGCTTCGACGCGCTCGTAGACTGGAGCGCCGAACTGGCGAACAAGCTCGCTGTAGATCTCGCCCGGATCCCGCCCGAGACGAGCCGACATCTCCGCTGCGAGCAGACTCGCCACGATCCCGTCCTTGTCGGTCGTCCACACCGTGCCGTCACGCCGCAGGAACGTAGCGCCGGCGCTCTCCTCTCCCGCAAAACCCAGTCGTCCCGGCAGCAGACCTTCCACGAACCACTTGAACCCTACGGGAACCTCGTACAACTGCCGACCGAGCTTTGCAGTAACGCGGTCGATCATGCTGCTGCTCACCACCGTCTTGCCCACCGCCACGTCTTTGCTCCATTTGGGACGATTTCCAAACAGATAGTGGATGCAAACCGATAAATAGTGGTTCGGCGGAAGCAAGCCCGCGCTCTTGGTGACCACGCCATGCCGATCGTGGTCGGCATCGCAGGCAAACGCGATGTCGAACCTGTCCTTGAGTCCGATGAGTCTCTGCATCGCATAGGGAGATGAGGGATCCATGCGGATTCTGCCATCCCAGTCGACGGTCATGAAACGGAACGTGGGATCAACGGATTCGTTCACAACCGTGAGATTGAGTCCGTAGCGCTCGGCGACCATGGGCCAATAGTGGACGCCGGCGCCTCCCAGCGGGTCCGCTCCCAGCCTTATCTTGGCGCCGCTGACCGCTTCCAGATCAATGACATTACCGAGATCGTTCACATAGTCGCGGCGGTAGTCATGCTTATGGGTTGTCGCAGCTCGAAGCGCTTTCTCGAAAGAAACTCGCTTGACGCCCGTAAGGCCGACCGTGAGAAGCTCATTAGCTTTGGACTCAATCCAGTTGGTCACCTGCGATTCTGCCGGACCGCCGTGCGGAGGATCGTATTTAAAGCCGCCATCCTCGGGCGGATTGTGAGATGGCGTGATGACGATGCCGTCCGCCAGTCCGGTCTTGCGGCCGCGGTTGTAGCTGAGAATGGCGTGGGAGACGACCGGCGTTGGTGTGTATGCCTCGGTATCCGCCAGCATTACGTCCACGTCGTTGGCCGCAAGCACTTCGACAGCGCTTGCGAATGCCGGTTCCGATAGCGCGTGAGTGTCTATTCCGAGGAAAAGCGGCCCCTGGATACTGTGTTGTTTCCGGTAGTCACAAATCGCCTGCGTAATCGCGAGGATGTGCCACTCGTTAAAGGCATGGTCAAACGCAGACCCGCGATGGCCAGATGTGCCAAAGACAACGCGCTGCCCTGGAATCTTTGGGTCTGGCTTGAGAGCGTAGTAGGCCGTTACGAGCTTAGGCACGTTCACCAGAATGGATTCCGGGGCCGGCTGGCCGGCCAGGGGATGCACGTTCACTGGCCACCTCACTCTGCTGAAAATGACCGCGAAGCGCCGCTACGCATCACTGAACAACTGGCCTGGCGGATGCCCTTTGGCTAACGGAGGAGGCTCGCTCGGCTCACTGAAATCCGCCGTCCACCTCCAATTCCTGATTTCCGGCATGTCTTGAAGATGCTCGCGGATGTAGGAACGGTGCTCATATAGCTTGCCATTGAACATGTCAATCACATCGGAGACCCGTGAGCGCAGCCGCGTTACGTATTTCAGGGCGTCCATTGCCAGATGGAAGCGACTCATCTTGTTGAGCACGACCATATCGAAAGGAGTGGTCGTCGTCCCCTGGTCCATAAAGCCGCGCACATGGAAGCGGCCCTCGTTGGCCCGGCCGTGGACCATCGGGTGGATGACCCAGCGGTAGCCGTGAAATGCGAAGATCACCGGGATATCCCTGGCGAACATGGCTTCAAACGAAATGTTGTCCATGCCGTGGGGGTGATCCTGAGGCAGCATGAGAACGCTGAGGTCGACGATGTTAACCACGCGCACTTTGATACCCGGCACATGCTTTTGCAGCAGCCAGGAAGCCGCGCAGGTCTCAAGTGTCGGAACGTCACCCGCACATGCCAAAATGACATCCGGTTCTCCGCCCGCATCGTTGGTGGCAAATTTCCATGTAGACGCGCCTCGCGAACAGTGCTCGAGAGCCTGGTCCATATTCAACCACTGAAGTTCTAACTGTTTGCCGCACGTAACAATGTTCACGTAGTTGCGGCTTCGCAGGCAGTGGTCGAACACACTCAACAGGCAATTGCCATCGGGCGGGTAGTAGACGCGGATCACCTCGCTCCTGCGCGCCAGAGCGTTATCCACAAACCCGGGCGCCTGGTGGCTGAAGCCGTTGTGGTCATTCCGCCATGCGTGGCTTGTGAGAAAGACATTCAGGGAGGCGATCGGCTTTCGCCAAGGCAGTTCGCGGCATTGCTCGATCCATTTGGCGTGTTGCGTGAGCATCGAATCCACGACCTGCGCAAACGCTTCGTAAGAGGCCCACACTCCATGGCGTCCGGTCAGCAGATAACCTTCGAGCCAGCCCTGGCAGCAGTGCTCGCTGAGGACCTCCATCACTCTTCCCTTGGGACCAACGTGGTCGTCGATCGGAACCGTCTTGGACACGCTGCAGCGCTCGGTCGCCTCGAAGACTGCATTCAGTCGGTTGGAGTTCGTCTCGTCAGGGCAAAACAGCCGGAAATTCGTTGGATTCAGCTTGATTATGTCCCGGAAGAACTCCCCGAGCTTGCGCGGAGCTTCGGCGACGACCTGTCCTGGACCGGGTACGTCGAGCGCGTACCCAGTGAAATCCGGCAGATCGAGCGCCGTCAGCACTCGCCCGCCGTTTACGCTGGGGGTGGCTCCCATGCGCCGGTCTCCGCGCGGCGCCAACTGCGCCAGTTCCGGGATCAAGCGCCCGCCCTCGTCGAAGAGTTCCTCGGGTCGGTAGCTCTTCATCCATTTTTCCAGCAATCTGAGATGCTCCGGCTTCTCACGAACGTTAGCCAGCGGGACTTGATGAGCGCGAAATGTGCCTTCGATGGGAAAGCCGTCTACGTCTTTGGGTCCGGTCCACCCTTTTGGGGTCCGTAGGATAACCATGGGCCACCTGGGGGGTTTCTTAAACCCGCTCATCCGGGCATCGGCCTGGATGCTGCGAATTTCGGCGTAGCACTTGTCCAGGGTCTCGGCCAATGACTGGTGTACTGCCAGGGGCTCATCGCCTTCCACAAAAAAAACTTTATAGCCGTATCCCTTGTATAGCGACAGCAAGTCTTCGTCCCCGGTGCGGGCTTGAACCGTCGGGCCGGAAATCTTGTAACCGTTTAGGTGCAGGATCGGGAGCACTGCTCCATCACGCGCAGGATTCAGAAAGTTCACTCCCTTCCAGCTTCCTTCGAGTGGGCACGTCTCAGCCTCACCGTCTCCGATGACGCAGGCGACAATTAAGTCCGGGTTATCGAAGGCGGCGCCGAAGGCGTGCAGCAGCGCGTACCCAAGTTCTCCTCCTTCGTGCAGCGAATTGGGAACATGAGGACCGCAGTGACTTGGCACTCCGCCTGGTGTTGAAAACTGCCGAAACAGCAGTCGCATTCCAGCGATGTCTTGTGTGACTTCAGGATGGACTTCTGAATAGGTTCCTTCCAGGTACGCATGTGCATTCAGCGAAGGACCTCCGTGTCCCGGCCCCGCGATGTAAATGAAATCTGCGTCCTGCTCCCTGATCAGTCTATTCAAATGCACGTACACAAAATTCTGGCCGGCCGAAGTGCCCCAATGCCCCAGCAATCTGGGCTTGATATGCTCGGGAGCCAGCGGTTCCTTCAGGAGAGGATTTTCCGAGAGATAAATCTGCCCGACCGTGAGATAGTTGGCTGCCATCCAGTAGCGGTGCATCCGATCGAGTATTTCCGCGGAAAGCGGACCCGTGGAAGATTTCTGCCTTAGGGGAGCTTTGCCATTCTTTTTGACCGCTGTGGATAAACTCGCGTCGAATTCAAAGTCACTCTTTTCTATGGTTGGAACCGCGGACTTGAAGCGAGGCCCTCGGACCGTTTCTGATTTGAGCTGTTTAGTTGATCCTTTGGTGGCCATAATAGCGACTCCCCTCTATCGCTCTGCCCTTCGTCAATGGAGGTGCTCTGCGATGAGAATGACTGTTGAACGTGGAGCGAGGCGACAGATCCTTTGATTCTGCAGGACAGGTTCTGTTCCGTCCGGAAAAAGATCCTCGGGAGCATCCCGAGCGGTATCAGCGGCAAAGTGCCATGCCCGACCATTCGGGGCTGACGGAAGCATGAAGTCTATCCCGGTGGCTGAGGCGTTGAACATGAGGTAAAGATCTGGCTCGCCCTTACCGAAGATCAGGCACGCCACGGTTCGCTGCTGCGGATCAATCCAGTCGGGAGCGGCGCCCTGGGGACTGAACCAGCGAATTTCATCGGCGCCATAAAACGCCTCTTTGTGTAGTACGGAATGCGCGCCGCGGAAGGCGATCATCCCGCGCGCAAAACGATGAATTTCCCGGTTGGTATTAAGCAGGGTCCAGTCGTACCAACTGACTTCATTGTCCTGGCAATACGCATTGTTGTTGCCGAGCTGAGTTCTGCGGAATTCATCACCACCCAGCAACATTGGGATGCCGCGTGAGATGAACAGTGTTGCGAAAAAATTTTTGATCTGCCGCTTGCGCAGCGATTCAACGGGAGGATCCTCGCTCGGTCCCTCAACCCCGTAATTGTCACTGTAATTTGCGTCCGTTCCATCGTGGTTATCTTCACCGTTGGCCTCGTTATGCTTGTGCTGGTAGCTCACAAGGTCGTTCAAGGTGAAGCCATCGTGGCAAGTGATGAAGTTGACGCTGCACTCCGGTCCCTTCCCCGATCCTTCATAGAGATCCGAGCTTCCGCAGATACGGCTGGCGAAAAGCCCTGCCATCCCCGGCACGCCTAGCCAGAAGCACCGCACGTCATCGCGATAGCGGCCGTTCCATTCGGCCCAGCGCCGCTCGGAAAAGCTTCCCACTTGGTAGGCCCCGCCTTCGTCCCACGCCTCTGCGATGATCTTCACATCGCGCAGGATGGCGTCTTCGGCAATGCGTTCGAGCAGTGGGGGATTGGAGAGCAGATTTCCATGCTCGTCCCGGCCCAATACAGACGCCAAGTCGAAACGAAAGCCATCCACGTGCATCTCCATTACCCAGCAACGCAGAACATCCATGATGAAATCACGCACCACAGGGTGATTCGCGTTGAGGGTGTTGCCCACACCCGTGTAATCCTTGTAGAAGCGCCGGTCGCTTTCCTGCAGCATGTACAGGATTGAGTTCTCGATCCCGCGGAGAGAAATCGTCGGGCCCAGTTCATTCCCTTCGGCGGTGTGATTCAAAACGACATCGATGATCACCTCGATGCCCGCGCGGTGAAACGCTTTGACCATTTCCTTAAATTCTCGCACCTGCTCTCCGTGCATCCCTCTGCTGCTGTAAGAGCCTTTAGGTGCGAAGAATCCGACGGGATCGTATCCCCAATAATTCCTCAGTCGCTTTCCCGTGAGGGGGTTGTCACGAGAAAGCTCGTTTTCGTTGAACTCCAGCACCGGCATCAATTCAACGGTTGTGATTCCCAAATCCAGGAGATACGGAATGCGCTCCATCAGGCCTCGATAGGTTCCCGGATGGGCGACATCGGAGCTCGGATGAATTGTGCAGCCGCGCACGTGGGTTTCGTAGATCACCGCATCCGATGCCGAGTGCCGCGGAGGGCGATCGCCCTCCCAGTCGAAATGTTCCTGCAGGTAAACGCATTTCGGCATATCCGCAGCGTCATCCTGCGTGGAAACGGACAAGTCAGGCGGGTCGGCAGCAGGATCGTAACCGCGCGCGGGGAGGAAGTCCCATTTCGGTAGCCCGGCAATCGCCATGGCAAACGGGTCGAGCAACAATTTATGGACATTAAAGCGGTGCCCCGCGTGGGGGCGGTAAGGCCCGTCCACCCGGTATGCATAGAGCTGACCGTGCCGCACCCCTCGCACCCAAACGTGCCACACGTCGCCGGTTCGATGTTGTGCGGGGTCCAGATCGATTACTCTCGAAGGGGCGCCGTCGCTGACCTCGTCATAGAGCTCGAGCCGGACGCGGGTTGCGTTACGGCTGAAGAGCGCGAAGTTCGCGCCGTCGCCGACTTGGTGCACACCCCACGGGAGCGGCCGACCTGTCCGCACCTCATCGCATTCTGCTATCTGTTTTGAGTATGCGGATTGGTGCTGCTCGCGTTTTGCTTCTGAGACTGGCATTTCTGCGGCCACTTGAAATCAAAACCTCATTGCTTCGGGGATCTGACTTCGTTCGATCAAGCCTTACGTGCTGGTGTGGTGGCTGGCGAAGAAGTTGTAAAGCCAGCCGAAAAGCAAACCGGCGATTGCACCGTCCACCAAGCCATCGATCGTCCCGATCAGCACATCGCCGAAGGTGCGCGAGGCGTGGAACCAGGGATATGCAGAGCTCATCACCTGCATAAAGTTCATGCCGTAGGCCGGCACGGCCAAATTGATCAGCCCCACGAACAGCATGGCTCCGCCCCACAGCAATCCCCCGGCAATGGCCAATCCTCTGAGAGATAGCCGCATTGGTCCTCCTTCTTATGCAACATTTCTGACGGGCTGTGTCGCCGCACGTTGAGTCTTACCGAGCCATCCCGGACCTTGCGAGTCGAACACACGGTACGCCGCCAGCTTGATTCGGTCATTCACGAGGAACCAAGCCAAAGCATATCCCCAAATAAAGATTCCCCAACCCCAACCGATCGGAGCCATGAAAATCCCATAGACTGCGATGAGGGTCGCGATCAGTTGGGTGACGACCACGGCTCCCAGCAGGATCGGTGCAGGTCGAATTGACCAGAAAGCTCGCCGCGTTCGCGTGACGAAGATGGTGAGATGACCGGCGACAGACAGCTTGAGATACATGAACGATTGGATCACTTCGCGGTTGAGATGAAAGACCCGTTCGCCCAAATAGAAGAGTCCAAAGGAAGCGACAACCCCGGCAATGCCCAAGACTGTGGCGATGCCGAGCACCACGGGCATGTTCCAGGCCTCCGGGCGATTTGCGTAGCGCACCCGATCGTAGGCGATGGAAAGAATCGCGCCATCATTGAGGATCGCCAGCAAGACGATCATCACCGCAGTGACTGGGTAAAAGTTGAACACAAGAATCGACAGCGTCATGAACAGGAGCACCCGAATCGTTTCGGCAATGCGATAGATGGCGTAGCTGTTCATGCGCTGGAACATCTTGCGACTCTCTTTGATGGCATCGATGATCACGGAGAGTCCCGAGGTCATGAGCACAATGTCGGCTGCAGCCCGGGCGGCATCGGTTGCCCCGGAGACAGCAATCCCCGCATCGGCTTGTTTCAGCGCCGGCGCGTCATTCACGCCGTCGCCGGTCATGCCCACGATGTGCTTTGCCTTCTGGAGCACTTCCACGATGTGGAATTTGTGTTCCGGAAATACCTGCGCGAAGCCGTCTGCCTGTTCGATGGCTTTGGCGAGTTGGCCGGCTTCGTGGTGCTTGGTGTCGGCTAGAACCGTAGCATCCACAATGTTCGGACCCAGGCCGAGCTGGCGCGAAATTTCGCGGGCGATTGCAATCTGGTCTCCCGTGACCATCTTGACCTTCACGCCCATCTGCGACGCAGTCTGCAGCGTCGCCTTGGAATCTTCCCGAGGCGGATCGTAAAGTGGCAGGACGCCGAGAAACTGCCAGTGGTTCTTGCTGTCGGTCCGAGCCACTCCTAGGGAGCGAAACCCGCGCGCGGCAAATTCGTTCACTGCCTTCTCGGCTGAGGTTCGAACCGCGTCGGCATTGGCGGCCAAATCAAGTATGACCTGCGGTGCTCCCTTGGTTGCCCGAAACTCGGATTCGTCAGGACCCTTCAGCGTGGCCTCGGTGCGTTTGTGCACAGGATCGAAGGGCTGGAAGTGAGTCACTTCGTATTTGTCGAGTGCGTGCTTGTCCTTGAGGCCCCCGAGCACAGTCAGGTCAATCATGTCCTGGTCTTCCGCGCGTGACGCAAACGCCGCCGCCAATATGACCTCTTCCGGCCGAACACCGCCGACACAAAAGGGATCCCCGAGCGTAAGTTTGTTTTGCGTCAGTGTGCCGGTTTTGTCGGAGCAGAGTACGTCGATTCCGGCCAACTCCTCCATGGCTGCGAGCCGCGTGACAATGGCTTGCTTCCCAGCTAGCGTCCGAGACCCGACCGCCATCGTCACCGAGAGCACAGCGGGCATGGCTACCGGGACTGCGGCGACGGTCAAGACCAGCGCAAACTGCAGGGTGGTCAGCATCCGGTCGCCCCGGAACAAGGCCACAGCAAGAATCAGAATCACTAGGGCAAGGGCAATGACGATGAGGTAGTCGCCAATTTTCAAGACGGCGCGCTGAAAGTGACTGACCGTGTGCGCTGTTTCGACCAAGTGCGCCGTCTTGCCGAAATAGGTGTTCCCACCTGTGGCATAGACAAGCGCATCGGCCTCCCCTTGCTTTAGGATGGAGCCCGAGTAAACAGCGTCGCCTGTCTTCCGTGTGACCGGCAGGGATTCGCCAGTCAATGCGGACTGGTCCACTTGGACCGGATCACACTCAAGCAGGCGTGCGTCGGCGGGAATGATGTCGCCGATGCGAACTCGCATCAGATCACCAGGCACCAACTCGCGCGCCGGAATCGTCTTCCAGGCTTCATCGCGCTTAACGCGTGCTTGCAGCGCCAGCTTGGCTTTGAGCGCGGCAATGGCGTTCCCGGCTTGAAATTCCTCCCAGAAGCCCACTCCAGCGTTCATCAGCAGCAATGCGAGGATGATGCCAAAGTCTTCCCAATGCCGGACCACCGCCGAAAGAATCGCAGCCACCTCAATCATCCAGGCGATCGGTCCCCAGAAATACGAGAGGAATTTTAGAAGCGGATTTACTTTCTCTTCGGCCAGTTCGTTGTAGCCAAACTTCTTCAGCCGAACTTGGACTTCCGCCTGGCTTAGCCCCTGAGGGGATACTCCTAGTTCAGACTTGACGGACTCGATGGGCAACGTTGCCAACTCAGAAGCGGGGTCTGGGTGGACTTGATCTTGTTGCAGAGGCGCCATCAGGCCTGTTCTCCTCGACGATCACAGCCGGGGCGGCTACCTTATTATCCGCCCGCGACGATGAAGGATGTCGTGCCGCCGCGGTTGACCAACAGCACGATAACCGCTTGCTGCCCCGGGCCATTCTTGTTGACGTCGCTGACCAGCACTCCAGTCACTTGCGGCACATCGAAGGCCTTGGCCAAGGCCGGAGTTACATTCTGGATCACCACTCCCAGATAGCCGCGCGTTACCTTGCCGTGCTTGGGCTCATGATTCTTCTCCTCCAATGGAGCTGTCCGCCCGCGCGTACGCGGACTGCAAAAACCTGGGGCCTAAGAGTGGCCCGACGTTTCTGCACGCGTGCTCATCTCTGGCGCTCTTCCTGCTTATCCCTTTTGGGTATGGACAGCGCTGGCTGACTAAGGTTCTTTGATCGCGCAATACTTTGTAAATCCAGGAGCCTATGGGTGTGACGGTTGGTTTGATGCGAAAACACGCGCTATGGTTGATTGTTCTTCCAGGTTCGCTCGGTGGCAAGGAGCTTTTTCTCCGCGCGCCGCAACGCGGATTTTGTCTCTTCCAGTTCGGCGTGCAGTTCGTCAATCTCACGGAGCAGATCCCTCGCTTGCTCCGCGGCTTTCTGCGTGTGGGAGGCGAGCGCTTGGACGCGCTGTTTGACGCGTTGCGACCTGGAAGTTTGCTGCATAGCTGCAAAGCCCGCCACAGGAGCTGATACTCCAGCTCTCGGCGAGCCGTTCACTCTAGAACAACACCCGGCTGAATTGCAATCTGAAGCTCGCGGGAATTCCACGCCGGCAAGATCTGCCTGGCAGGCCTCCCGAACCTTTCGAGAAGTTTAGCGACCCGAGCGACTCCGCACGATCTCCACGGAGCAACGGGCGTGGCGTGCGACAGCTTCCGAGACACTTCCGATCAGAAAGCGTTCTAGGCCCGTTCTGCCATGCGAACCGACCACAATCAAATCGGCACCCCATGCCTCGGCCATGTCGAGGATAGCGCTCTTAGGGTCGCCCTCCACGATGGAAGAAGTCACCTTGAAGCCCGCGGATATAAGTTTCTCGGCGGCTTGCGCCAGCAATTCCTCGGACCAATTGCGACGTTGCAGACGCGCGGCCGCGAAGGCAGGAGCATCTGCACTCCCTAAGTCCTTCGCAAGGCTTTCGGGAAAGGACTCAACAACGTGCAGCAGGCGTACCTCTGCGCCTGTCGCCTTCGTGTGGCCGATGAGTAGGTTCGTCGCTATCTCAGAAAATCTGGAGCCATCAAGCGCAAGCAGAATCTTCATGGGCTTACTCCTGCACCGCTCGCCACGGGATCCCTGCGTTGGGGAGCCAATCTACGAAACAACCTCTGGTCAACACTGATGCCAGCGCTCAAATGCGCCGGCAACAAGAAACAAATGCCAGTCGCTTCATGGGAGGGCGGTCCCGCTGTGCAGCGCCTTGTGATAGTCAAAATAGGTTTCGTCGTCTTGCGTCTTGTGGCTGAAGAAAAAGAGCACTTTAGCCCGCGCTTTCATGGAAAAGTGGCTGGGGAGCCAGATGTCATCCTCCACCGGCATCTTCTCCAGCTCGAAGCGCGTGCCCGGCTCTACTTCTGCCAGAAAGCCCACGATGGAAACCGGATGCACGACCTCGGCCTCCACTTTCACCCACTGGTAGGTTTCCTTGTCGATCCAGAGCTTCCCCTGCATCCCGGTCAACACCTTGGTTTCGGTGTTGGGTGGTTGATAGCCCGGCCGGGGCGTTGCCTGCAGCACGTAAACGTCGTACGGGCCCAGCTTCTGCTTGCCCAGCAGCTTGAAGTCGAAGGCGACCGTTAGCTGCTCCATCATGAGGTGGTCCCGTTTGCGATCCTTCTCGTACCTGGCGATCCGTTGTGCCTTTTGCTCTGCCGATTCGTCATGGCGTTGTGCAATGACATGTTCGAGCTTCTGCTGTTCACTTGCCTGTTCTTCAGGCGAAAGCGGCTTGCCGTTGACTGCGACCAGGCGCTGATAATCCGAGCCCAAGATCATCATCACTTCATAGGTCCTGGTGCCCCCGTCTGGTTGCCGGTCGCGCTCAAAATGATCATATTGCGGAGCCGCCTCCCAGTCCTTGTTGTTCGCCTCGACTGAGCGTTGGATAATGGTGGCCACGTCCGGCTGAGCAAAGGCGCTCACCGCCAGGAAAAGTGTGGCCAGCACACGGGCAAGCTTACGCTCCGCGCGAGCATTCGTGCCACATGTGCAGACCGACGACCTGCTATCGTCTGTTCTTCGCATCCAAGGGACCCAAGAAGTCCAGTTGCACCACCCTCCCCGTGAGTCGCTTCTGCCCTACGCGGCTTTGGTCCCGACCGGAATCTTCCGGGCAGGCCGTGCCTTCGGCAACGTGATTTCAAGTGTCCCGTCTTGCAGCGTGGCTTTCACTTTGTCGGGATCCACCTCCTCGGAAAGATCCACCACGCGGAACGCTTCATCGGACCTCCGCTCGCTGTAAACCGTCTTCCGCTTCTCCTCCTCGCGAATCTGTTCCCGTTTCCCGCTGATGATGACTCGATGCGGTTCAACTCGCACCTCAATGTCCTCTTCGCGGAAGCCGGGCACGTCGGCACGCAAGATGAGTTCGTTGTCGGCTTCATCGATCTCTACCCGCACGGGGTTGAGGAACTCGGACTCTGCGTGGAGCCAGTCCTCCAGGTGGTAGCCGTGTTGCCTTCCTCGCCCCTCGAACAATTCGTATGCCCGGCGGGCGAGTGTCCCATAAACATCTCTCATTCGCTGCAAGAAAGGGTCGCCATCGATAAGCTTGAGGATTGCCGGGTGCCTTGCGATTTGGGATTTCGATGCTGGTTCAGTTGCCACAGTTGTTCTCCTTCCCAGTATGTTCAAATTCAAGTATGCGTAGAGCCGCTCCCGCTGGCCATATCAAGGCTTGCACCTTGATCAGAGCGCTCAGGAATCTTGCTGGCAACCGGGGCGCGCCGGGCTTTCGCTCGCGGCTTCGCGTGCTCTTGCCCCTGCACCAGCTCTGCCTCCGGAATCGGCTTGGCAAAACCGGTCCGATGGTCCCGCACGGGGGTGCCCTGCCGCCGTGCGCCTGGCACCGACAGGCTTCGTGCCTACTAGCTTCGTCTCCCTCAACCGTTCAGCCCTAAAAGGGCGTCAGGCGGCCGCCGCTCGCGCCTGGCCCTCGGTCGCGACTTTACAGTCAGCACTAGCGCGTACGAGCCGGCCAAGAATTCCCAGCAATACTTCCAGGGGCTCCGACTTCATCACGTACTCGTCCACCAGCCACAGGAGCCGTCCCGGCAGCTCAGAGTACGCGGACAGCAACACCACTGGAACCTTGGGGAATTGCTGCTTGACCCGGACGGCCACTGCCTCTCCGTCCATACCCTCGCTCTTATACTCGACCAGCACGGCAGCAATAGGCTCGCGATGCAGAATCTGCAAGGCGTCATGCACAGTGGTAGCAGTTAGGATGGAATAACCGTGAGCTTCAAGAATCGAGCGGTGCAACTCCAGTGCTGCCAGCTGGTCGTCAACATAGAGAAGATTTGGAGGCATGGTATACCTCCGGCCCCTGGCCCAAATTACACACAACCGAATTCTACTCTACCCCCGCCCGAGGGAAGTCAAGAACTTAGTGCGTAAAGAGTTGTCAAACGCGCGTAGAGATTCGTAACCGCATCGGCCTTGTCGCCGCGGTAACGAGACCGGTTGTATCATTTTCACGCAGTGGCCCAGGTACAGCCAACTGGTGCGATCCGGTCATCTGGATCACCCAGCAAACGCCGGGCTCCAAATTCGAAGATCAGAAGGAGAACTTCGATGAAGCGAATTATTCTGCGCCTTTTTCTATTCGTTACGATCGTCTGCCTGGCCTGGTCAGGGTCCGCCCAGACGACGGGCAGCCAAGGACAGACGGGCCAAGGGCACATGCAACAGCAGCCAAAGCACAAGGCCCAGGATTCGCAGTCGATGCAGGACATGATGCAGCAGTTAGATGGCATGATGGCGCACATGGCGGTCATGATGCAGCAGGCGCATCACGACGTGACCGGCAGTCAGGCGATGCCAGGGATGAACGCCCCGAATGCAGCCAGCGGAAACTGGCCATCCATGATGCAGACCATGAAATCCCTGGGCGAGAGCATGCACCAGATGATGACGTACATGCATGATGCCATGTCGGACCACAGCTTGATGGCAAACCCAACGTTTCAGTCCAACATGGCAGTGATGCAGAAGCACATACAAAACATGATGGGCTCTCTGCAGGGAATGATCCACAACATGGAGCAGATCCAGAAGACGCAGCAAGGAGCTAAGAATTAGCGAGTGTCTGGAATCCTGGGGTGCGCAGGTGCGAGGGCTCCTGCCACGGCGGGCTGTAGTGTGCCTGCCCGCGGACTATGGGCTATCCACAGTGGT
>OCOJ01041377.1_pt2 | contig 21445 bp, 16 predicted proteins | sample 1539251 | NCBI WGS metagenome assembly OCOJ01 (sample SAMN01911457, study PRJEB22624) | soil metagenome | biome: Soil | place: Malaysia | collected 2012-04-30 | depth RA_metagenome m | reverse complement strand
GCATTCCGGCTGGGGCGTGCGGTTTTTCGATTACGACAACGACGGCTGGAAGGACCTGCTCATCGTGCAAGGCCATGATCTCGACACCATTGAGCTGAGTTCTCCCGGTCTTCATTACCGCGAGCCAATGCTGCTGGCGCGGAACACGGGAAAAGATTTCGTCGATGTATCTGCTGATTCCGGAGCTGTCTTTCACCAATCCTGGGTGGCGCGCGGCCTGGCGATTGGAGATTTGGATAACGACGGACGCTTGGACGCGGTGGTGACGACAAACGACGGTCCCGCTTACGTGCTGCACAACGAAACCCAAACGGCCAATCACTGGATTCTCTTGAAACTTGTCGGCCACAAAAGCAACCGGGACGGAATCGGCGCGGCCGTGGAGATTGTTACCGCGAACGGTCCCCAATTCGCGACCGTCACCACAGCGAGCAGCTATCTTTCTTCGGGCGACAAGCGCGTGCACTTTGGATTGGGAAACGCCAGCTCCATCCAGGAAATCGAAATTCGCTGGCCGAGCGGTATCGTGCAAAAACTGAAGGACGTGAAGGCCGATCAGATTTTGCAAATCGACGAGCCTGTTGCGCCTGCGCCGGGGAAATGATGCGAGCGGCGACCGGCAGATTTGTGTTTCTCTGCGCGATGGCGCTTTTTTTTGCGTTGCGAAATTCGGCGCAAACTCCCGGCGAATACGCGCAAGGAATGGCCAGTTTTCGCGCCGGTGACTACGCGCAGGCTGCGGAATTATTCCAGAAAGCTGAGGCCGCCGCTCCCGGCGCTACCGATGCGCTGATCTTCGCGGCCAAAGCCTTCGTGCATCTTGAAAAATATGCGGAGGCGGAGAGTGCTCTGCGCAAATACTTGATTGCGCAGCCGGAATCACCAGAGGCGCTTTATCTGCTCGGCTACATTCTCCAGCGCGAAAACCGGCCCGCAGATTCGCTGGAGATTTATACCAAGGCGGCCGCGCGGCAGCCGCCCACCGGGGACGACCTGAAAATAGTGGGGCTCGATTATGTTTTGCTCAACGATTATTCGAATGCGATTCACTGGCTCGAAAAAGCGGTGGAACGCGAACCCAACAACGCCGAGGCGTGGTACTTCTTGGGGCGCGCGTATTACACGATGAGCCGCATTCCGGAAGCGAGCACGGCGTTTCAGCGCGTACTGCAATTGAGCCCGAACGATGCGAAGGCGGAAAACAACTTAGGCCTGATACTGGAATCCGAAGCGCGGCCGACGGAAGCCATCGAAGCCTACAAACAAGCCATCGAATGGCAGCGGAACAGCGCGCATCCCAGTGAGCAACCGTATTTGAACCTGGGGAGCTTGTTGCTCGAACAGGGACGGAACGAAGAAGCTCTCCCGGCGCTAGAGCAGGCGGTGAAGTTAGCCGCGACCAATTCGCTCTGTCACTTGAAGCTCGGCGTGGCTTACCTGCGCATGTCGAAGCTGGAGAATGCGCGAAGCGAATTGGAGGAAGCGGTGCGGCTTGATCCCGAAGATGCCGCGGCGCATTTTCAGCTCGGCAGGCTGTACAAGCAGATGCATGAGATGGATCGCGCGAAAAAGGAATTTGCGCGCGCGGAAGAAATCCAAAGCCGGGCTGCCACGGCTACAACGCCAAAACCGAAACAATGATTGATGCGGGATCGCGGTGCACGACGCTTCCTCAGTGCGTAGGTGGGGGCCGAGGGGAATTCCAGCGGAACGTGGCGACGGCCCCACCGGGCAATTTGTAAGCGGCAAATCTTCCCGCCCACTCGATGTTGAAGGTGACGTAAGCGTTGCTGCTATTCAACACGAGCAAGACAAGCGAACCATCGGGATTGCGGAAGGCGACGTCTTCGAGGCTGCCCTGGTCAAACGAGTTCGATTCGATGCGATACGCCCCCGGAGTCACAAATTTGCTAGCGTGGGCGAGGGCGGTGAAGTCAACAGTTGGCGTAACTTGCGCAGGCTGCGTCGAGTCGTTGACGGTAATCACGCCACGGCATGTCTTGCAGCCGCCGAGAAACGGTTCATGAACTTGATTCAGGGCCAAGTTCCAAAGCACGACGCTCTCGGCCCAGGCGCGCGTCGCGCTGATGATGAGCCGCACTTGTTGCTGCAATAGCTTTCCAGTCTGCCATTCGCCGCCCGAACATTCCGTGAGCCATATTTCTTTTCCGAAGAAACGCTCATGCAGTTCGTTTTGCGCGGTGGGGGTTCCGCCGTAGCAATGCGTGGCGATGCCTGCCGCAAAAGCCGCCGCTTTCGGATCGCTCAGAACTTGAATCGGGTAATCAATCAGATCCCAGTTGTGATCGAAGACCATGATTTTGGTTTTGAGGCGGGCATCGCGAAAAGCCGGACCGAGATAATTGGCAAGGAATTCGGCTTGCTCCCGCGCGGTCATGTTCATGCCGGGATAGTCGCTGGGCACGTTCACGGGCTCGTTCTGCATGGTGATGGCATAGATAGGGACGCCGGCGGCTTCGTATTCTCTGACAAAGCGCACGAAGTATTTGGCGAGCGGGGCGTAAGCGGAGGGGAGCAGGGATCCTTGAATCATCGAGCCGGAAGTTTTCATCCAGGCTGGAGGGCTCCACGGCGTGGCGATGATTTTTAGATTGGGATTCAGAGCGAGGGCTTCGCGGAGAATCGGGATGATATAGGCGCGATCGTGGTCGATGGAGAAATACTTGAGGTCGGGATCGCCTTGGCTTGCGGGCTGTGTGGAGGGTAGATCATCGTAAGTGTAATCGGTGAGCGCAAAGTCGCTGGCGCCCATGGGCTGGCGCAAGACGCTCAAGCCAATGCCTTTAGTAGGGCTGAAGAGCATTTGGAGAGCGTCCTTGCGCTGAGTTTCTGTCAACTTGTTCCAGAGGAGCCAAGCGGAAGAATCGGTGAGGGAGGCGCCGAAGCCGTCGATGCGCTGATACTTCACGGCATCGTTCACGGTGATAGTGAGATCCGGTGTACGCGCGGTGCCGAAAGTGAGGGCGGGCTTCTCTTGCAGGGTTTCGTGCAGCTCTTCGGAAGATTCGTAGACTTCGATTTGAGGAGCCTGGCTCGAAGTGGGTGCAGCCTGCTGCGCGGAGGCCGGGGACGCGAATACGAGAAGGAGCACAAGGGTAATTGTAAGCATAATGTTTACAAGCAGATAGAAGCACCTCACAGGGGGTTTTGGGGAGAGGGCGGCTCCGGGTTGTTGCTGGGAGCTTGCTTGTTTTTATACTTGGTAAGGGTCCGCTCGGCAGCTTCCGCTTCTGCGTCTTTGAGCTTCTGGAACGTGGCCATGGCCTGGCGGGCTTCCTCCATGCGATTCAGGTGGCGGTAAACCATGCCTAGCTGATACCACGCCAACTCAATGACCTGGGGGTCCGAGTCGGCCGTGGTAGCGCGTTTGAAGTAATCGAGGGCTACGGCATCGTTTCCGAGCAGCATTTCGGCCCGGCCCATGTTGTAGTCGGCGTCGGCAAGTCCAGGTCTTTCGCGGAGAGCCTCCTCGATGAGCGCTTTACCCTGAGCGGCATCACGCATCTCCAGCATAAGTACGCCCAACTGGTAGCGTGCGACGGCATTGTGCGGATTGATTTCCAATTCCTGGCGATAAGCAGCCAGCGCCTCGGGAATCTTCCCAGCAGATTGATATTCGCTGGCGAGCTCCCCATGGAGTCCGGGCTGCGTAGGAGCAAGCTTGATGGCGGCCTCGTACTCGGCAATGGCGTCCATGTGGCGCTCGGCTTCGGCGTTGGCCTCTGCCAGAACCTGACGGACGCGCCAGGACTTGGGATCGGCTTTGAACATGCGCGCATAACTGTCCTTGGAGACATAGAGATGCGCGCGGCCGCGGTGATAGAGAATGTCCACGTTATCGGGGGAGAGCAGTGCCGCCTTGTCGAGCGCCTGGACGGCCTCGTCTCCATCCCCTTTTTCCAGTGCAGCGATTCCCAGCCACATCCAGGCGTTGGCATCCTTGGGACTGAGGGTCGTTTCCTTGCGCAGGGCTGCTACGGAGCCATCCAACTGGTTCGTTTGGTATTGCGCGATTCCGAGAAACAGATTTGCCCCACGCAATTTTGGTTTGAGTTGTAAGGCTTTCTGAAAATCGGCAATGGCCTCTTCAAGACGACCTTGTTCTTCACGAACCAGGCCGAGGTTTAAGAATGCTTCCGCAAAAGTTGGGACCTGCTGCACAACGGCGGCGAAGCCGTCCCCTGCTTGCTCGAGGTTTCCCTGGCGCATGGCTTCCGATGCCTGTTGAAACTTCTCTGCGACAGCGGGGGGCAATTGCGTTTGCGCCAAGCAAGGGATAGCGACACCTAGCAGCAGAAATAGCAAGGAAATGTTTCGAAAGGAGATGGGGGAGAGGCGGAACGAAGAGGATGCGGATGCTGTCGGTGCGGGCGAGCAGGAAAGGAGTTTTTCCATATTTGGTTTCACCCCGTAATTCTACACCCAAGGGAGAAGCGGCTTCCGCAATAGCGACCTGGAAAGAAAAATCCTCCTGCTACAAGGTGTAGCAGGAGGATCCGAAAGCTCGATTGCAGCGAAACGTCAGAATTCGTAACGCAGAGTAATCTGGATTTGCCTTGTGGGGCTGCTAACGCCACTATTGAAACCTTTGGGGGCGCCAAACCCGCCGTCCCCAAGGCCTCCGTCCAAGGTCCCAAAGACATGCCGGTTGAAGGCGTTGGGTATGTCCACTTTGAAGACAATTGCTTGGTTTTCGTGGAACGCGGTTCGTTTCAGGATCGAGAAGTCCTCGTTGAAGTAGGGCTGGCTACGAACATTGCCAAGCACGAGCGGGGCGCTTCCATAGACGTATCCACGTTTTGCCACCAAGCCCGAGGCGTTGGGATCAAAGAAGGCGGCGCAGTTGAAGTAGTTGTTTGTGCTGGGTATCCCCAAATCGTTGCCGTTGGCATCCATTACGTCCTGAGGCTTAAATGTGCCGTCCGCGTTTTCGCTGCAACCGCCAGGGAAAATGTCACGTTTAGGTAGTCCAGGTGGTGCGGGAACTGTAAGAGAGGGGTTGAACGAAGCGTGGTTCGGCGCCAGTATTGGAACACCTGGAAGTATTTCATAGCGGAATGCCCCATCGGTCCCTGGGGGCGATTCGGCATTCGGGTTGAAAACTGTGGGAGTACCGCTCTGGTAGCGCTGCACGGCGCCGATTTGCCATCCTCCCAGAACCTTGCTGGCAACGCCATGGTTCAAGTACTTCTTTCCCGGCCCAGCAGGAAGCTGGTAGAGGTAGCTGAGCACCAGCATGTGGGGCGTATCCTGAAAACTCAAGGCTTTCTGTGATGCCGGGTTAAAGGGGTTCTGCGCGGCGAATTCATTGGATTGGAAGCCGGAGAACACGGGTATGGCGCTGTCGGCGTTGGTCAGCGTCTTCGAGAAAGTATAAGAGGCCAATAAGTTCAAGCCATTGCGGAAGCGGCGCTCGAGCTTGGCTTGAAAGGCGTTGTAGGTGGAGATCCCCAGGTTTTCCAGGCACGAACATTTGCCATTGTTGCTGCCTCCTATATCCAGATATTGTGGAAAGGGCCGGAGAAACTGTGCCACTGTGTTGTTCGTCGTGCCACCATAGAGTTGTTCAAACCAGGAGGGCACCGAAGTACTTGCACCGACTCTAGCGAGGGCAGCCTGGCCCGCAGGGCTGGTAGGATCATCGATCAGGTCGTTTCCCAAACCATAGTATTTCGGCTGGAGGGCGTTTACCTGAGCAATGTTGGTATGGAGGTGGTCTCCTTTGATGCCCACGTAACCGAGACTCAGAATGAGGTCGGTGGCCAATTGTTTTTGGACTTCAAGGCTCCAGTTCTGGGTCATTGCCGGCCTGCCATAGCTGTCCGCTATGTACCCGACGTTTTGCCCATTAAGGAGAGTTGGGTCGGTGCTGCTCTGGGGAGGCGTGAAGCGCGGAAAGCCAGCAGAGAGGGCCTGGACAGGGGTGAAGTTGTTGCCGGAGGTAAAGGTAGGTTGCACGGTTGTACCGCTGCTGAACTGAATGGCGCCCGTGGGCAGATCGTCGTAGAAGAGGGCCGCATAATAGATGGAATAGCCGCCGCGGATCACAATATTGCGGATGTGCCCAAACAACTCATTCGGGGCATAGGCAAAACCGATCCTGGGGCCAAAATCCTTCAGCCAGAGGCCCCCCTGCTCAGCCTGCGGCGAATAGACTAACGCGCCCGGCAAGCCACCGGCAGCGGGATTGGGCAGGGTCAAATCCAGATTGGATTGAGCCCCGTGCGCTTCGTAACGAGGGGTATCGAAGTCGTAGCGCAAGCCCAGGTTGAGTGTGAGATCATGGCGAATCTTGAAGTCATCCTGAATGAAAGCCGCAAAGTAATCGGAGTTCAAGCGGGGATTGACGGAGGTGATGGTCAATTGCTCCTGCTGGGGAAGGCCGAGGAGAAAGCTGGCGAAGGGATCGCCGGTCGTTGCGTCGTTAGGGGCGACGGCGGTCTGAAAGTTGTTAAACGCATAGTTGGGTGAGGTGTCGCCCGCGGCGATGAAGGAATACTGGTAGGCGCGCCATTCGAGGCCGAAATGGAAGAAATGACGGCCCTTTACCCAACCGACGCTGTCCGAGACGACGAGACTGTTGGGGATGTGGCCGTTGTCGCTTTCGGTACTAAATCCCGTGTAGCCGATGCCGCCGGGGCTGCCGTTAAAGCTAATTTGGGGGAACACTGCACCGCTGGCATTTCCTATGCCAAGGACGGCCGGCCAGTCAGAGCCGTTAACGCTGTTGGCTTGGCTCTGATTGTTGAGACGGTTGACTCCAATTGTGAAGGTGTTCAGCCAATTGGCATTCGGGGTGTAATCCCAGCCGAATCGCAGGTAGTGAGTGAAGTTGATGTTGTGGAAATTGCCGTCCAAGGGCCCCGGCAAATCGTCCGTCCCAGCCGGAGTTCCCTGGTCCCGGGCGGTGTAGGAGAAGAAGAACTTGTTCTTGGTGCCCCAATTCTGATCGATCCGGAAGGTCATTGTGGTGTCGCGAATCTTTTGGCTCGAAAGGAAGACAAAGTTACTCGTCAAGCCCGCGCTGGTTGGAAGGACGGTTAGGTAGGTCAAGATCTTCTTTGCGACTGGGTCCCACATCGAAGGGGGAACGATATTGCCGGGGAAGGCGATGCGGCCACCGACGAAACCGGTGGGGCAGGAAGTAGTGTTTGGGTTAAAGATCTGGCCTTTCAGGACAGGGGTATTGTCGCAGGGATTGATGGCCCCCGTCTTTGGTCCCAACAAGGCGGAGAAGTCGCCATTCTGCAACTCAACCTTTGTGGGAAGGGTGTCGGGGGACACGGTTCCCGGATTGTTCCGGTATTGCTCCCAAGAAAAGAAGAAAAAGGTCTTATCCTTGCCGCTGTAGAGCTTAGGGATCTGCACAGGACCACCCAAACTGCCGCCGAAATTGTTCTGGTGATCCGCGGGCCTGGGAGCCACGTTGAAGTTATTGTTCCAGGAATTGGCGTCCAGAGCGGTGTTGCGGAACAAATCAAAGGCCGTGCCATGGTAATTGCTTGAGCCGGACTTGGTGGCAAAGCTTTCGATACCACCCGAGGTTCTTCCGAATTCCGAGGAAAAAGTGGAGGTCAAGACCTTGAATTCGCTTAAGGCTTCGACGGAAGGGGCGGTTTGGTCGAAAGCCGAGCCGCTGTCTGCGCGCGTGGTGCTGACGCCATCGAGCAAAACTTCGGTACTGAAGTTCTGGCCTCCACTCAGTTTGGATTCAAAAATCCCGGAGGAAGCATTGCCATTCTGGTTAGTTCCGGGCCCTTGCGTGCCAGGAGTGAGAAAGACAAAGGTCTCGGGTGACCTGAGGAAGCTCTGACCAGAAGCGCTCAAGGACAAAGGGAGTTCGACAATCTCCTTGGAATCGACCACGGTCCCCATTTCGGAAGTTTCCGTTTGAATGCGAGGAGCGTCGGCGACGACGGTCAAAGATTCCTTGACCTCACCGGGTTGGAGGGTGATGTCCAGAGAAGCGACGGTGTTAATCTCCACGACGACGCCGGTGATTTGCGCGGTCTTGAATCCCTTCGCAGTGACAGTGAGGTTGTAGGTTCCCAGGACGAGGTCTGAAAAACGGTAGGCGCCTGTAGCCGTGGATGTTGTTGTGTACACAGAGTGCGTTTCGACGCCGGTGGCAACGACTTGGGCACCGACAACGACGGCACCAGAACTATCCAGAATGGTTCCGGTGATTCCGCCATTATTGGTCTGGGCACGGAGCGAATGGGACGGAAACAAGAGAAGAGCGGCAACAGCGAGGAAACAAGCAAGGAAACGCATAGCTGACGCAAAGGGAACCCGCATACTTTCGCCTCCACCCTGCCTTAGCAGGGCATCCTGGCACCCACTACCGACAAACGGAACTCAGCGCCTCGACGAGAAGACGTTTGTCTAGACAAGCCGACCTGGCACCCGAAATTTGGACCATTTGGCCTCAACAAAGAAGCCGTTGTCAAGAAGAAATTTTTGAAATAGGGTGTAGACAAACGATTGTCTATGGGGTTCTAGTGTCGAGTTAAGGATAAAAGGGGTCAACACGAAGCTCCAGGTGGACCCAGAAGAGGGACTGGCCCTCGCTCCTCTGGGTAAGCGAAAAGCGACGCCCCTACACAACGGCGTGGCGCGGCAGACCGGGCCAACCGATTGGAGCAGCAGGGAGTTAAGCGGTAATCCATTGTTGGGGCTATGCTGACATGCCGATCTTGAAGGAAAATGCGGGCGAGGCGAGCGACCGAGGGGCGCAGGCAGAGGTGACTTCCGCGAAAAAAAATGCGCCAAACGATGGGAAGCCGGTCAGCCTGAAGATTCTGGCGGACTACCTAGGGCTGTGCCCGGCCACGGTTTCGGTGGTGCTGAACAACGTGCCGGGGCGGTCGATTCCGGCGGAGACGCGCGAGCGAGTGCGGGCGGCGGCTCGCAAGTTCAATTATCAGCCCAGCCTGCTGGCGCGGTCGCTGCGCAAACAACGCACCTTCACTGTGGGAGTGCTGGTTCCGGAGTTGAGCGACGGTTATCACACGCTGGTGATGAGCGGGATCGGGGACCACTTGATGCGCGAGGGATATTTTTATTTCAGCGCGCATCATCGGCACAAACCGGACATGATTGAGGAATATCCGCGGCTGTTGATGGGCCGAGGAGCAGAGGGATTGATTACGATTGACACGGCACTGACGCACGAGCTGCCCTTGCCCGTAGTGGCGGTGGCGGGGCACCGGAGAATCCCGGGCGTGACGAATGTGGTTTTGGATCACAAGCGAGCCGCGGAGCTTTCGCTGCGGCATCTCTATCAGCTGGGGCATCGGCAGATCGCGTTCATGCGCGGGCAGCCGTTCAGCGCGGACTCGGACGACCGGTGGCGAAGCATCGTAGCGGTAGCGCGGGAATTGGGCTTGGAAATTCGGCCGGAGCTAACGATTCAGTTGGAGCGGGACCTGACGTCACCGGAGCTGGGCTATCCGGTGGTGCAGGAGTTGTTGCGGAAGGGGCTGAAGTTCACGGCGATTGTGTCGTTCAACGACATCGCGGCGATCGGGGCGATTCGGGCGCTGCGGGACGCAAATCTCAAAGTGCCAGAAGATGTTTCGGTTGTGGGGTTCGACGACATCAGCGTCGCCGCTTACCATACGCCGCGGCTGACGACGGTTAGACAGCCGCTGCACGACATGGGGGAGACGGCGGCGCGCATTCTGCTGCAAAGGATGCAGGGCTTCAAAGATTATCCGGAGCAATTTGCCGTGCCGCCGGAGCTAATCATTCGCGAAACGACGGCGCCGCCCAGCAAGAAGCATGTTCGACCGCGAGGGCGGGGTTGAGTTTCGCGTCTCGGTCGGAGCTAACGCGAGCAACATACCTAGGCGGGTTAATTTAGGTTGGGCTTGAAGTTTTGTTGGAGCTTGATGNTCGGCGGAAGAGCTGCCGATGAGGATGGCGAAGTCGCCGGGTTCAACGGTCCAGTCGTGTTTCTTCACGTCGTAATAGGAAAAGGCGCGACGGTTTAGCGTGAGGACCACCTGTTTTGTTTCGCCGGGCAGCAGGTCGACCTTGGCGAATCCTTTCAATTCCTTGACGGGGCGCGGGACGCTGGAGTGGGAATCTCCGATGTACAGTTCGGAGATTTCGGCTCCTGGGCGCGAGCCAATATTTTTGATTTTGAACGAGACTCTCGCTAGGGCTTCGCCTCCGGCGGGAAGAGACTCGACTCGAAGATCGCTGTACTCGAAGCGCGTGTACGAGAGACCGTAGCCGAAGGGGAAAAGGGGCTTGACGTTTGACTTGTCGTAGTAACGATAGCCGAGGAAGATTCCTTCTTCGTAGGCGACGTGCTTGTCGCCCTTCTGCGGATAGTAACTGTGGAAGGTAGGGTTGTCCTCCCAGCGGCGTTCGAAAGACGCGGGCAATTTTCCTGAAGGGCTGAAATCCCCAAAAAGGATTTGCGCGAGAGCGGTGCCGCCTTCCTGGCCTGGATACCAAGCGTGGAGCAGCGCAGGTATTTTGTCGATCCAGCGAGTCATGTCCACGTTGCCGCCAGCAGTGAGCACGACGATGACGTTTCGATTCAGGGCGGCGATTTGCTCGATGTAGGCATCCTGACCGCCGGGGAGCCGAAACGTGCGGTCGAAACCTTCGCCTTCCGTGTTGGGATCAAAGCCCATGCAGAGAACAACGGCGTCGGCGCGAGCGGCGAGTTGTTTAGCGGCCTCGGGAACGGGACGAGCCGAGNGAAGCGGCAATGCCGAAGCGGGCGGTAGCGGTTCCCGTGCTTTCGAAATACTCGAGGCGAATAGCGTGCAGCGTGCCGGCTTTCCAGTGGGTGGTGTAAGTGTTAAGAGTTTCCCCGTGGGTCCGCCAGTCGTTGATCACGAGTTTGTCATCAAGATAGAGCCGCGCGCCGTCGTCGGTAGAAACGTAAAACTTGTAATCGTCCTCGTCGCGAGCAAGGAAGTATCCGGTCCAGCGGGCGGAAAAATGGTCCACGGGGCCGCCATCGACGTAGCTGCCTTCGCCCCAATGAAAATCGAGGTGTTCGTCGGTGCGGGCGAGCGCCGGTTCGCCACGCAGGTCTTCATTATTAAAATACTCGCCCTTCAGGCCGCGCGGGCCGCCGGGAGCGGTCAGGAACTCGGTGGCGTTGGCGACCTGGTCGAGGTCCACTGTTTCCGGAGCAGAGAGCACGCGCGCATCCTTGCCCAGGTAATCACTGATGCCCTCGAGGAAGCTCACCGAGCGAAAGGGTTTAGTTAGCGAACTTCCTCCGCCGCCGGGTTGAGGGGGGTAGGCGTCAGGGCCGAGGACGGCAATGGTCTTCACTTTCTTTTTGTCGAGGGGAAGAAGGTTGTTTTGATTTTTGAGAAGGACTATACCGCTGCGAGCTTCTTCGAGGGCGATGGCGCGGTTCTGCTGGCTGTAAAGAGGGATGGTGATGTCGGTCTGGCCGCGATCGAAGAAACCAAACTCGATGGCCTTGCGAAGGATGCGGCGGACCTTGTCGTCAATGGCGGCCAGAGTGACTTCACCGCGTTGGATCGCGGGAAGCAGGGTGAAGGAATTCATGAATGCGGCGGAAGGCATCTCGAGGTCGAGGCCGTTGTTGGCGGCGGCGATGCCGTTGTGGGTTGCTCCCCAATCAGACATGATGATGCCATCGAAGCCCCATTCTTTTTTCGCCACGGAATTGTTGAGGTAGCCGTTTTCGGTCATGTAGGTGCCGTTCACCAGATTGTAGGCATCCATGAGCGCGCCAACCTTGGCTTCCTTCACCGAGGCTTCAAAAGCGAGCAGATAGATTTCGCGGAGCGTGCGCTCGTCCACGTCGGAGCTGTGGTCCATGCGCCCGTATTCCATATTGTTGGCGGCGAAATGTTTTGCGGTGGCGATGACTTGCTGGGATTGGATGCCGTCGATAACCGCGACGGCCATGCGCGACGCGAGATAGGGGTCTTCCCCGAAGTACTCGAAGTTCCTGCCGTTCATTGGAGCGCGATAAATATTCATGCCGGGCGCCAGGATGAAATGTACGCCGCGAGCCCGCGCATCGCGGCCCATGGCCATGCCAACGCGCTTGGCTAAATCGGTGTCCCACGAAGCAGCGAGAGCGATTCCTGCAGGGTAGGCGGTAGTCTCGCCGTAGTCGTGGACGCCCAAAGGGCCGTCGGACATTCGCAGAGAGGGCAAGCCTAAGCGGGGAATTGGACGCGTGTAGAAATCGTTGAGGCCGCCGAGCAGGGTAATCTTCTCTTCGAGGGTCATTTTGCCGAGCAGGGCGTCGACTCGCTGCTCGATTTGGGCGGAGGTTGGACTTTGCGTTTGTGCGGGAATGCACGATGCGAGAACGAGAGTAAGGAAGAGCGGCAGACACACGCGCTGGTGCAGGCCGATGCAGACTCTTGCAGTTACAGACATGTTCGGATTCCTCACTTTTGCCGGAACAGTCTCGGTCCGGCTAACGAACACGCGAAATCGCAGGCCGGGAGCGGATTTGTTCTGCCAAGCAAGGCTTGCACGGACGGCTATTGAGCCATACAAATGGCCAACACGCAAATAACGATTGCAGCGATCAAGGGAAACCAGCTAGAACCTATCTACCCATCTCATAAATAGGAATGAGAAGAACAAAACCATTTCCTCAGGGGCGCTGCGTGCCCTGGGCTGAAAGCCCAGGGTCTACAGAGCCCAGTTTTTGCTTGACCTTAATGTCGGAGCTAAAGCTCCGACCCCCGGTGCCGTCATTTATTAGATAGCTTCCAGTCTTTTGCTGGCGTGATGAGGATGTTGCGGAAGAGGACGTGGCCCTTTTCACTGCCTTGAAGATAGATGGGGCCGGGCCGGGCTTCGTGGCTGTCGAGGGCGCCGCCGGTGATGCCTGGGATTTTGCGGTTGTCGATAATGGTTTGGCCATTCTGAATGACGGTGATCATGCGGCCGATCAGGGTGATGTCGTAGGTTTGCCATTCTCCAGGTCTGCGGGGCAGCTCCGGAGAAGGGGCGATGAAACCATAGACGCTACCCATGTGATGACTCGGGGGTTCCTCAATGGAATCGGTCTCTATTTGGACTTCGTAGCGGCCGCGCAAATAGACACCACTATTGGAATTGGGGCCACAGTTGAATTCGACATGAAGCTTGAAATCCTCGAACTTGGAGTCATTAATAAGTTCGGGGCCCTCGCCCGGGCTAATCAAGAGTCCGTCTTGAACCTTCCACACGGCGGAAGGATTTGGTTTGTCCATACTCCATCCGGTCAAATCCTTGCCGTTGAACAACGAGATCGTATTTCCCCATTGAGGCGGGTGAGTGCGCTTTAAGGCTGGCGCTCTTTCGCCCGTCCACAGCCATTTTTCTCCTTTTGGTCCGGTCGTCGTTCCCGATAAAGTCGTTCCGACGAGTTTCCCCTCGAAGACCATATCGTCCGGCCGAGCCTCTTCCTCCTTGGGCGAAACGAAGGTAAGACGGCCATTGGAGATTTCAACTTTGGGAAGGGGCCGGGCATTTCCCCAGCGGCCCACCATCTGTGCCTTCAACTGGCCATTTTCCTGGGTTAATTCCAACCAGGAGGGATATTCGCGGTCGGGCGCTTTCAACGTCAGATCCCAACGTCCGAGAAAGGGTTCGACTGCTTCTGTGGCCCTAGACGCGTGGTTCTTTTCTGATTCGCCACCATAGGAGTAGTGCCCGGCACATGGCAACAAGACCGCGAATATGAGTGCGAATACGATCCTTTGAAGGTTCATAGGAGTCAGAGTCCTTTCTTTATAGCCAGCGCCCGATCTTGGGATTCGTCAAGCTTCTACTCCGCTTCACAATGGTGCCCCTGAAGAGGCTTTGGCTCCTCAATTCGGCCTGTGCTCGAAATACAGCCACCACAATCATTTTACAAGCAAAGAGACGAATCGGTCTGCTGAGAAAGCCAAGCTGGGACAGCTGGGCGGGAGCGATTGCGTTTTCAGTTGGCCTGAATATTCCGACTCCCTCCTTAGCCATTCTTCGGTTGCCATTGAGGGTCTGGGCTGGCAGAGTAGGCTGGCGCGGCGCAGACTCGTCTTGCTGGATGGGGGAATGCGAAGGAGTTTAGTCGCGGCGTCGAAAAATGGCTCGGGTTTCCGCAGAAGAACATTCGAGACTTGTGGTGGGCGTGACCGGACACCGCTTTCTGGCGGACGTGAAACGCGTGCGCAAAGGCGTTGCGGAAGCGCTGAAACATGTCGAGAAAAGGTTTCCGGGGCGCTCGCTGAGGGTAGTCTCTTCGCTGGCGGAGGGTGGCGACCGGATCGTTGTTGAAGAGGTCTTGAAAAAGCCCGGGGCGACGCTGGAAGTGGTTTTGCCGATGCCGCGCGAAGAATATCTTCGGGATTTCCCGGACAAAAACTCGAGAAAGGAATTTGAGAAGCTCATGCAGCGAGCGGAGCGCGTTCGCGAGCTGCCGTTGCAGAAGGACCGCAACGCTTCGTACGAGGAAGCCGGGTTGCAGGTGCTTGTGCGTTCGCAAGTGCTCTTTGCAATTTGGGACGGAAAAGCGGAACAGGGCCCGGGCGGCACCGGCGAGATTGTAAGACTGGCGCGCGCGCGGCACTTGCCGATTGTGTGGATTCACGCGGGCAATCGCAGACCCGCTACGGATGAGCCGACGTCGCTGGGGAAAGCGCAAGGCTCCGTGACGTTCGAGCGAATTTGAAGCGTGGCGGCCGAAACGCTTGTAGGAACCTAAGCAAAGGTCTCCGGCTCTCGATGAGGATCGGAATGCAAGTGGGACGCGCCCCTGCGGCAGGCAGGCTGAAGCGCGCCCCTACAATCCGCCCGCAATTTTGCGCGACCGCGTCACGAGGCGCCGCGGGATTTCAGGACGTAGGCTTGGTAGTCCCCATATCCCTTTGCGGCAGGAATAATACCGACATATTCGCACGAAAAGCTATTGGTATTCTCTGCGGCGGCGAGGGCGGCAAAGTCGGCGCTGGTATAGACTTCGCCGGGCGGCGTGATGGGCTCGAGGCGCGCGGCGCGGGTTACGTTGGTGCCAATGAAAGTAGGTTCGCCGGTGATGGGATCGTGGCAGGCGTAGACGGGGCCGGCGTGAAGGCCGATACGAAGAGACATCGATTCCGGAAGTCCCAAGGCGGACCAGTCCATGCTGCGAATGCGTTCGCGCAGTTGCAGTGAGAACTGGCCGGCGTCTTCGACGTTGCGAAAGACAAGATAGAGGCCGTCGCCCCAAGTGTCCGCAACCAGGGGTCTGTGGCGGGAGCGGCGCATCAGTTTGGCCACAACGGTTTGAAATCTGGAAAAAAACTTGGGCACCTGGGCCTCAGTGAGGCGGCTGAAACCGACGGCGTCGCCAAAAAGCATCGAGCGGATGACGGGAGCATAGGAATTTTTTCTCGGGGCTAGAGATGATTTGGGTTCGGATTCGGGGGGAGAGATTGGATTGCGAGGTGAAATCGCTGATGGAAGCGGGATGATTCGCACCTCCGGCCCATGCCCGCGCCGCTTGGCTGCAGGTACTTGCTTCTTGGTGCTCGGGCTGCCGGGCCGGATGTTTTCTACTACGAGGCCTTCGACCCTTGTGTCCAGCTTTGCGGCCTTGAGGCAAGCGTGACCGAGAAGAAGAAGATCGGTGAAGCGAATTTGAATGGGTTCGAGAGAAGAGCGGCTCTTCGAGAGAACTTGGATATCGGCCGCAGTTTTCAACAGCCTTCGAAATCGCGCGGCCCAATTGTTTTCAAGAGGCTTGACGGTTTCGCGGATGAACTGGTCGGCGGGACACGGGAGCACGAAACAATTCTCGCCGCCATTTTTGAGATTCGCTTCGAGAAAGAGAATCTCGGGGAGGGAGGCTCCGGAAGCAAAGCAAACAGCAGGTTTTTTTGAAAGTGCCTCTTCCATGCCGGCGCGGAAAGCGTCGAGAGTTTTCTTCCCAAGGGAAGGAAAATGCTGCCCAGATCGTTCGGTGTTGCGCGCAGCGAAGACAATAACGCGGGGCACCTTTAGAACGCGATCGACCGGGAAGGAAAGATGGTTAGCCTCCGCGACCATGCGGGCATTGCGGCGCATGGAGGCGATGTCGCCGATGCGATGGACGCCAATTTCCAGAGCGCGCGAGTAGTTTGTTTCTGCTTCGCGTTCGTCGCGCAAAATGAGGGACACTTCGCCGAGCGTGGCCAGCGCCCAGAAGGCACCGGAACCGCGGAGAGGGCCGCGCGCGAGTTTTCTTTCACAGATTTTGCGGACGCGGAGAGCAAGCCTAGTGGCTCCGTTCGAATCACCGAGAACCAACGCAAGAGTCGCGGCATTCACGCCCGTCCAGTAACCGCCGGTTTTGAGGAACGAGTTTTTGTAGAGCTTGCAAGCCCGCCGCAGATGGTGTTTGCGAATAGAAGCGCCGGGGCTGGAAAACGCGAGGCCTTTTTCCACGCGCGCCAAAAGGCCGAGCGTCTCTTCGTCGCGGTATCCCTCGGCCACGAGTTGCTGGAGTACGGGAGCGGCGGACTGTTCCGCTCCGGAACGCAGCAAGGCAAGCGCGTATAGTTGGCGGAGCCTGACAGTCGAGGTTGTGGCAAGGATTTCGCGGAAAACGTCCTGGGCGAGAAGCGGTTCGCTGAATTCAAGGAAACGCTCGCCAATCAAGCGGTAGGCGGCTTTGTTGCGAGCCCACTGCTCGGGATTGCGTGTCAGCCACAGGTCGCGGAGGGATTGAAAATCCTTGGCGTGCTCACGAATTTGTGCGAGCAGTTTGCGCGGGCCGTCATTTTGCGGGTAGGACATAGAGATCTTCTCGAGGCCTGAACGTTAATCGATGTTACTACGTTCAAGCTCGCAGAGACCGCTGGCCCAATCCCTTAATGCCCAGTTTAGAGCGCCGTACCTCCAGCAAATAATGAAGTAGTTCCGGGCGCATGGCTGCAGTGGAAAACAAAAGAAGCCTGCTCCCGCGATTGCGCCTTGGCGCGCCCTTCGAGCGGACAAGTCCACGGGCAGCGTGGCCCAATTGCATTCGAAGGTCAGGAGAGTGCAGCAGCTTGGCGGTTACACCCAGTTCAGGGCGCCGCAGTTCCAGCAATAGAAATAGTTCCAGCCCCAGGGCACCCAGTTCAGGGCGCCACAATTCCAGCAACGATAATAAGCACCGGGAGAAGTGTGGCCCGCCACTTCACTGCCCGCGCCAGCCGGCCCCTTCTTCGCGCCCTTTATGACTTTGATATTTTCCATGCTCTTTCCCGGCCGCTTGGCCTTCTTCGCTTTGATCTTCGGCTTTGCCATTGAATCGTCTCCTTTAAAAGTGGTGGCTGAGTTGAAATCGAAAATCTCCCTGAGCTGGCCGGGAACCGGAGATGCGCCCTTCACAGAACCAGCCGAAACGAATGGATACCCCCAAGGAGCCAGGCTCGCACCGCTCGGTAACAGTCGAAGGACGGCGCAAACCGCCCCAAGTGTATATGCGAACAGCGCACCTTCTGTCAAAGGATTCTTGCGAGTGGCCCTCAGGCCGGGTGGGCGAGGGAGTAGAGTTCGTTGAGCACTCCGGGAGCGGAGAGCAATTCGGCTGCGGTGCCTTGCTGAACAATCTTCCCGGCGTCGAGAACCACAAAGTTGTCGCAGAATTGCGTCAGCCAGGAAAGATCGTGGTCGACAACCACAACGGTTTTGCCGGCGCAAGCCTCGCGCATCAGAGGAATCAGCAAGTACTTTTCGTCATTGCTCATGTTGGTGGTGGGCTCGTCGAGGAACAAGAACGTAGGATTGCGCAGCAGGCAGCGGGTCAAAGCGAACAGCTTCTTCTGGCCGCCGGAAAGCTCCAGGGCTCCGGCGAAGGGCTTGGTGAGGGGATCGGCGCCAATCGTTTTTTCGAGAATGGGCCAGAGGCGGGTCTTTTCGCAAAGAGCGCGGATTTCGGCATCGGTGGCGTCAGGCCTGGCGACACGAAAATTCTCGCCGACGGTATCATAAAAAAAGGCGGGGAATTGGGACATGATGACGGCGCACGTGCGCAGACTGCGAAGGGTGAAAGCGCTAGTGGGATGGCCGCCGAAGAGTACTTGGCCGGCTTCGGGATCGTAAAAGCGGAGTGCAAGGCGGAAGAAGGTAGTTTTGCCCTGACCCATGCGGGCCACAAGCCCGGTGATTCCGGCACGGGGAATGCGAAAATTCAAGTCGTCAAAAACTTTGGGGCGGCCGGGCACGTAGCCGAATTGGACATGGCGGGCTTCGAGGGTCGGTTCAACCCCGGTGATATCCCGGGCTCCGGGCAAGTCTTTGATGCGGTTTTCCTGCGCGAGCATCTCCGAGACTCGTTCGATGGCAGGCCAAGAGGAGCTGGCCACAACGCCAAGCACGGCAAAGGACTTGAAAGGCTGCATCAACTGGGGAGTCAAACCGGCGATGGTGATAAAAACGCCGGGAGCGATTCCGCTGGTGCTGGCGAGAGTCTGGTAAACGATCAGGCCGTAGAGGCACGCAAGGATCACCTGAGTTGGCAAACCAATGGCGGCGTTGAGAACTTCCATGGTGCGGGTCTGGTTGACTTTCAAATTCATCAAGCGAGCAAGCGCTTTCTCGTGCCGCTTGCTGAAGAACTCTTCCGCGTCCATGGCTTGAATTTCCTCCGGCGATTTGATGGCGGCGTCGGCCAGACCAGAAATGGCGAAGCGCTGTTCCTGAGCTTCGCGTTGCGATTGGCCAACGGCTTTATCGCTTTTCCTTTGCGTGAGCCAAGCTGAGCCGGCGCCGACCAAAACCATGACGGCGATGGTGGGCCACAGGTAGTTTCCGTTGATTTGCTTCAATTGCTGAGCGATGAGGGTCATGGCAATGGAAAGGCTTACCAAAGAAAGAAAAGGGTCGACGGTGAGGCTGCGAAGGGCTTGCTGGGCCTCAATGCTGGTTTGCGTCAAGATATTTCCGAGTTCGCCGGGATTGTGGCGATGGAAAAATTCCGGAGCCTGGCGAATCACTTTTTCATAGAGGCTCTGGCGCACCTGCTTTTCCATCATTCCATCCATCTTGGTTTGGGCGATGCGGAACCAGATACCCAGAGGAAAGAGCAAAAGAGTTAAGGCAAGCCAAATAGTGTAGGGCTTAACGCTGCTTGTTCGCTTGGCGAGCTGGGGAGGCGGAGGAGCCTGAGAGTTGGATTGGCCGGCTGGTCCTGGGGGTGCTGCGGACGTTTGGGGCGCTGCGCTCTGTGACGCTGGAGCCTGATGACTGGCGTCGGGGGGCGGCGCGACGGAAAGCACGCTGTTGGTCAATTGTCCCAGGACAACTGGCAGGATCAAGGGAATCGCGGTTTGGCCCACCAGATTCAGCAAGACATAAGCGGCCACATAAGCGGGGCACAAACGCACAAGCTTGAAACCAGATTTCAGGATGAAACGAATCCTGCTCAGGGAAAGCGTGGCTTCTTCCGCGCCGGGCGGTTTTCCTTGAGCGGCCATTCCTGGGCCGGGCGGCATGGGGCCACTCGGCGCGGGGCCGCCTGGTCCGGGGCCCTGCTGTGCGGCACGTCCTGCTTGTTGCTCCATGTTGTTCACCCTAACAAAACATTTTGCGCCGCGACTTTGCGAGTCCAAGGCAGCGCAAGCCTATGAAAAATCGATTTGGCCTGAAGCGGAGTGATGTCCGGATACTCGGAGAGGAGGCGAGCGAGCATTCCTGCGAGGCGAGGGGCGGCAAAGCTGCTTCCGGTGACCACCTTTTCCCCGCCGCCGACCCAGGACACGGTGACATCCACACCGCGAGCGGCAAATTCCACGAGAGTTCCATGCTGGTAGTAGAAGATATCGCCGTTGTCCGTTTCGGCCATGTTTACGGCGACGACGGAAGGAAAGTAGGCCGGCCACTCGGTCTTGCTGAAGTCAATGTTGTCGCAAGCGGCGACGATGTGAACGCCCTTCAAATAGGCCTCGTCCACCCAACTCTTGTACTGCAGAACCTGGCTTTCAACGCCGCAGCCAAAGCTGCAGTTGATAATCTGATAGTCGCGGTCGAGCGCCTCTTGAGCAGCGCGCTGGATGATGGTGGTGCGGGAACTGTTGTCGTGACCAAGGACGCGGATGCTGCCGATTTTGGCTTGTGGGGCGAGTTCGTGAATCACACCGCTAACCGCAGTGCCGTGCCCGAACGTGTCCTTGCCGCCGCCTTTGACCACACGAAGCTTGTGGCCTTCGGCGACGACGGCGAGGTCATCGACAAGGTCGAGGTTGAGCTTCGGATGCGAGGCCTCGACACCGGAATCCAGCACGGCCACGCGGATTCCCTTGCCCGTGCCTTCGGCGAGCGCGCGTTTTGCCTGCTTTAGGTCGATCCACTGGGCCATGAGGAATCCGCCGTCACCGCAAGCCGAGGGTGATGCGCAGGACGCGCAAGTCCAGGAGGCGGCCGAGAATGGTTGCTCCATGAACGAGAAGAGTTTGGGCTGTTTCTGGAAATTCCTGCGAACCTTTGCGGGCGGCGCCGGGAACGCCGAGCTTTACGCAGGAGATGACGCCGCGGCAGGCATCCAGGAAATAGAAGGGGACAATAATCATGGCGAGAGTCTGGACCTTGAGCCTTTTGTCCAGAGTTTTGTCCTGCTTGGCGTTCTTGGGAACTTCGTTTTCGGTGAACGGACGCTCGTTTCCGAAGACCATGCTGACCAAGCCGCGGTCCAAGGGCTGGCGAAACTTGGCGACGAACTGTTCGGCGTTCGGACCGTTGTTGAAGGCGGGAACGAGCGCTTCCTTGGCTTCATCGACCAGCCAGACCGTTCCTTCGTCCGCGCCGGCCTGGCGGAAAGCGAGTTCGAGGACGCGGCGCATGGTATCGTCCAGCATCGAAGAAAAATTCTCCGGATTAATACTCTCCCCGGCGGAGGCGAGAGTCTCCTGAAGCGACGGAAGGTGCGGTGCGAACCGCTCATCCGGCAACAAAGTGAGGCGCGATGGAGCCATTTTTAGTGAGGGCGAGCATAACGGGCAGAGAAAGCTTTCGCAAGATGCAAATGCAGGATCCGCCCAGATCTCCGGCGGCGGTGTTGTCAGCGCAAGCGGAGGACGCGATACGCGGGGAGATTTCCTTCGTGCTTGGTTTCGATGACCGTTTTCTCGGCGTCGACATGGTCCCAAACGCGGGCATGCATTTCCGGGCTCAGCAGGACTTCGCCTCCTCGGGCGCCCGAGCAGTAGCGCGCAGTGTAATTCACGACTTCGCCGACGACGGTGTACTCCATGCAATCGTTCGAGCCGATGAAGCCGTGCACCACTTCCCCGCAATGCACGCCGATGCCGATTTCGCAACTCACTTTTCCCGCTGCGGCTCTGGCCGCGCTGACGGCGCGCGCCGCCTCCTGCATTTGCACGGCGGCGGTGAGGGCCTTCAGGGAATGGGCGGGATCTTCCTCAGGGCTTCCGAAGACAGCCATAATCGCATCGCCGACAAAATCGTTGATGGTTCCGTCGTTCTGAAA
>OCOJ01033991.1_pt5 | contig 21530 bp, 21 predicted proteins | sample 1539251 | NCBI WGS metagenome assembly OCOJ01 (sample SAMN01911457, study PRJEB22624) | soil metagenome | biome: Soil | place: Malaysia | collected 2012-04-30 | depth RA_metagenome m | reverse complement strand
GCTGCGCGATATTTCCCTGGAAATCGCCGCGGGCGAGTTTCTCACCATCCTCGGCGAAAGCGGTTCGGGCAAGACAACCTTGCTGCGAATCATCGCGGGATTCGAGACTGGCACATCGGGCGAGCTTTGGATGGGCGCCGAACGACTCGACCGGCAACCTCCCTACCGTCGCCGCGTCAATACTGTGTTCCAGCACTACGCGCTTTTTCCTCATCTCACCGTCGAGCAAAACGTCGCCTACGGATTGCGTGTGGCCAAACGGCCGGGAACAGAGATTACTGCGCGAGTCGCCGAAGCGCTCGAAAAAGTAAAGATGACGGCGCACGCGAAATCGAAGCCTTCAAAGATCAGCGGAGGCCAACAGCAGCGTGTCGCCCTGGCTCGCGCACTAGTGAACCGGCCGCAGCTGCTCCTGCTCGACGAGCCGCTCTCCGCGCTAGACGCCAATCTTCGCCGCCAGATGCAAGTCGAACTAAAGTCTCTGCAACGCGAAGTCGGCATCGCGTTTGTCTTTGTCACCCACGATCAGGAAGAAGCCATGGTCATGTCCGATCGCATCGCGCTGCTGCGCTCGGGCGAGCTCGAACAGGTGGCGACACCGCGCGAGATTTACAGTCGTCCCGCTACTGCGTACGTGGCTCAATTCATCGGCCACACGAACTTGCTGAAGGGCGAGGTGCGCAATGGTGTCGTGCGGTGTGACTCCTTATCCTGGCCGGCGGCCCTTCCCGATGGTCCAGCTCTTTTCTCGTTGCGGCCGGAAAGCATCCGACTCGCCCCAGCTAGTCCCACCTTGGCCAACGCCGTCCGCCTTCGCGGCCGAGTGTTGCAGCAGGCTTTCCACGGTGCGACTGAGTTGATTCGCGTGGAATGCTCCAGCGGTCTCGTGCTCGTTGTCAGAACAGCGAGCGGCGCTGGCGTCCAAAGCGAACTGCAACTGGAATTCTCTCCGGCCGATGCCGTGCCTGTACGCGAGTCTCCCGAGAGGATCTAGTGTTCTCCCGCGCCTACAAAACCGTCGTGACTGTGCCGCCGCTGGCCTGGGTCGCCGTGTTCCTGCTGGTCCCTTACGTACTGATGTTCTGCTACAGCTTCTGGTCGGTGTCACCGTTGCAGATCGTCATTCACTCATGGAATCTCGACAACTACAAGGAGCTGCTGCGCGTCAGCGTCTATTGGCAAACCCTTCTCCGCTCCATGTGGATCGCGGCTCGCGTCACGATCTTCTCCCTGCTGCTGGGATATCCACTGGCCTACTTCCTTTCCTTCTATGCCGGCAGACGCAAAGACCTTTTCTACCAACTCGTGATCATCCCGCTCTGGGTCAGCTATTTGGTGCGAGCGTATGCGTGGAAAACCATCCTCGGCTCCGACGGCGTGATGAACACGCTGCTGCAGTACGTTCACCTGACTCGCCATCCCGTCGAGTTCCTGCTCTACAGCCCGTTTGCCGTCGTGCTGACGTTGACGCACATCTATACGCCGTTCACATTCCTGCCAATCTACGCGGCGCTGGAACACATCCCTCGCAACCTGGTCGAGGCCTCGCATGACCTGGGCGCAACGCCGGCGCAGACGTTCTGGAAAGTGATCTTCCCACTTTCCATCCCCGGTGTGCTGGCCGGAGCGACCTTTGCCTTCGTGCTCAGCCTCGGAGACTTCCTCGCGCCGCTGCTCCTTGGCGGACCGAGCGGCATCATGATCTCGAACATCGTGGTCAGCCTGTTCGGCGCGGCCTACAACTGGCCGCTCGGCGCTGCGATCTCGTTCTGCATGCTCCTGCTCGTTGTGGCCTTACTGTTTTTCTCCGAGCGCCTGGAAAAGAAATGGAGCTTCTCGTGAGCCGCGACGCCACGGTTCCGCGCTCGCCTTTGCTGTTGCTGCATGCGGTCGCGGTTTTCGCGTTTCTCTATCTGCCGATCGCGATCCTCATTCTTTATTCGTTCAACGGAGAAGGTGTCGGCGGATTCCCGCCGCATCACCTCACCCTCGACTGGTATCGCACACTGTTCGCCGACGGTCCGATCTGGGACTCAGTGCTCAACAGCCTGCAGGTCGCTTTGGCCGCTATGCTGATCTCGCTAACTTTCGGGGTGCCTGCTGCGCTGGCGCTCGACCGCGCGAACTTTCCCGGCAAGGCACTGTTCCGCCGACTCGTCCTGCTGCCCTTGATCCTGCCCGGCATCATCACCGGTCTATCTCTGCTCATGCTGTTCAACTTGCTGAGCATCAAGCTCAGTCTGCTCACGATCACTCTCGGCCACGGAACTGCGCTTATCTCGGTCGCGACTACCGAGGTCTTCGCCGGTCTGCAAAAACTCGACCGCGCCCAGGAGGAAGCCTCACTTGACCTGGGAGCCAACTATTGGCAAACCTTTTGGCGCGTCACGGTACCCAATCTGAAGCTTCCGATCATCGGTGCCGCACTGCTGATCTTTACTCTCTCGATGGACGAGATCGCAGTCAGCTTCTTTCTGATTGGGCGTGACAACACCCTCCCGCTTGAAATCTGGGGACGCCTGCGTCGCGGCATCACGCCCGAGATCAACGCCGTCTCGGCGATCATCTTCGTGTTTTCACTCGTGGCGATTGTGTTCTGGTACCGCCTGCGCGTGCGCGCCGAAGGCAGCGCAGAAGTTGTCACGGAAATGGTCGAAACCTCAGAGTAGGCATCTGCTCTTTAACCCCAGGAGTTTATTCTTCTGACACGCTGTATCAGCCTCAGTGTCTCTGTGCCTCCGTGGTAGATCGACACTCGCGCAGTGTAAAGTTGTAATAGCACCCCATCAGGAAGGGTTCTCTTGGCCTCCTCCATCCGCAACATCGCTATCATCGCGCACGTCGATCACGGCAAGACCACGCTGGTCGATGCCATGCTCAGGCAGTCCGGCACGTTTCGGGCCAACGAAGCCGTGGCCGAGCGCGTAATGGACTCAAACGAACTGGAGCGCGAGCGCGGCATCACCATCCTCGCCAAAAACACCGCCATCTTTTACCGCGATGTGAAGATCAACATTGTTGATACGCCCGGCCACAGCGACTTCGGCGGCGAAGTCGAACGCGCCCTGAAAATGGTCGACGGCGTGATGCTGCTCGTCGACGCCAGCGAAGGCCCTCTGCCGCAAACTCGCTACGTCCTGAGCAAGGCCCTGGAGGCGCACTTGCCGCCGATCGTGGTCATCAACAAGATCGACCGCGCCGACGCTCGCCCGCAGGAAGTGCTCAACGAAATTTACGACCTCTTCATCGATCTCGATGCGAAAGAAGATCAGCTGGATTTCCCCGTCCTCTACACGAATGCGAAGGCCGGCACCGCTTCCTCCGCTCTGACCGGTGGTCAGGATTTGCAGCCGCTATTTGATGCGATCCTGGCCACAATTCCCGCCCCCAGAGGAGATGCCGCTGGACCTCTGCAGATTCTCGTCGCTAACCTCGACTACAGCGATTACCTCGGGCGGCTTGCGATCGCCCGCGTCTTCAATGGCGCGCTGCGCACAGGAGAAGAAGTGGGCATCGCCAAGCGCGACGGCTCGCTGCAGAAAACGAAGATCACGAAGCTGTTTTCGTTTTCCGGGCTGAAGCGCACCGACATCACCGCAACTGAACTGGGCGATATAGTCGCCGTCGCCGGAGTGGAAGGTATNCACGATCGGCGAGACCATCACCAGCGCCGAGAGTCCCGCGCCCCTGCCTCCCATCGTGATCGATGAGCCGACCATCGCCATGCAGTTCACCGTCAACACTTCTCCGTTCGCGGGACTCGACGGGACCTATGTCACCTCGCGTCATCTGCGCGAGCGTCTGGAGAAAGAACTGCTGACCAACGTTTCCCTGCGCGTGGAAGATGCGGGATCAACCGATGTATTCAAGGTTCTCGGCCGCGGCGAGCTGCAGCTTTCCATCCTCATTGAGATGATGCGCCGCGAGGGCTACGAACTCATGGTGGGCAAGCCCGAAATCGTCACCAGGCGCAATCACGAAGACGGCAGATTGATGGAGCCTGTCGAACGCCTCACCGTCGACGTGCCCGAGGAATTTGTCGGCGTGGTTATGGAGCAACTCGGCTCGCGCAAGGGCGAAGTCACCAACATGCACAACCACGGCTACGGTCGTGTGCGCATCGACTTCCGCGTGCCCAGCCGAGGACTCATCGGCCTGCGCAGCCAGTTGCTCACCGACACGCGCGGCACGATTGTTATGAACTCACTCTTCGATGGCTACACCGAGTGGCAAGGCGAGATTCCACATCGCCTGACCGGGGCGCTGGTTGCCGACCGCCCCGGAGTTTCCACTGCTTACGCGCTATGGGGCCTGCAGGAGCGTGGCGAGCTGTTTGTGGGTCCGGGCGTCGAACTCTACGAAGGAATGATCATCGGAGAAAACGCGAAGGACAACGACCTCGACGTCAACGCCGTTCGTGAAAAGAAGCTCACCAACATGCGCGCTTCCACGGCGGACGAAGCCATCCGCCTGGTTCCGTTCCGCCAGCTGAATCTCGAGCAAGCCATCGAATTCATTACCGACGACGAATTCGTCGAAGTCACCCCCAAGTCGCTCCGCCTGCGGAAGAAGATCTTGCAGGCCAATAGGCGGAAGAAGAACACGCTGGCTGCGGTAGAAGAGTCGTGAAGTCACGCGCTCGATCTCGAAGTGCATCGGACGACGAACCAGGTAAGCGCGACCTGCGTATGTTTCTCGTTCCATGCAGCTGCGGAACCACGTTTGCCGTTGCCGACGACTACGATCACCAAGGCACGGCCTGGAGCCGCTTCCTGGTCTGTCCCGGCTGCGGCAAGCGCCACGATCCCAGGAACCGGCTGATGCAGGTCGGATATCATCGCGAGGGCTACTGGGCCGTAGACGAGTGCTAGTTCGTTTTCCCAAGACCCTGAACGCTTGACAAGCAGATTCACACAAACCTGCTATACTGCTGCCCGCATTTGACTGTTCGCCAGCTCCGGTAACGATTTTCAGGAACGGCCCTCCCGACCTGCCAGTCCGCCGAATTGAGCTCGCACTCCGACAGCTCAATGCAGAGGCAGACGCGTGAAGAACATTTTCGTGGGGAATCTCAGCTTCAACACCACCGAAGACGAACTGCGCCAGCTGTTTGAGTCGTACGGGCAAGTCGACCGGGTAGCCATCATGACCGACCGCGACACCGGCCGCTCGCGCGGGTTTGGTTTCGTCGAGATGGCCAGCAACGAAGATGGCGAAAAAGCCATCGCGGCGCTGAACGGCCAGCAGGTCGGCGGACGCACGCTCAATGTCAACGAGGCCCGGCCCAAGACCGAGCGCAGCGGAGGCGGCGGACGCGACCGCGGGGACCGCGGCCATCGCGGCGGCGGCCGCGATCGCTGGTAAGAACCGGTCAGCTCCCCGTGAGCAGGATCTGACTTCCTCGAATAGCTGAGTTGGAGCGCTCTGACTCATAGTAAACTGTGGTCAGCCGCGCGCCCGTAGCTCAGCTGGATAGAGCGATTGCCTCCGGAGCAATAGGTCGGGAGTTCGAATCTCTCCGGGCGCGCCAGACTCTTCTGTCCGCAATTTCTTTTCGCGATCTAACTGCGCGTCCTAGCTCCGGCCTTACAATCCTTTCCATCGTTTCTGACCTCAAATGACCTACGACGCCATCCTGGTTGTTTCCTTCGGCGGGCCCGAATCGAGAGCGGACGTCGTCCCGTTCCTCGAAAACGTTCTGCGCGGACGCAACGTGCCGCGTGAGCGCCTGCTGGCCGTCGCCGAGCACTACTATCACTTTGGCGGAAGGAGTCCAATCAATCAGCAGACCCGCGCGCTGATCGCGGCGCTCGAAAGGGAGTTGGCGCAGCACGGCCCGAAGCTGCCGGTCTACTGGGGCAATCGTAACTGGCATCCGTTGCTGCCCGACACGCTGCGCCAGATGAAACAGGACGGCGTAGGCCGGGCCCTCGCCTTCGTCACGGCGGCCTTCAGTTCGTACTCGGGATGCCGCCAATATCTGGAAGACATCGCCCGAGCGCGGAGTGAAGTAGGGTCCGGAGCCCCCGAGATCGACAAGCTGCGCGTATTCTTCAATCATCCGTTATTTATTGAGGCAACGACCGACCGCGTGCGCGACGCGCTGCAGGCCATTCCAACCGATGCACGCCAAAATGTTCGGGTGATCTACACCGCGCACAGCATTCCACTCTCCATGGCGAACACGAGCGACTACGTGCCTCAACTGGAGGAAGTGCGGCGGCTGGTTTCGAGCGCGCTCGGCGTCACCAATGACGCGCTGGTGTATCAGAGCCGCAGCGGCGCACCTGGGCAACCGTGGCTGGAGCCGGACATTCTCGACTATCTGCGCGAAGTAAAGGCAAGCAATCTGGCGAGTGCGGTCGTGCTCGCGCCGATCAGCTTCATCTCCGATCACATGGAAGTGCTCTATGACCTCGACATAGAGGCGCGGCAGCTCTGCGACTCGCTGTCGCTGCCCATGGCGCGGGCAAAGACGGTAGGCGTGCACCCGAAATTCATCGCCATGATTCGTGAGCTGATCCTCGAACGCGGGCAGCCAGGGACCGAGCGGCGCGCGTTGGGATCTCTCGGGCCGCGGCCAGATGTTTGCGCAGAGCACTGCTGCCCGGCACTGCAAAGGCCCCTACACGAAAGGAAATAAACCAGAGAGGGCACGGAACATCACGGCGCACCGAGAGCGCCCTCAGATCATGGTGGGAACTCTAGGCGGCTCGTAGTCCGTCGCCTTAGGACGGCCTTCGACCAGGCGCATCGTACTCAGAATCGTCTGCACCACTGCCTCGTTCCCGACGGCGGTGTTGAGCATGACGTGATAAAGGGACCGCGTGGGCCAGTCGGCATTGAAATAGTGCTTGACGTAGGCAATGCGTTCGCGGTCGACGTTCTCGACCAGCTCCTCGGCTTCTGCGAGGGTCGCTCCCTCTTCGCGAATGCGACGGATCTTCTCCGCCCGTGGCGCATACAGAAAGACGTGAAACGCAGCGGGACGCTCGCGCAGGAAGAAAGGCGCACCGCGGCCGACCACCACTGCGTTCCCCTCTTCCGCGATCCGCTGCGTAATCTCGTGCATCATCGAGGTCATGCGGTCGGTGTCAAACACGTGATGACCCAGAGGGGAACTGCGCTCGTAGCTGCCACGCCAGAACGCTTTGGACAGGCGGTAGAAGCGGCTGTTCATGCGCTCGTCGCAGCGCAGCACCGCAGACGGATCCACGTTGGCGAGGCGGGCGATTTCTTCGGTGAGGAGGTGGTCCCACAGCTTCCAGCCGAGGTGTTCAGCCAGTTGGGCGGCGATCGGGCCGGCGCCGCAGCCGTACTCCCGCTCAATGGTGATGAGCCGAAACATGGCCGCCCTTTAGTGTACCGCCATTCCGCCCCCGGGCTTCGACTTTTTGATCAGGAAGACCATGGGAATCATGAGCAGGATGGCGACACCCAGAAACCAGAAGCAATCTTCGTAGGCCAGCATGGTGGCCTGGCGCAGGACCGTGCCCTGGATTAGTGCATAGGCTTGCTGCGTGGCTCCCGAGGGACTGGCGCCGTGAGCCACCATGGCCCGCGAGGCTCCACGAATCATAGCTTGCAGGGCTGCGCTGCCGGCGTTGAGGTGTCTCGCGAGATTGTTCAGATGCAGCTGGGTTCGCCGGTCAAGCATCGTCGTGACGAACGAAATTCCAACACTGCCGCCGATGTTGCGCGCCAGGTTCATAAGCCCCGAAGCCGCATTGTTCTTCTCTCGCGGAAGAAACGCGTAGGCAGCGGTATTGATGGGAACGAACAGAAACGCCATGCCCGCCGCCTGGATCACGCGCGCCGTAGCCACCGTCCGGAAATCGATATCGAGATCAAACGTTGTCATATGAAAAAGCGAAAAGGACAGCATCGAAAGACCAAATAAGAGCAGCCAGCGCGGCGTGTAGCGGGAGAGCAGAAATCCAACCAGCGGCAGCAACAGGATGATAGTAAAGCCGCCGGGCATTAGGGCCAACCCAGCCTGTTCGGCTGTGTAACCAAGCAGCGTTTGTGAAAACAGCGGCAAAAGCAAAGTGCTGCCCAGCAGGGCGAAGCCGAGCATAAACATGAGCAGGTTGGAGACGCCGAAGGTGCGGTCGCGAAAGAGATGCAGATCAATGATCGGGTCTTTGTGTTTCCATTCCCAGAAGATCACAAAGAGCAGCGAGACTACGGAGATAAAGGCAAGAGTGATGATGAAGTGCGACTCCAGCCAATCCTCGCGCTGCCCTTTGTCGAGGACTACCTGCAAAGTGCCCAGGCCCAGAGCCACAAAACCGAGCCCCACATAGTCAATCCTCGTCTCGCTGAGCTTGCGCCGCTTGAGGTAGGGCGGGTCCTGAATCAGCCGCGAGGTGAGTAGGAGGGAAACAATGCCCACCGGAATATTGATGAAGAAAATCCAGCGCCAGGTGAAATTGTCGGTGATCCAACCGCCGAGTGTCGGTCCGATGGCGGGTGCGGTGACCACAGCCATGCCGTACACAGCAAAGGCCATGCCGCGCTTGGCAGGGGGAAAGGTATCGGCGAGGATGGCCTGCTCGCTGGGCTGCAGTCCGCCTCCACCGGCTCCCTGCAGCACGCGGCAAACAATCAGTGTTGCCAGGTTGGGTGCGAATCCACACAGGCATGAGCTGATCGTGAACAGCGCGACGCAGCCCATGTAGAAGTTCTTGCGTCCCACGATGGAGGAAAGCCAGCCGCTCAGAGGCAGCACGATCGCATTCGAAACGAGGTAGGAAGTCAGAACCCAGGTGCTCTCATCCGTCCCCGCCGACAAGCCGCCCGCGATGTGGGGCAGCGCCACGTTGGCGATGGAAGTGTCAAGCACTTCCATAAACGTCGCCAGCGTGACCGCGACGGCGATGATCCACGGATTAACCGCGGGACGCCAGATCTCGCCGCGATCGAATGTGCCGGCCGCCGCACTCATTGCCGAATCCAGACCTTAGGCTCGACTGACATGCCGGGGCGGAGCTGGTGGTCGTCGTTGGCTTCGGGATCGAGCACGATCTTAACCGGAATGCGCTGCACAACTTTCACGTAGTTGCCGGTGGCGTTCTCAGGTGGCAAGAGGCTGAAACGCGCGCCGCTGGCCCCCGCGATGCTGTCCACCTTGCCGGTGTATGTCCTTCCGTTGGCGTCGACTTTGATCGACGAGGGCTGGCCCACCCGCATGCGCTTGAGCTGAGTTTCCTTGAAGTTGGCGGTGATCCAGACGTCGTCGAGCGGGATCAGCTTCATCAACTCCTGTCCCGGTGCAACGTTCTGCCCAACTTCAACGGTGCGATCGCTGACGATTCCGGTCACCGGCGCAACGATCTTGGTGTACTGCAGATTCAGCTGCGCCTGATCGAGATCGGCCTTCTTGCGCTGGGCTTCGGCCAAGGCCGACGACGCTCTGGCCCGGATCACCTGCATCTGCTTGGGTGCGGTCTTGGCATAATTCCAGCTGGCCTCAGCCTGCACCAGCCTCGCCTGGGCCTGGGTTACCTGATGTTGCGCGGCATCGGCGGTAGCGCGGGCAGCCTCGACGGCAGCGGCGCTGGCCTTGGCAGCCGCAGTTGCTTGATCGAATTGCTGCAGGGAAATCTCCTGCTTGTCAACGAGCTGCTTGTAGCGGACCAGGTCGTCCTGGGCCTTGACGTTGTTGGCCTCGGCTTGCTGCAACTGCGCCTTGGCGGCTTCGGACTGCTGTCTGGCAGCCTGGATTCCGGCTCGGGCGCTTTCCACATCCGCTTGCGTCGCCGATACCTGGCTGGTCGTGTTCACCGCAGTGATGGGAACATTCACGCCAGCAGCGATGGCCGCGGCCTGCGCGTCTTCAAAGTCCGCTTTAGCCCGATCGTAGGCAACCTGATAGTCGGCTGGGTCGATCTCCACTAGTACCGTGCCAGCCTGCACGTATTGGTTGTCCTCTACGTTGAGCTTGATCACGTGACCGGAGATGCGGGCGCTAATGGAATTAACGTGGCCGTCGACCTGAGCGTCGTCGGTCGATTCGTAGCTGGTGACGTAGCGGTAAATGAAAGCACCAGCAACGAGCAGGACGAGTCCCGCAACGATCAGCCCGATGCGGAAGCCGCGGCTATCGGTCTGGGAGAGCCGGGCGCGAAAATCACTTTCCCGGGTCGGCGACGGCATCGGGACAGGCTCGGGCTTCTCCGTTCGGGCGGGAGAACTCTGCACGGCTTGATCCATACGTTTATTCGCTGCCTTTCAGAAAGCGTTTCACACCTGCTTCGGCGTCGCCAATCGCGCGTGCCAGTTCGACTTTGGCGAGATTATGCGCATACAGGCTCTGAATGTAAGTTTCGTGGGCGTTGGCTACAGCTTCCTGCGCCTGCACTACCTCGAGATTGTCGGTGACCCCGGCGCTGAAGCGGTCACGGGATTGTGCCAGAGTTTCCTCGGCAAGTTCTACCGCACTGCGCGCGACCTCGACTTGCTCCGCCGCTGCATTTAAATCGAGAAGAGAAGCGCGCACCTCGTAATCGATGCGGCCGCGCAGGTCCCCCAACTGGGACCGAGCCTGGTTCAGCTTAGCGTCGGCCTCCAGTTCGTCGCTGTGGACCCTCCCGCCCGCAAAAATCGGGATGTTGAGGCTTCCGTTCACTTGCCAGGTGCCATTCGATTGCGCCGGGTTGACGCCGATATCGCCGTAGTTCGCATTCAGCTCCAAAGAAGGATAATGGCCGGCGGTGGCCGCACGCCGCGACAGTTCCGCTGCCCGGACCTGAGCCAGAGCGGATTGATAGTCCGCGCGCGAAGCGTAGGCGCGCTGCAGGTAGACGTCAACCGGCATCGGCGTCAGCGCCTGGTAAGGGGCCTTCTCGGTGAGGACGAACTCCTGCCCCGGCGGCAGGCCGATCACGCGCGCCACAGTAAGCTTCTGCTTGGCGAAATCGTTGCGGGCCGCGATCAACTGCTGCTGGCGGGTCTGTAACTCGACCTGAGCCCGCAGCGTGTCGATCGCCGGACTCAATCCCGCTTTTTGCTGGTCCACCGCCTTGTCATAGAGGGCCTGCGCGTTCTTGACCTGGGCTTCACTGGCTTCGATTCTCGCTGCCGAGGCAATAGCTTGGAGATAAGCGTTGCCCACCGCCAGCACCACAAACTCGCGCGCGTCCTTGTAGTTGTACTGAGCTGCCTTCAGGTTCTCTGCAGCGGCTCGCTCTCTTTCCAAATCTTTGAAATTGAAGAGGGTCTGACTAAGGTTGGCCCGCAAATCGAAATAGTTGAAGGGGCCGATCACGCGCGGAATCGGAAAGGGGAAAACGTCGCGCTTCAGACCGAGTGCCGTCAGGCTCAGGGTCTGCGCGTTCTCCAGCACAACGCCCGAAACATTGGGCAGCAGGTTGCTGAGTTCTTTCCACCTCTCGCTGCGCGCCTGGATCGTCTGATCGCCGGAAAGCAGCAATCCAAGGTTGTTGCGCAGGCCGCGATCGATGGCATCCTTGAAATCAATTTGCAACACCTCCGCAGTTGCCTTTCCCTCCGGTTCGCTGCCCAGGAACGGGCTTTGCGAACCTGGGAGCGATATGGAGGGAGCTGGTGCGGAAGATGCTTGTGAAAGCAGGTCCGGCGTGGAGACCAGCTGCACCGTCACCACGCCAAGACCAAAGATCAGGATTCTCAATAGGCGCTGCATTCTCAACTCGGGAGCGTCTCGCCGCATCGGCTGTCGGCCAAGACGACTTTTTCACGTCTATATTACCCAGTAAAGCGTCCCATTTTTGATTCGCACAGGGCAAAGCTCGATGCAAAACGATTGGCAGCGTGCACGTTGCGAATCGCTGCGGCCGCCAAAGCTTCGTGTTTCCATCCAGCACTTATAAGAAAACTCCAATACGCGACGCTAGCCTTTTTGTGTCATTACGTCGGTACTCTGCCGATCCCGCGAAGTCGCAGCTAAGCTGGAGGTGGAAGAGTATTTTTCTTCCTTATGTGCAGAATCGCCCTCCTCTTCGCTGCCGCATTGGCGTTAAGCACTCTGCTGTCTGGGCAGAGCGTCATGCCACAGTCCGGATCCGCTCGCAAAGTCAGAGTCCAGGTGGCTCCAGAGTACCCCAGGATTGCAAAGCACTTGAATCTGCGGGGCGTCGTGAAGCTTGAGGTGGAGGNGAGGTGGAGGTACGGGCCAACGGCAGCGTCAAGTCATGCAAGGTGCTGGGCGGGAACCCGGTGCTGCTCGAGGCTGCCACCAAAGCCGTCGCCCAGTGGAAGTTCGTCCCTGCGCCAAGCGACACCGTGGAAGTCGTTCAAATCGCATTCTCGGGGCAGGACGATTAGCATGGCGCCCCTCGAACCGAGCAAGGAAGAGCCCGTGCGCTCCCAGCCGCGACCAGCCGCCAATCCTCAAGCCGCTGGCCATTCGCCCGGACGCCTTCACCGGCGCCACNCACCGGCGCCACCCGCGCTTCCGTTGCAGCTTCCCCGTTGCGGTGACCCTGCTGTCGGGAGACGACTACAAGCGCCTCGAGGCCCACTGCAAAGATTTGTCCGAAGCCGGCATTGGCATGTTGATCGCCGCAGAATTGACGGTCGGCGAGGTCGTCTCCTTAACCTTCTCCGTTCCCGGGTTGGACCGGACCTGGGACATTCACGCTGTCCTTCGCCACCGCCACGGATATCACTACGGATTCGAGTTTCTCTCGCTCCGGCCCGAGCTGTTGCAAGCCGTCAAGGACCATCTGCGCAAACTGGAGCGGGTGGATTGAAGTTTCCCGCCTAGGTAACTTCGGTCATCTTGAACAAAAGTCACTTTCCCCTCAACCTGAAGCGAGGCGCAAAAGCGGAAAAAGCGCGCACGCTATGAATGATTTGAACTCCGCAGAAGTGAAAGGGACCGACTGGACCCGCCTGTTATCTGACCCGATCTTGGTCCGCAACGTCGGCCGGTTGCTCCAAGCCTACCGTGAGGCTGCGCCCGAGAAGCGGGAAGAAACCCTGCTGGCGACCATGCGCGCGATCAAGGCTGAGGCGGCCGCAGGACAGTCCGCCGCGGCGTCAGCGCCGGCCAAAGCCGCGGCCGCGGCTGCACCACAGCCCGCTGCGACGCCCACTGCCGCGACACCGCCTTTTGAGCCCGACGTATTCACTCCTGGCTGGGGTGAAGACCGTCGCCGTCACCCGCGCATCAAATGTTTCATTGCTGTAGAAATACGCGTGGAAGGCGCCGAGGCCCCGATTTGGGGCAACCTCGCCAACACCAGCATCGGCGGGTGCCTGGTTGAGACCGCTCAGCCAGTCAAAGCCGGGGCCAAGGTTGAAATCGGTCTCTGGGTGGCCACCGGGAAGATTTGGGTGAAGGGTTTTGCTCTGAGTGGAATCGTTACTCGCAACGTCTCGACCACGGGAGTACGCGTACGCTTCGCCGGCCTCGACGCTGCCGAGCGCGACAATCTCCGCCAGTTTCTCAAGTACGTGCAGGAATCGGCCCGCGTCTCGCGCAGCGAGAACACTTATCTCGGCATGCTGAAGTAGCGCCGTTTTCTTCTTCGTTTCCTCCTCGCCATCGGTTTCCACATACTGTCCGACCACGCCTGACCGGAACTTGGTACACTTCTCTCTACGTATTGAACCCTTTCTGTAGCCGAAAACTCTAATTTACTGTGGCCGGAAAACCGGGCTGGCGTACGACCGGCTGGAGGGAGCGGATGGCATGGCAGTCAGCGAACAGGCCGTGGTGACGGGAAAACAACTGGACACGCTGTGCATCAACACCATCCGAACTCTGGCTATTGACGCAGTACAGCAGGCCAACTCGGGTCATCCCGGCGCGCCCATGGGTTTGGCGCCGGTCGTTTACAGCTTGTGGCAAGACTTCCTGCGCTACGATCCTGCAGATCCGACCTGGTTCAATCGCGATCGTTTTGTCCTCTCGGCCGGCCACGCTTCCATGCTCCTCTACGCCACACTTCACCTTGCGGGCGTGCGTGCGGTGAGTGATCACGGAGAAGTCACCAACGATCTCGCAGTCTCCCTGGAGGAGATCAAGCGCTTCCGGCAGTGGGGCGGCAAGACTCCCGGGCATCNCCGAGTCCCACATCACTACCGGAGTCGAGACCACCACTGGACCGCTGGGTCAAGGCGCGGGCAACAGCGTCGGGATGGCCATCGCCAGCCGCTGGCTGGCGGCCAACTACAATCGGCCCGGCTTTGAAATTTTCAATTTCCGCGTCTACGCGGTTTGCGGCGATGGCGACATCATGGAAGGCGTTGCCAGCGAAGCCGCTTCCCTCGCCGGCCACCTCAAGCTCTCCAATCTTTGCTGGATCTATGACAACAACCGTGTCACTTTGGACGGCCCGGCCGCCTGGTCGTTCAGCGAAGACGTGATGACTCGTTTCGTCGGCTACGGCTGGAACGTCACGCGCGTGGCCGATGCAAACGATCTCGACATGCTGGAGCGCGCTTACGAAGTCTTTCTGAAGACCAACGACCGGCCCACGCTCATCGTGGTTGACAGCCATATTGGCTACGGATCGCCCCACAAGCAGGACAGCTACGAGGCCCACGGAGAGCCGCTGGGTGAGGCCGAGGTCCGGCTGGTAAAGAAAAATTACGGCTGGCCCGAAGATGCCAAGTTCCTGGTACCCGAAGGCGTTTACGAGTGCTTTCGCGAAGGCATCGGCACCCGCGGTGGCCAACTGCGCGTGCAATGGCAGAAATTGTTCGAGGACTATTCGAAGCAATATCCTGAACTCGCCGGACAGCTCGAACAGATGCAGCGCCGCGAGCTGCCTCAGGGATGGGACAAGAACCTGCCGACGTTCCCCGCCGACCCGAAGGGAATCGCGAGCCGCGAGAGTTCTGGCAAGACGCTCAACGTGCTGGCGCAGAACATTCCCTGGCTGCTCGGCGGTTCAGCGGACTTGGCGAAATCGAACAAAGTGGATCTTAAGTTTGAAGGCGCTGGCGACTTTCAAGCCGGTTCGTATGCTGGGCGCAATCTGCATTTCGGCGTGCGTGAGCATGGCATGGGAGCGATCGTCAGCGGGATGGTGTTGTCCAAGCTGCGTGCCTTTGGCGCGACTTTTTTCAACTTCACCGACTACATGCGTCCCAGCATGCGCCTGGCCGCGCTCATGGAGATTCCCGCCATCTACGTGATGACGCATGACTCGATCGGCCTCGGCGAGGATGGCCCGACCCATCAGCCCATTGAGCAACTCGCGTCGCTGCGGGCCATGCCCAACATGCTGGTGCTGCGTCCGGCCGATGCCAACGAAGTGGTCGAAGCCTGGAAGATCGCGGTGCAGCAGACCCACCGCCCGGCTACTCTTGTACTGACTCGTCAGGCGATCCCTACGTTCGATCGAACAAAGTACGCGCCCGCGTCGGGAGTTGCCAGGGGCGCCTACGTCCTCGCCGACGCGCCGGGTGGAAAACCGGATGTGATCCTGATGGCTTCGGGCAGCGAAGTTTCCTTGTGCGTGGAAGCTCACGAGAAACTAAAAGCCGAAGGCATCAAGACGCGGGTCGTGAGCATGTCGTGCTGGGAATTATTTGAAGAGCAGGATGCTGCCTATAAAGAAAGCGTGCTGCCCGCCGCCGTCAGAGCGCGAGTCTCGGTGGAAATGGGTTCGCCCTTAGGCTGGGACCGCTACGTGGGGAGCCAGGGACGCATCCTTGCCATGCACCGCTTCGGCGCATCAGCGCCGATCAAAGATTTGCTGAAAGCGTTTGGGTTCACGGTTGACAACGTGATCGCCGAAGCGCACCGGGCGATTTCAGCGCATTAGCCTGAGCTCTTGTAGGAAGCGCGTAGATGCAATGTTCTTGTCATCCCGAGCGGAGCAGGGAATGCCCGCGTAGCAGGCACTTCCTGCGGAGTCGAGGGACCTTGGGTTTGCCCTTGGATACTTAATCACAGTTTTTTTAGTCTTCCTTCGAACAGACATTGGCCAGGAGAAAATCATCATGCAGCCAACTGGAGTGCTGGAAACCACGAAGGCTACAAATCCTTTAAAAGAACTTCTCAGCTACGGCCAGTCTATGTGGCTCGATTACATCCGCCGCGACCTTTTCACCACGGGAAAACTGAAGCAACTGATTGACGAAGATGGTCTGCGCGGCATGACCTCGAATCCCGCCATCTTTGAGAAGGCGATCGCTGAGAGCGCGCTCTACGACGACATTCTGAAGTCGTTGGCCGCGCGCACCGATCTGGACACGACCGCGCGCTTCGAGCAGATCGCCATCCGCGACATTCAGGATGCGGCCGACGCGCTGCGTCCCGTCTATGACGATTCTCGCTTCCGCGATGGATATGTGAGTCTCGAAGTTTCTCCCTATCTCGCGCACAAGACTGCGGAGACCGTTGCCGAGGCGCGTCGCCTGTGGAAAGCGGTCAATCGCGACAATGTGATGATCAAGATTCCAGGCACGCCTGAGGGTCTGCCCGCGATCCGCCAGGCGATCGGCGAGGGCATCAACATCAACGTGACGTTGTTGTTTGCCCAGGAAGTCTATGAGCAGGTTGCCGAAGCATACATTGCCGGACTCGAAGACCTGGCCAAGCGTGGCGGCAATCTGAGGAAAGAAGCCGGCGTGGCCAGTTTCTTCATCAGCCGCATCGACACGCTCGTCGATTCGCTGCTGGAGGCGCGCCTCAAGACTACGACCGACGCACAGCAACAAGCTTTCTTGAAGAGCCTGTTGGGCAAAGTCGCCATCGCCAATGGCAAGCTCACCTATCAACGCTATCAGCGCATTTTCAGCGGATCGCGTTGGCAAGCCTTAGCCGCCAAGGGAGCGCAGACGCAGCGTGTGCTCTGGGCGAGCACCAGCACCAAGAATCCCGCCTATCTGGACGTCATCTACGTGGAGGACTTGATTGGCGCCGATACCGTCAACACTATGCCGCCAGCCACGATCGATGCCTTCCGCGATCACGGCCGTTTGCGCAACAGCCTGACCGAAGACCTGGCGGGCGCGCAGAAGACGATGGACGATCTGGCCAAGGCCGGCATTTCCATTAGAGAAGTCACCGACCAGCTGACCGAAGACGGCGTCAGGTTGTTTGCCGAGGCTTTCGACAAGCTGCTGGCCGCGGTCGAGCTGCGCACGCAACGAAAGGTTTAGCCAGTGAGCCAGCTGAAAACATCGCTGCCGGAAAAACTGGGCGCGGCGGTCAATGCGGCCGTCCGCGATTGGCAGGCCGGCGGAAAGATGAAGCGCCTCTGGCAGCGGGACGCTTCGCTCTGGACGGGCGACGACGAGGCCAACTGGCTGGGCTGGCTCGACATCGTGGATGAACAGCTAGCTCAGCACGACCAGCTCCAGAAGATGGCCAGAGAGGTCCAGATGAGCCGCTTCCAGGACGTGCTGCTGCTGGGCATGGGCGGATCGAGTCTTTGCCCGGAAGTGCTGCAGATGACCTTCGGCCGGATTCCCAACTGGCCCCGTCTGCACGTTCTCGATTCCACCGACCCCGCGCAGGTCAAGAGCTTCGAGCATATGATCGACGTTTCGAAGACGCTCTTCATCGTGTCCAGCAAGTCGGGCAGCACCCTCGAACCCAACGTCTTTAAGCAATATTTTTTTGAGCGCGCGCGGCAGGCCGTCGGCGCGGTGCAAGCCGGCGGCCATTTCGTCGCCATCACCGATCCCGGATCGAAGATGCAGCAGGTCGCCGAAAGCGATCGCTTCCGGCGCATATTCTTTGGCCGCCCGTCGATCGGCGGTCGCTATTCCGCACTCTCGAATTTCGGCATGGTGCCGGCTGCGGTCGTGGGGCTGGACACAAAGAAGTTCCTCAGCCACGCCGCAGAAATGGTGGGAGCTTGCGGACCGGATACGTCAGTCGAGAGCAACCCCGGCGCGATGCTGGGCGTCATTTTGGGCACGGCCGCGGTCAGCGGACGCGACAAAGTTACGATCATCACTTCGCCCGGCATCGCCGACCTGGGCGCGTGGCTCGAGCAGCTCTTGGCCGAATCCACCGGAAAAGTTGGTAAGGGAATTATTCCCGTTGACCGCGAACAGATGGGTGCGCCCGAGGTTTACGGCGATGATCGCGTGTTTGCGTATGTGCGTTTAGAATCGGCTCCCGATGCCCAGCAGGACGCGAAGGTCGCAGCACTCGAAAAAGCCGGACAACCCGTCGTCCGCATGGCGATGCCCGACATCTATCATCTCGGCGCAGAGTTCTTCCGCTGGGAGATTGCGACCGCCGTTGCCGGCTCCATCATCGGAATCAACGCCTTCNAACCAGCCTGACGTTGAGGCCAGCAAAGTCGCGACGCGCAGCCTGACCAGCGAGTACGAAAAAACCGGATCCCTGCCAGCAGAAACGCCCGTGCTGCAAGACAGCGGGATCAAGCTGTTCACCGACGAGAAAAATGCTGCAGAACTAGCCAAAGCTACGGGCAGCGACAAGTCGCTGGCAGGCTACATTAAAGCGCATTTGAGCAGGGTACATGCTGGCGACTACTTCGCTGTGCTCGGCTACATCCAAATGAATGCGGAGCACGAAAAGGCGCTGCAGGCCGTCCGCCACGCCGTCCGCGATAAACAACGCGTCGCCACGTGCCTGGGCTTCGGGCCGCGCTTCCTGCATTCGACCGGACAGGCCTATAAGGGCGGTCCGAACTCCGGCGTGTTCCTGCAGATCACGTGCGACGATTCCGTGGAGTTGCCGGTCCCCGGACAGAAGTACACTTTCGGCGTGGTGAAGGCAGCGCAGGCGCGAGGCGATTTTCAGGTGTTAGCCGAACGCGGCCGGCGTGCGTTGCGGGTGCATCTGGGACGCGATCTGAAAGCGGGACTGGCCGCGCTGCAGACAGCAGTGCAGAAGGCTTTGTAGCGATTGCCAGAGATAGCGTGGGCCAGCAAGGCCTTGTGACCGGCGACCTGGGCGAATGCGAAGGGCCATCGCCCGACGCCGCTCCAAAATGCGGTCTGGGCTTGAGATCTTTTGGGTCTTAGATCAGGAGCAGAGCATGCAATTAGGAATGGTCGGACTCGGCCGCATGGGCTCGAATATGACGCGGCGCCTGATGCGCGGCGGGCATCAGCTTGTGGTTTCCGATTTGAGCGCCGACGCCGTGAAGCAGCTCGCGGGAGAGGGCGCGGTCGCATCGGCATCGCTCGAAGACTTCGTCAGCAGGTTAAAGCCGCCGCGCGCGGCCTGGGTCATGGTCCCTGCCGGAGGCCCCACCGAGCAGACGGTGCAGAAGCTTGCCCAGCACATGCAGCCGGGCGACACGATCATCGACGGCGGCAATTCCTACTTCAAAGACGACGTGCGCCGTGCCGGCCAACTGAAAGGCAAAGGCATTCACTNACGTGGATGTCGGCACCAGCGGCGGCGTCTGGGGACTGGAGCGCGGTTACTGCATGATGATCGGCGGTCCGAAAGAAGCGGTGCAGCGGCTCGACCCGATTTTCAAAACTCTCGCTCCCGGACGCGGCGACATCCCCCGCACTCCCGGCCGTGAAAAGCTCGGTGGCACCGCCGAAGAAGGTTACATCCATTGCGGACCCTCCGGTTCCGGCCACTTCGTGAAGATGGTGCACAACGGCATCGAATACGGCATCATGCAGGCCTACGCCGAGGGCTTCGACATTTTCAAGAATGCCACGAGCAAAGATCTGCCCGAAGATCTGCGTTACGATCTCAATCTGCCCGATATCGCCGAAGTATGGCGGCGCGGCAGCGTGGTCAGTTCGTGGCTGCTCGACTTGACGGCGATCGCCCTGACGGAAAATCCAACGCTCTCCGAATACCAGGGCTACGTGCAGGATTCCGGCGAAGGCCGCTGGACGATTCAGGCCGCGATTGAAGAAGCCGTGCCCGCCGACGTGCTGACTGCGGCGCTCTACGTCCGGTTCCGCTCTCGTCAGCAGCATACGTTCGCCGAGAAGATGCTCTCCGCCATGCGGCAGAAGTTCGGCGGGCACATCGAAGCCAGCAGGACAAAAACAAAGAAAACCGCGTAACGCATTTGATTTCGTTGCGCGGCAACGAACTCAGAGGGAAGTGATTCATGGCGCAACTGGCAGAACAGCCCACCGCAACCGTGCCGCGCGTCGGCAAGCAGGGCGATCCTTGTGTGATGGTGATCTTCGGCGCCGCCGGCGACCTCACCGGACGCAAGTTGATCCCGGCACTCTACAATCTCGCCCGAGGCAGCTTGCTTTCCCGTGAGTTTGCCGTCGTGGGCGTGGCCCGCGCGAAAATGTCCGACGAGGACTTCCGCAAGCGCGCGGCCGAGGACTTGAAAGAATTCTGCACCGACTGCATCGAATCCGATCTGTGGGAGTGGTTCCAGCGCCGCCTTTACTACCTGCAGGGCGATTTCAACGACGATCAACTCTATCCGCGCCTGAAAGAGTATCTCGCCAAAGTTGACCAGGAGCACTTAACCCACCAGAATTTTTTCTACTACTTGGCCACCGCTCCCAGCTTTTTCGGGCCCGTGGTAGAGAAGCTCGCTCGCAACGGCCTGATGGAGCAGAACAACGACCACTGGCGGCGCGTCATCATCGAGAAACCTTTCGGCCACGATCTGGAGTCGGCCAAAGCGCTGAATCAGCAACTGCTGAAAGTCGCCGACGAAAAGCAGATTTACCGCATCGATCACTATCTTGGCAAAGAGACCGTGCAGAACATCATGGCGTTCCGTTTTGCCAACGGAATCTTCGAACCCATCTGGAACCGCCGCTACATCGACCACGTCCAGATTTCGGTCGCTGAAACCGTGGGCGTGGAATCGCGCGGCAGCTATTTCGACCAGGCCGGCTCGCTGCGCGATATGGTGCCCAACCACCTGATGCAGCTCGTCAGCCTGACCTCCATGGAGCCTCCCATTTCCTTCGACGCTAATGCCGTCCGCGATGAGCAAGCCAAGATTCTGCACGCCATTCAGCCCATGACGGACGAGGAAGTGTTGAGCCGCACCGTTCGCGGGCAGTATGGAGAAGGCACCTTCGAGAGCACCCGCGTTCCGGCGTATCGCGGGGAAGAGGACGTGCCGCAGGATTCGCGCACCGAAACCTTTGTCGCCATGAAGCTGCTGATCGATAACTGGCGCTGGGCTGACGTTCCCTTCTATCTGCGTACAGGCAAGCGGATGCCGGTGCGCAATACCCATATCGTGATACAGTTCCGGCGGGCTCCGTTTGTGCTGTTCCGCGACACCCCGGTCGAGCACTTGATGCCCAATCAACTGGTGCTGCATATCCAGCCGGAAGAGGGCATCTCCTTGCGCTTTGCCGCCAAGGTTCCCGGACCGGTGATGCGTCTGGGCACAGTGGACATGAACTTCGAATATCAGGAATACTTTGGTAAGCAGCCCAGCACGGGCTACGAGCGTCTGCTGCACGACTGTATGATCGGCGACCAAACCCTGTTCCAGCGCGCCGATATGGTGGAGGCCGGCTGGAGCGTGGTCAATCCGATCCTCGACATCTGGAAGGCTCTTCCACCCCGCAACTTTCCCAATTACTCGGCGGGTTCCTGGGGACCGAAGGAAGCCGACGATCTGCTCGAACGCGACGGCCGCCGT